>Ga0315281_10015618_pt1 | contig 10175 bp, 5 predicted proteins | sample YL17G07_0_MG_FD_204540 | JGI IMG/M metagenome (GOLD analysis project Ga0315281, IMG submission 204540) | Sediment microbial communities from Yellowstone Lake, YNP, Wyoming, USA - YL17G07_0 | ecosystem: Environmental > Aquatic > Freshwater > Lake > Sediment | place: USA: Wyoming | collected...
CGACATCATGCGCGGAGTGGAAGCGCTGCTCGGCGTTCTTCTCGAGACAGTGGCGCACGATGCGCTCGAGGCCCGGCGAGATGTTCTGGCTGGTGACCGAGAGATCCGGCGGGTCTTCCCTCAGGATCGCCGACATCGTGTCGGCCGCCGAGTCGCCGTGGAAGGCGCGCTTTCCCGAGAGCATCTCGTAGAGGATCGCGCCGAAGGAGAAGATGTCCGAGCGCGCGTCGGCCTGCCTGCCGCGCACCTGCTCGGGCGACATGTAGCCGAGCGTCCCGAGCACGACGCCGGGCTCCGTTCCGGCGGTGGCTGTCGGCAGGCTCGTGACCTCGGGCCCGGCTTCCGTGTGCGTCAACTTGGCGAGGCCGAAGTCCAGGATCTTGACGCGGCCGTCTTTGGTCACGAAGAGGTTCTCGGGCTTCAAGTCCCGGTGGACGATGCCCTTCTCGTGCGCGGCATGGACCGCGCCGGCGACGTCGCGGAGGATCTGGCAGGCCTTGCGGACCGGCAGGCGGCCGCGCTGGTCGAGCGGCTTGCCGTCGACGAACTCCAGGGCGATGAACGGGACGTTGTGATGCTTGCCGATCTCGTAGACCGAGACGATGTTCGGATGGCGGAGCCGCGCGGCGAGCTGGGCCTCGTGGGCGAAGCGCTGGACGGTCTCCTCGTCGTCGTTGCGGAGCATCTTGAGCGCCACGAAGCGCTTCAGCTCCCGCTGGTAGGCGAGGTGGACCGTGCCCGAGCCGCCGCGGCCGAGCTGGCGCACGAGGATGTACTCGTCGAAGAGGTTCGTGGGGTCGAGCTCCGCCTGGGCCACTTCGGGCGGCAGGTCCGAGGTGACCTCGAGTTTCAGGCCGTAGGCGCTTTCGTCGGCCTTGATGCCGGTGCCCGGGGGCTTGGGGACGAGGATCGCGTCGCATTTCTTGCAGCGGTACTGCTTGCCGGCGTCGGCGTCGACGAGGTTGTACTTGAGCGTGCAGCCGGGGCATTCGTAGAGCGTCTTGTACTGGAGCTTGAGGGTCTTCTGGATCTCCTTCTCCTCGGTGACGCCCATGTCGATGAGGATCTGCCCGAGCCGCGGAACCGCCATCTCGCCGCGCTCGGCCGCCTCGGCCTGGACGCGGAGCGCCTGGTTGATCTCCTCGGAGGTGGCGACGCCCTGCTTGAGGAGGATCTGGCCGAAGAGGAAGTCCTCCTTGCGGACCTGGGTGTAGTTGGATCGTTCGGTGAGGACGCGGCGCTGTTCCTCGAGGAGGTCGAGCAGGTCCTCGTCCTTCATGAGGCCGCGGCTGACCATGATGACGCCCAGGGGTCGCTTCTGGCCGGCTTTCTGGAACGTCGCCTGCTCGGCGAGGCACTCCTTGAGCTGGGGGGCCGAGATAAGCCCCTTCTGGAGCGCGAGTTTGCCGACGAGACCGTCGGTGGCGTACGGCATCCCCTGAAACCCTCCGGCTGTCCCGGTCGCTTACTACTATAACCCAGCGCATAACTCATGTGTCATGGGCCGCGGAAAATTGACGCCGCCCGCCCCGGCTCTTGACGAACTCTATAACCATATGTATATTTGGAGATATGAAAGAGGCGACCGCGCTCTTCCGGCTGCTGGGCGACGAGGCCCGGCTCCGCATCCTCCGGCTTCTGGAGAAGGAGCGGCTCAACGTGAGCGAGCTCACGTCGATCCTCGGGATCGCCCAGCCGGGCGTCTCGCGCCATCTCCGCCTCCTCAAGGAAGGCGGGCTGGTCCTGGAGGAGCGCGACCGCGGCTGGACCTACTACGGCCTCGCCCCCACTCCCGCGGCGCTGGGCCGCGCGTGGGAGCTGCTCCGCCGCGAGATCCGGTCCCTCGAATCGAAAGGCGACGACGCGCGGCTCCAGGAAGTCCTGCGCCACCGCAAGGAGGACTTCACCCACGAACGCGGCCTCGTCCCCGGGAAGAGCTGGGCCGCCTGGGCCCGCGCCCTCGGCCACCTCCTCCCGCCGCTGCGGGTCGCCGATCTCGGCTGCGGCGAAGGGTATCTCGCCCTCGAAGCCGCGCGCTGGGCGAAGCACGTCGTCGCCGTCGACGTCTCCGAGCGGTCGCTCGAAGGCGCCCGCGCGCTGGCCCACGCCCGCTCCATCCGGAACATCTCCTTCAAGAAGGGCGAGATCGAGGACCTGCCGCTCGAGAGCGGCTCCGTCGATCTCGCGCTCCTGTCGCAGGCGCTGCATCACGCCAAGGACCCGCTGAAGGCCGTCCGCGAGGCGGCCCGCGTCCTTGCGCCCGGCGGCACGCTTCTCCTCCTCGATCTCAAGGCCCACAAGGAGGAATGGGTGAAGAAGCTCGGCGACAAGTGGATGGGCTTCGACGAGGAATCGCTGCGGAAGATGATGAGGGACGCGGGCCTCAAGGAACTCCAGTTCGAGATCGGCGCCAGCAAGCGGGGCGATCCGTTCCAGGTCATCGTGGCGAGCGCCAAGAAGCCAAAGTGAAACACGACGACATCCCTCTGAGCCCGTCCTCCAAGGCGCTGATCGAACTCTTCGCCCAGCGCGTGCTCGTCATCGACGGCGCGATGGGGACCATGATCCAGCAGCGCAACCTCACGGCGCAGGACTTCGGCGGACCGGATCTTGAAGGCTGCAACGAGAACCTCGTGCTCACCCGGCCCGACGTCATCCGGGAGATCCACGCGGAGTACTTCGCGGCGGGGGCGGACCTGGTCGAGACCAATTCCTTCGGCGGCACGCCCTTCGTGCTCAACGAGTACGGCCTCGGCGACCGCGCCGAGCAGATCAACGAGGCGGCCGCCCGCGTGGCCCTCGAGGCGGCGAAGCAGTTTCCCGGTCCGCGATTCGTCGCCGGCTCGATGGGGCCGACCACCAAGACGATCACCGTCACCGGCGGCATCACGTTCCCCGAGCTCGTCGAGAACTTCCGCCGCCAGGCCGTGGGACTGCTGCGGGGCGGCGTCGACGCGCTCCTGCTGGAGACCTCCCAGGACACGCGCAACGTCAAGGCCGCGATCCTCGGCATCGAGCAGGCCTCGCGCGAGATCGGCTTTCGGGTGCCGCTCATGATCTCGGCGACGATCGAGCCCATGGGCACGATGCTGGCGGGGCAGGGGGTCGACGCTTTCTACGCTTCGATCGAGCACGCGAAGCCGCTCTCGGTCGGCCTCAACTGCGGCACCGGCCCCGAGTTCATGACCGACCATCTCCGCACGCTCGCCGGCATGGCGAAGTGCCACGTCACGTGCTATCCCAACGCGGGGCTGCCCGACGCCGACGGCAAGTACAACGAGACGGCCTCCATGGTCGCCGCCGCGCTGGGCCGCTTCATCGAGGAGGGCTGGGTCAACCTCGTGGGAGGCTGCTGCGGCACCACCCCCGACTATATCCGCGAGATCGCGAAGGTCGCCCGCGCCGGGAAGCCGCGGCGGCCGTCGACGGCCCGGGTCACCCACGTTAGCGGCATCGAGTACGTCCCGTGCGAGGAATCCAGCCGTCCGCTCATCGTCGGCGAGCGGACCAACGTGACGGGCTCGAAGAAGTTCCGCGAGCTCATCATGGCGAAGAAGTTCGAGGAGGCGGCGGAGATCGGCCGAAAGCAGGTCAAGGCGGGCGCCCACATCCTCGACGTCAACATCCAGCACACGGAGATCGACGAGCTCCCCGCGACCGGCGCGTTCCTCGAGAAGCTCATCCGCATGGTGAAGGCGCCGCTCGTCATCGACACGACGAACCCCCAGGCGATCGAGTTCGCCCTGACCTACAGCCAAGGCAAGGCGATCATCAACTCGATCAACCTCGAGGACGGCGAGGAGAAGTTCGAGCAAGTCTGCCCGATCGCCCGGCGCTACGGCGCCGCCGTCATCGTCGGCTGCATCGACGAGCAGGGCCAGGCGATCTCGACGGAAGCCAAGATCAAGGTCGCCGACCGCAGCTACCGGCTTCTGACTCAGAAGTACGGGGTCGAGCCGGAGGACATCCTCTGGGATCCGCTCGTCTTTCCCTGCGCGTCGGGCGATGTGAACTACATCGGCTCCGCGAAGCAGACGATCGACGCGGTGCGGGCGCTCAAGGAGAAGTACCCGCTCACGAAGACGATCCTGGGGATCTCGAACGTCTCGTTCGGCGTCCCGCCGGCGGGTCGCGAGGTGCTGAACGCCGTCTACCTCTACCACAACACGAAGGCGGGGCTGGACTTCGCCATCGTCTCGTCGGAGAAGCTGGTCCGCTACGCCTCGATCTCCGAGGAGGAGAAGAAGCTCTGCGAGGACCTCCTCTTCAACCGGGGGCAGGATCCCATCGCGCTGTTCGCGGCCCACTTCCGCGGGAAGAAGACGGTCGCGGCGGACAAGAAGAAGCTCTCGCTGGACGAGCGGCTCGCGAACTACATCATCGAGGGCACCAAGGAAGGGCTGGTCGCGGATCTCGAGGAGAAGCGGACGTCGACGAAGCCTCTCGACATCATCAACGGTCCGCTGATGAAGGGGATGGACGAGGTCGGGCGGCTCTTCAACGCCAATGAGCTCATCGTCGCCGAAGTGCTGCAGTCGGCGGAGGCGATGAAGGCGGCGGTGAGCCATCTCGAGCAGTTCATGGAGAAGGCCGACGCCCAGAACCGCGGCAAGCTGATCCTCGCGACGGTGAAGGGCGACGTCCACGACATCGGCAAGAACCTGGTCGAGATCATCCTGTCGAACAACGGTTACACGGTGGTGAACCTCGGGATCAAGTGCCCGCCGGAGAAGCTGATCGAGGCGGCGAAGACGCACAAGCCCGACATGATCGGGCTGTCGGGGCTGCTCGTGAAGTCGGCGCAGCAGATGGTGATCACGGCGCAGGACCTGCGGACGGCGGGAGTCCACCTGCCGATCCTGGTGGGCGGCGCCGCGCTGACGAAGAAGTTCACGTACACGCGGATCCGGCCGACCTACAACGGCTTCGTCGCCTACGCGCGCGACGCCATGCAGGGGCTCGACCTCGCCAACCAGGTGATGAATCCCGCCGGGCGGACGGCGCTGGACCAGAAGATCGCCGCCGAGGCGGTGCAGCTGTCGCAGACCGACGTGGCGAAGGTAGAGACGGTCGCTTCCGCTCCGGCGGTCCGATCGAGCTCCATCCGGGTCGACGAACCGGTCCGCGTGCCTCCCGACCTGGAGCGCCATGTCGTCGGCGTGCCCGACCTGCGCGCGCTCTGGCCGTTCGTGAGCCCGTTCATGCTCTACGGAAAGCACCTCGGCGTGAAGGGCGCGCTCGATCGGCTCGCGGAGGCACGCGACCCGAAGTTCCTGGAGGTCCAGGGCTTCGTCCAGAAGATTCAGAAGAACTGCGAAGACGGCTGGATGAAGGCGCGCGGGCTCTATCAGTACTTCAAAGCGAATTCCGACGGCAACCGGCTGCTGATCTACGATGCGGGCGGCCGGGAGATCGAACGCTTCGACTTCCCGCGTCAGGCGAAGGCAGATGGGCTGTGTCTGAGCGACTTCGTCCGTCCGGTGGGCGGCGAGCCGGACTATGTCTGCCTCTTCGTGACGTCGACCGGCGAGGGGATCCGCGCGCGGGCGGAGGAGCTCAAACAGAAGGGCGAGTACGTCCTCTCGCACACGCTGCAGGCGGTGGCGATCGAGGCCGCGGAGGGCTTCGCCGAAAAGCTGCACCGGGACATCCGGACGTGGTGGGGCTTCCCGGACCCGCCGGGCCTCTCGATGAACGACCGCTTCAAGGCGAAGTACCAGGGCGTGCGCGTCAGCTTCGGCTATCCCGCGTGTCCCAATCTCGCGGACCAGGAGAAGCTCTTCAAGCTCCTTCGACCGGAGGAGATCGGCGTGCAGCTCACCGAGGGCCAGATGATGGATCCCGAGGCCTCGGTCTCCGCGCTCGTCTTCCACCACTCCCAGGCCGAGTACTTCAGCGTGGGCCCCGAAGTAGGCTAGCCTGTCATTACCGGAGGATCGAGCGGGTCGAGTTCTCTCCTCGCTTCCGGATCCTTCCAGTAGCGAACGATCAACTCCAAAAGCTGCTCGATGGGGCGGTCGAGGGTCGTCGCGGGGATGTTGATGGGGAAGCCGCCGACTCCGACATTGGCATTCTCGATCCAGCGCTGAAGCCAGGACCTTCTGGAGCGAAGCGCCGTCCGATCGTGAACGTCGATCCCGATGAAGCGCTGGTCCGCGACGGCGGTGATTTCGATCCTGGACATCTGTTTCCATGCGATCTGCCCGGCCGGGATCGCGGACGAGTTGCCCAGGATCCCCTCCCGATGAATGACGAGGGAGACCCGGTGGCTCAAGAGGCGGGAGAGGATCCAGCCCCCGGCGATTCCGAAGAACAGCATCCCCACGATGCCGACGGCGCCGATGCCGGCGAACACAAAGACGGCGGGGATCGGGATTCCGAACGCGAGCCATGCGCTGGCGGCGGTCATTCCCACGCTGAGCAGGAACAACAGGGTCAGCTTCCAGCGTCGTGCGCGAATGACGATCATCAAACTGTTAACGTTTCACCGACGGACAAACGTTAACACTTTTATGGCCATTCGGCATCTGAGACGGCGATTCCGGCTCCCGGCTCGAGGACTTCGCCCTCGATCGCCGAGTTGGCTTTCTTGAGCCGCTGCACGAGGCTCTGAATGGCGGTCTCGCTGCCTGCGGAGTAGAACGCCATCCTGCGGGCGATCTGCTCCCAGGATTCCGGCTTCTCCGGCTGGTACAACCAGGGACTGCGCATTGCCATTTTCATCGGCGGAGCTCCCTCGAGCTCAGCGTTTCGCTGAAGCGTCATAGTCCGATCGGCGTTTTCATCCTCATCGAACGAGGGGTACCTCGTCAGGCGAAGGGTCGCCGTGATGCGGAAGGGCAGGAGAGCGTTGTCCTCTGGACGAGCCGATCGGAGCGAGAAGTCGGTGAGATCGGTCACTCCATCGGATCCCATGCTCCAGCAGGGAGCCTCCCGCCCGGACCAGAGGATCCGCCAATCTCCCTCCGGCCGGTGCCACGCCAGCAGAACCAGGACGCTGATGTTGGCGTGGTTTCCCCCGGGGACCGCGGTGCCGCCGATCTTGTAGACCTCCCCCCATTCGGCTGAACCGCCCAGCCGCTCCACGTAGTTGCGGGCTCCATCACGGAAGATCCGGGTCGGATAGTTGCAGCGTGCGGAGACGAAGAGGCCCTCGAACGGAGTGTTGAGCCATTCGCCGGGAGGCTCCAGGACCATCCATTCCTCGCGATCCTCCGAAGTGAGAAGGAAGGGGGCCGCCATCTCGAAGCTCCAGCCTCCTTCACGTTCCTGGCGGCACCAGAGCATCAGACTTCGCCCGACGGTTGTGGAAGGATGCGACACGCGGAGCAGGTCGTCCCAAGAGGCGGCGCGAAAGCGGATCTGGGGCGGGGGTGGACAGTCGTCGAGGAGTTCGACTCCGGCGTCCCGCTCCCCGGGCAGAGAACAGGAAGCGACGGACGCGCCCAGCAGGGCCAACGCCAGTCGGAGAATTCGGCGCAGAGCAGTCAACGGAGCCCCCTCTCTGGACTGGCTCCATTCTATCCGCCTTCGCGCCTTCGTGTCGGGGAGGGATGCGAATCAGAATCCCGCGACGCCGGCGAGGTCGCGCCAGGCGGCGGCGCTGAGGAAGCCGCGATGGTGGAAGAAGAGCGTCCGGGCGACCGACCGGAACAGCGGATTCGAGAACGCGGCGTCGTACAAACGGTTGGGAGGGCGAAGATCGATCGCCCGCCGGAGCCAGCGCTTCCAGCGGAAGCGGGGATTCGTTGCGGCCAGCGTCCGCCCCGGCGACAAGCCGCCGTCCAGCAGGTGTTCCGCGATCGCCAGCCCCGCGCGCCGCCCGGATTCGAGCGCCGTGTGGATGCCGCCTGCCGTCAGGGGCGAGACCAGCCCTGCGGCATCGCCGACGAGCACGACGTCCGAGGTCGCGACGGGATGAACGGGGCCGCCGACGGGGATCAGGCCGCCGCGGACCCCCACCTGCTTCGCGCGGCTGAAGTCGAAGAGCTTCCGGATTCGGGAAAGGAAGAGCTCCAGAGAAGGCCGCCGCGGCCGGCGGCAGGCGAGACCGGCCTGCGTGACGCCCATGCCGGGCACGACCCAGGCGATGTATCCCGGAGCCAGGTCCGAATCGAGAAACACGTGGAGCCGGTCGAGATCCACGCCGCCCACGCCTTCGTACTCCGCCTCCACCCCGCTGAGGAACTCGCTGTTCGTCCCCAGCCGATGCTCGCGGGCGACGCGGGAACGCGGACCGTCGGCGCCGACGAGGATCCTGCCCTCCCGCCCGCCGCGATACTCGACGCCCGTGCGGATCTCCGCGCCCGCGGCCTCGGCGCGACCGGCGAGCCAGCGGAGCAGGGCGGGGGTGTCGGTCGCGAGGAACGCGTACCCGGGCGCCTCGAGATCGATCGAGCGGAGCGACGGCGCGTAAAGCCTCACGCCCCGGATCTTGCGCGTGATCGCGCGCGGCACGTCCCACGCATCCGCCGCCTCCTTGACGAGGAGCCCCGTCGTGTGAGGGGCGTCGCCCGGATCCCTCTTGCGCTCGACGACCCGGGTGCGGAGTCCGCGGACTGCGCAGGCCTGGGCGCACGCGAGTCCGGCGAAGCTCGCGCCGACGATCTCGACGTCCATCACACGTTCACCGGTTCGTTGACGGGGGTGCTCCGGGCAGGAGCCGGACGCAGCGCCATCGAGCGCTCCTCGGCGTCCTGAGGCTGGCCCCAGAATTCCTGCAGCGTGGGGCCCTTCCGCAGCCGGCGATCGCGCAGGAAGAAGTTCCGGAGTTCGTAGAGCCAGACGCGGCGGCCCATCTCCGTGTACCAGCGCATGGCGTGACGCAGCCGCGGGTCGGGCTGCAGGATCGTCCTCCACAGGGCCTTCGGACGCAGCTGCACGAGGGCCTCGATCAGCTTCACCCAGAGCAGCACCCGCCAGGGCGGCAGGTGTCGCGTCGAGAGCACCTGGTGCTTGTAGTCCCAGCGCCGGGCGTCCCGCTGGATCACCCGCCGGCCGGCCGCGACCCGGAAGTAGGGCGTCCAGCGGTGCGGCGTCACATAGAGCGCCTGGATCTGGTCGGGATCGTAGGTGATCAGCTGACGCAGCCCGCGCCAGAAGCTCTGGTCGTCGTCTTCCTCGAAGCCCGCCACCCAGGTCGCCATCGACAGGATCCCGTTCTTCCGCAGCAGCCGGATCGCCTCGCGGTCCTTCGTCGTCGACCCGCCCTTGCGGATCAGCTTGAGCGTGTCCTCGTCGGTGTTCTCCATCCCCAGGAGGAAGCGGATCCAGCCCGCCTTGCGGTAGAGAGGGAGGAGATCGGCGTCTCGGACGATGTCGTCCGCCCGAGTCGATCCCACCAGCGTGAGCGGCACGTCTTCGGCGATCAGCGCGACGAGGAACTGCCGCCAGGCCTCGCGGTCGACGGTCGGATTCTCGTCGGCGAAGTTGATCAGCTCGACGCCGTGCTCACGGTAGAGGCGCGCGAGCTCGGCGGCGAACTTGACGGGATCGCGGTGGCGCCAGCGCGTCCAGAATCCCCGCTGGCCGCAGTAGGTGCAGGGATGCGGACAGCCCCGCGAGAACTGGACGACCACCGCGCGCATCCCGCCCCAGTAGCTGTAGCGGCGGAAGTCGATGAGTTCCCAGCCGACCCGATAGCGATCGAGATCGGCGATGACCCGGGCCGGCGCGGTCGCCTCGGGAACGCCGTCCACCCGGAACGCGAGTCCCGGGACCGTGCGGAGATCGGCGCCGTCCTGCAGCGCGCGCAGGAGCCGGACGCCCGTCTCCTCGCCCTCGCCGCGCACGATGACGTCGATCTGCGGCTCGGCGTCCAGCACCTCGCGCCAGTGATAGGTGGGGAAGACGCCTCCATAGATGATCGTCGCACGGGGCAGAACCGCCCGGACCGCCCGGCTGACCTCGGCGACGACAGGATGGGCCGACGTGGATCCGGAGTGCCCGAAGAGGACGACGTCGGGCCGGTATGCGGCGGCTTCATCGGCGATCTTCCTCGTCGAGGTCTTTCCGAAGCGTCCGGGCTTCCATCGGGAGAAGAGGAACTCGCGCCCCGCCTCGAGATCGGCGTCGAGGAGCCGGACCTCGTGGCCGTCGTCGATCAGCGGGCCACCCACCGACAGGAGCCCGAGCGGTGGGAGATGGTCGTCCGGAATGCGGCTGCCGATCGCCGG
>Ga0315281_10015620_pt1 | contig 10173 bp, 5 predicted proteins | sample YL17G07_0_MG_FD_204540 | JGI IMG/M metagenome (GOLD analysis project Ga0315281, IMG submission 204540) | Sediment microbial communities from Yellowstone Lake, YNP, Wyoming, USA - YL17G07_0 | ecosystem: Environmental > Aquatic > Freshwater > Lake > Sediment | place: USA: Wyoming | collected...
TGATCCCGATTCGCGGACCGGTGATAACGTCGCCCTTGTCCGTCCGTCCGCGCAACTCGAACGGCGGCCGGTCGAGGGCAAGTCCATTGTGTTTGCCGGTGATTCCAAGCGCTTCGCACAGTTTCCCAGGCCCGGAACAGAGTTGCCGCTCATCCCTGACTCCGCGGCGGCGGCGCATGGCCGGGAGCCCCTGCAACGGTTCGATCGCCCGGATGAGCACCGCGCAGGCCGCGCCTTCCCCCTCGCAGACGAAGTTCAGGCACCAGTGGACGCCGTAGGAGCGGTAGACATAGGCATGGCCGGGTGGGCCGAACATGGCTGCATTGCGTTCGGTTTGGCCCCGGTAGCTATGCGAGGCGGGATCGGTGTGGTGATAGGCCTCGACCTCGACGATGAGGCCGCCCACGCCCTTGAACAGCAGCATGGCTCCGATCAGCTCCGGGGCGACCTCATGCACGCTGCGGTCGAAGAATGTCCGCCGTAGAAACTGACCTTGCAGCATTGGTAGGGGTCCGGTGACGGGGGTGGCCAAGGAAGCAGAAGATGAAGGTCGATGGGGAGTGGGCATTGGTAGGGGTCCGGTGACGGGGGTGGCCAAGGGGGTGCTAAAAGATACGCTCCGGCCGCCAGACTGTTGCTTTGGCGCAACACATTAATAACATTTCAATCACGACTGGCACTTGTCCGCTATGTGCCGCTTTTCTGCCACATCACTCCATGAGATCAATGACGGTCTCAAGCTGTTGCGGGTTATTCGATTTTGCCGCGGTGGAAGCTGACGAGGGATTCGCTCTCGATCAGAACGTGTTGAACCACTGGGTGTTGCAGCAAAGCCGCACAGCGATGGCTGGATAGAGCGGTCGAATTCATGGACGCCAAGTCAAATCTGAAGGCCAAGCTGCCGAGCCGTCACGTTACGGAGGGCCCGGAGCGTGCCCCCCATCGCTCCTATTACTATGCGATGGGTTTGACGACCGAGCAGATCCACCAGCCCTTTGTTGGCGTCGCCACCTGCTGGAACGAAGCCGCCCCCTGTAACATCTCACTCATGCGTCAGGCGCAGGTGGTCAAGCGAGGGGTCGCCGCGGGCGGCGGCACGCCGCGCGAATTCTGCACCATCACGGTCACCGACGGCATCGCCATGGGTCACGAAGGCATGAAGTCGTCTCTGCCCTCGCGCGAGGTGATCGCGGACTCGGTCGAACTCACCATGCGCGGCCATGGCTATGATGCCCTCATCGGCCTTGCCGGCTGCGACAAGTCGCTGCCCGGCATGATGATGGTGATGTGCCGCCTCAACGTGCCGTCGATCTTCATCTATGGCGGCTCGATCCTGCCCGGCACCTTCAAGGGCAAGCCGGTCACGATTCAGGACGTGTTCGAGGCGGTCGGCAAGCACTCGGTCGGCCAGATGTCGGACGCCGATCTCGACGTGCTTGAGCATGTCGCCTGCCCCTCGGCTGGCGCCTGCGGGGCGCAGTTTACCGCCAACACGATGGCGACGGTGTCTGAAGCCATCGGGCTCGCGCTACCCTATTCGGCCGGCGCTCCCGCCCCTTACGAAATTCGCGACGCCTTCTGCATGACGGCGGGCGAACAGATCATGGATTTGATCCGTCTTGGCATCCGGCCACGCGACATCGTGACGAGAAAAGCGCTGGAAAACGCCGCCGTCGTGGTCGCCGCCTCCGGCGGTTCGACCAATGCCGCGCTGCATCTGCCGGCGATCGCGCACGAATGCGGGATCAAATTCGATCTGTTCGATGTCGCGGAAGTCTTCAAAAGAACGCCTTACATTGCTGATTTAAAACCGGGCGGCCGGTATGTCGCCAAGGATTTGTTTGAAGCGGGCGGCGTTCCGCTGCTGATGAAAACGCTGCTCGACCACGGATTTTTGCACGGCGAGTGCATGACCGTGACGGGCCGCACCATCGCCGAGAATATGAAGAGCGTGAAGTGGAACCATGACCAGGACGTCGTGCTTCCAGCCAACAAGCCGCTCTCCGCCACTGGCGGCGTTGTCGGCCTCAAGGGCAACCTCGCTCCGGAAGGCGCGATCGTGAAGGTCGCAGGCATGGCGCAGCTGAAGTTCTCCGGTCCCGCGCGCTGCTTCGATGGCGAGGAAGCCTGCTTCGAGGCGGTCAAGAAAAAGCAATACAAGGAAGGCGATGTGCTCGTGATCCGCTACGAGGGACCGAAAGGCGGTCCCGGCATGCGCGAGATGCTGGCGACGACCGCTGCGCTCTACGGACAGGGCATGGGCGGCAAGATTGCGCTCATTACAGACGGGCGCTTCTCCGGCGCGACGCGCGGCTTCTGCATCGGCCATGTGGGGCCGGAAGCGGCGATCGGTGGTCCGATTGCGCTTGTGCGCGATGGCGACATCATCGCAATCGACGCGGAGAAGGGGACTCTCGACATTAAATTGTCGCAGGCTGAGCTTGAGACGCGCCGGAAGGGATGGACGGCGCGCAAGGACGAATTCACTTCCGGATATTTGTGGAAATACGCCCAGCAGGTTGGTCCCGCGCGCGCAGGCGCGGTGACGCATCCAGGCGGGGCGATGGAAACGAAGTGCTATGCGGATATCTGAACGCATCGCTGGCTTTGCCATTATTGGTCTTGGGCTCGGGCTCGTTCCAGCCCACGGCTTTGATGGCACGCGCCAGCCCAGCGATGTGGCTCCGGCGGTCAGCGTCGATGTTGTGCCCTGGTCCGCTGGGCCAATGACAGGTCCGCTGGCGGTAGCGCCAAATCCGCCGACCACGACGGAATCGGGCGAGGCGCTTGGCATCGCTCTCGGTCTCAATGCGATCGCGCCGGAGCCCCCACGCAAGCTGACGCCGTTGGAAGCCTTCCGCTCCGCCGAGCAGGCGTTGCGATCGGGCGATGCGACAAGAGGCATTTCAGCGCTTGAGTATGCCGCCGAAAATGGACTGGCAGCCGCCCAGTGGAAGCTCGGACGCATGTACGCCAATGGCGAAGGGATCGCGCAAAACGATATACGTGCATTCGAGTATTTCAGCCGTATCGCCAATACGCACGCGGATGACACGCCGGGAACGCCCCGCGGGCGGCTTGTCGCCAAGGCTTTCGTCTCGCTCGGTCACTATTATCTCGAAGGCGTTCCGAACTCGGATGTGAAATCCGATCCGGTGCGCGCGCGGCAGATGTATTCGCATGCTGCATCTTATTTCGGCGATCTCGATGCTCAGTATCACCTTGCTCGTATGTATCTTGAGGGCAATGGGGTGGCGAAGGATCCGAAACAGGCGGCGCGCTGGCTCGGGCTGGCCGCCAACAAGGGCCAGTATCAGGCGCAGGCCATGCTTGGCGCCATGCTGTTCAAGGGTCAGGGCGTGCCGCGGCAGGCGGCGCGCGGGCTGATGTGGCTGATGCTGGCGCGCGATGCGGCGGCCAGCAACGATGCCTGGATCGTCGATCTCTACAGCGCCGCGATCAGGCAGGTGAGCGATGATGAGCGCGCCTTGGCGCTCGCCTATCTCGAACAGCACCTCAAGGACCGGCGCTGATTATTTGCTCTTCCCTAAGCCGGCTCTATTCCAGACGTTTGCCTAGAGCGCGATCAGCAAAAGTGGGAACCGGTTTTGTGGAAAGCAATCTAGCTTGCGCGGATTGCGTATACTTAATCTGCGGTAGATATAATGCCCAGATCGGCTATAGCCGATCTGGGTGCGGCTGACCGGATTCCACTCAGCCTGATCACGCGCTAAGGCGCGTCGATCGCAAGATCGATCCACACCGGCACGTGGTCGGACGGCTTTTCCCAGCCGCGGACATGCTTGTCGATTCCGCTTGCGGTTAAACGGTCGGCGGCTTGTGGTGAAAGCAGGAGATGATCGATGCGGATGCCGTTGTTCTTCTGCCAGGCGCCCGCCTGATAATCCCAGAATGTGTAAAGCCCTTCCGAACCATTTGATGCCCGGACGGCGTCGGTCAGACCGAGATTGAGAAGCGTGCGGAATTTTTCCTGCGTCTGGGGCAAGAATAACGCATCGCCCGCCCAGAGGGCCGGGTCATGAACATCGGCGGGGGCGGGAATCACATTGAAGTCGCCAGCCAGGATCAGCGGCTCTTCCAGCGCCAGACGCTCATGCGCGTATTCAAGAAGCCGATTCATCCATTTGATCTTGTAGGGGTATTTATCCGTATCCGGCGGGTTGCCGTTGGGCAAATAAATCGATGCCACGCGGACTACGCCGTTGGCGGTTGATATCTGCACTTCCAGAAACCTGGCGTGCTCGTCGCCGTCGTCACCGGGCAGGCGCGGCGTGATCTCGTCGAATGGCAGTTTCGAGAGAATGGCGACCCCGTTGAAGGTCTTCTGGCCATGGATTGCGAGGTTGTAGCCCGCGGCCTCGAATGGTTCGCGCGGAAACGCCTCGTCCACGCATTTGGTTTCCTGCAGGCAGACGATATCGGGCGCGCGCTCTGTCAACCACGCGGTAAGATTATCAATTCGTTGCTTGATGGAATTGACGTTCCAGGTGGCTATGCGCATGGGGATGAAAGTAACTCGCTTCAGGGGAAGGGGATAGCCGTTGTGACCTAGCATAAACTCTTGGCAAGTCTGGCATATGTCTTTGCTGCAACGCAAAAAAGCCGTTGGCAATCATCGCATGACAATTGTTTAATGTTGCCTTCAATGTGATCCGTGGCAGGTAGTGAATATGTTAGATAAATTTGGTGTATATGTGACGTAAGCCGATCTGGCATCACGCGTGGCTCGCAGAGATCGGCAGGGAAGCGGATCAGGGAAGCCCTGGGAACATACAAGCCGGGGCCAAAAGTTAGCATGACCGGGAAGACATGGGGATTGGGCGTGGCGGCGGTTGTTGCCGTCATGGGTATTGCCATGGCGACGCGCGGCTTGTGGAGTCCGCAGGGCGCGGTGGCGCAGGCGCCGCAAGCTCAGCAGGGCGGCCGCGCGGTACCCGTCGAAGTCGCCGCCGCTGTGAACAAGCGAACTCCGGTCATGATCGAGGCGCTCGGCACCGCGACCCCGATCGCCAGCGTCGCCATCAAGTCGCGCCTGGAAACCGAAATCGTCGCCGTTCATTTCGCCGATGGCGCCCTGGTCAAGCTAGGGGATCTTCTGTTCACGCTCGACAGCCGCTCGGTTGCGGCGCAAATCAAGCAAGCCGAGGGCGCGATCGCGCGCGACAAGGCGCAGCTTGAACAGGCCGAGCGCGACGTGCGCCGCTATACCGAGCTGGTGTCGAAGAGCGCCACTCCGGTCACCAATCTCGACAACGCCAGGACACAGGCCGCGGTCTTCACCGCCGCTATCCAGGCCGACGAAGCACAGTTGCAAAACCTCAATGTCCAGCTCAGCTATTGCACGATCCGCGCGCCGATTACGGGACGCATCAGCATGGCGGCGGTCAAGATCGGCAATTTCGTGCGGCCCGCGGATGCTTCGGCATTGGCGACCATCATCCAAACCGCGCCGATCTACGTCAGTTTCGCGGTGCCGCAGCGCAGCCTGTCCGATATCCGGGAAGCGCTCGCCGCCAAGACCTCGACCGTCGAGGCGATTGTTCCCGGCTCCCGGAAATCCGCGCGCGGCATGGTGACGATGATTGAAAATACCGTCGACGCGACGACGGGAATGGCCATGATCCGCGCCACGATGCCGAACGAGGACGAAGGGCTTTGGCCCGGCACCCTTGTCAACACGAAGCTGATTTTACGTATCGAGGAAGCGGTGACCATCCCCTCGGTCGCCGTGCAGATGAGCCAGCAGGGATCCTTCGTATTCCTGGTCAAGGACGGAACGGCGCGTGTGCAGCTGGTAAAAGTGGCGCGTATGGTTGATGACGAAACGGTGATCGAATCCGGCCTTGAGGGCGGCGAAACCATCGTTACGGATGGGCATCTGCTGCTCAGAAACGGATCGCGGGTCGCCCCGCGCGAGCGCAAGGCCGGGGCCTGAGATGACGCTTTCCGAAACTTGCATTCGCCGTCCCGTCATGACGACGCTGATTACCGCGTCGCTGATCGTATTCGGCGCATTCTCCTACCGGCTGCTCGCCGTCGCGGCGCTGCCGGCGGTCGACTTTCCCACCATCCAGATCACCGCCACGTTGCCCGGCGCCAGCGCGGAGACGATGGCGGCTTCGGTCGCCGCGCCGATCGAACGGCAATTGTCGACCATCGCCGGCATCAGCTCCCTGACTTCATCTTCGTCGCTCGGGACGACTTCGATCATTATCCAGTTCGATCTCAATCGAAATATCGATGGAGCTTCGCTTGATGTGCAGACCGCGCTTGCGGTTGCGGCCCGCCGTCTGCCGGTGGAAATGACCACGCCGCCATTCTTCCGCAAGGTCAATCCGGGCGATTTCCCCATCCTCTATGTCAGCCTCAATTCTCCGACCTTGCCGCTGTCGACCGTCAACGATTACGCCGAGATCGTGCTGGCGCAGCAGATTTCCCAGCTGCCGGGCGTTGCGCAGGTGCTGGTTTACGGCGCGCAGCGCTTCGCGGTGCGCGTCCAGGTCGATCCGGTGGCCGCGGCCGCGCGCAACATCTCATTCGACGACGTTCGCAACGTCATCGCCAAGACCAATTCAAACGCGCCGGTTGGAACGCTGGTCGGCCCGCGCCAGAACATCACGCTCACCGCGACGGCGGCGATGACCAAAGCCGAGGAATACCGCAAGGTCGTGGTGGCCTATCGCAACGGCTCGCCGATCAAGCTCGATGAGATTGCCCGCGTCATTGATAGCGTGGAGAACGACAAGATCGCGAGCTGGTTCAACGAACGCCGCTCCATCGTGCTCGCCATCCAGCGCCAGCCCGATGCCAACACAGTCGCGGTGGTCGATTCCGTGCGCAACCGCTTGCCGGCCTATCGCTCCCAGATTCCGGCGTCGATCGGCATGGATGTCTTGAACGATCGCTCGATCTCGATCCGGGATTCGGTTTTCGACGTGCAGGAGACGCTCGCCATCGCGGTTTCTCTTGTTATCATGGTGATCTTCCTGTTTCTGCGCTCGGCGTCCGCCACGCTCATTCCCTCGCTCGCGGTGCCAGTATCGCTTATCGCCACCTGCGGAGCGATGTATGCGTTCGGCTTCTCCATCAACAACATGACGCTGCTCGCGCTGACGTTATCCGTCGGCTTCGTGGTCGACGACGCCATCGTCATGCTTGAAAATATCGTCCGCCATGTCGAGGGCGGCATGCGGCCATTCGAGGCCGCTCTCAAAGGCGCGCGCGAAATCGGGTTCACCATCATCTCAATTACGTTTTCTCTGATCGCGGTGTTCATCCCGGTTCTCTTGATGGGCGGCATGGTTGGCCGCGTCTTTCGCGAGTTCGCGGTTACGATCGCGGTTGCTATCATCATCTCAGGCTTCGTATCGCTTACGCTAACGCCCATGTTGTGCGCGCGCGTGCTCAAGCCGCATCATGAAGGCGAAAAACAAAATGTCGTGCTGCGCGCGTTCGAGGCGATGTTCAAGCTCTGGCTGAGGACCTACGAGTGGACGCTCGATCTGGTGCTCAAATTCAAGTCCGTGATCTTGATGGTCACATTCGCGACCCTGATCAGCACCGTATTGCTTTACATCTATATCCCGAAGGGATTCTTCCCAACCGAAGACACCGGCTTCATTGCCGCCACGACCGAGGGCGCTTCCGATATCTCGTTTCCGGCCATGGTGGAGCGCCAGGGAAAAGTCGCTGAGATCTTGCGCAACGATCCGGCTGTCGATTATGTCAATTCCACTGTCGGCGCCGGCGGGCCCAATCCGACCACCAATTACGGCCGCCTGTTCATCGCGCTTAAGGATCGCAAGGCGCGCAAGGAAAATGTGACGCAGGTGATCCAGCGTCTGCGGCGCACCACCAATAATGTGACGGGTATGGCGGTCTATTACCGTCCCGTCCAGAACATCAACATCACCGGCCGCATTTCAAAGAGCGAGTTTCTCTATACGCTGCAGTCGAGCGATGTGGAGACGCTCTACCGGGTCGCGCCTGAAATGCGCGACAAGATCGCGCAGATTGAAGGGCTGCGTGACGTCACCAGCGACCTCTACATCAAGAATCCGCAGATGACGATCGAGATCGACCGTGAAGCAGCCGGCGTCTATGGCATCACCGTCGAGCAGATCCGTCAGGAGCTGTTCAATGCTTTTGGCGCGCGCCAGGTGGCGACGATCTACACTCCTTCCAGCGATTACCAGGTTATTCTGGAGAGCCTGCCGGAGTTCCAGGCCAATGCATCGGGACTGTCGAAGATATTTCTGAAGACCAACGTCAATCAAACCGGCGGAGCGGGCGCTCCCACCCCTGGCGCGGGATTGGGCGGCGCCGCGGGCGGTGGTGTCGGCGGCGTCGGCGCGTTGACCGGACCCGTGGTGCCGTTATCGGCGGTGACCCGGATCGTGCCGTCGGTTGGTCCATTGCAGGTCAATCATCAGGGCCAGCAGCCGGCGGTGACCGTCTCCTTCAGCCTGGCGCCCAGCTTCTCGCTCGGTCAGGCGGTCGACGCCATCAAGAAGATCGAACGCGAAGCGAATATACCGGCTTCGATCGCGACCAGCTTCCAGGGTGCGGCGCAAGTGTTCGAGGAGTCGCTTAAAGGGCAGGGCGTGCTCGTTCTCGCGGCCATCTTCGCCGCCTATGTCGTGCTTGGCATTCTTTATGAGAGTTTCATTCACCCGATCACGATTATTTCCGGCCTGCCATCCGCGGGCGTCGGCGCTCTTATCATTTTGATATTGTCTGGTATGGAGCTATCGGTGATCGCCATGATCGGCATCGTCATGCTGGTCGGCATCGTGAAGAAGAACGCAATCATGATGATCGACTTCGCGCTGGAGCGCCGGCGCGTCGGTCTCAGCGCGGAAGCGGCGATCCGCGAAGCCTGCCTGCTGCGCTTCCGCCCGATCATGATGACGACGTTCGCCGCGATCTTCGGCACTTTGCCGATTGCGCTCGGCACCGGCGCGGGCGCCGAATTGCGCCAACCGCTCGGTATTGCGGTGGTGGGAGGCCTGTGCCTGTCGCAATTGCTGACGCTCTACATCACACCGGTTGTTTATCTCTACCTCGACCGCATCGACCGCATGCTCAAGCGCCGGCTCGAGCCGCAGATCGAGGAGGTAGAGGAAAGACCGGAGCGGGCCGTGGCCGCCGCCGAATAATTGCCGCGCGCGCATCCGTGGAGGATCGCCGCGCTGGAAGTTTAAAGGACTGGGGGGAGGGTGCATGCCCATCAAATTGATCCTGGGACTTGCCGCCGTCGTCCTCGCGCTGTCAGTCCAGCCCGTGTCCGCGCAGGGCGTGACGGGAAAGACCGTGCGCATCGTCGTGCCATTTCCGCCCGGCGGCAGCGCCGACATCCTGGCGCGCCTGCTCGGTCAGCAGATGACGCTGGCGAACAATCAGGCCATCCTCATCGAAAATCGTCCCGGCGCGGGGACGGTGATTGCAAGCGAGTTCGTCTCGCGCGCCGCTCCCGATGGAACCACGCTGCTCCTCAACGCCAATTCATTCGTCATCAATCCGCACCTGCGGCCCAATCTTTCCTATGATCCGCTGACCAGCTTCGAACCGGTCTGCCTGCTAGTGACCTCGCCGCAGGTCATTGTGGTCAATAGTTCCTCGCCCTTCCGTACATTGGCTGACTTGTTGTCCGCGGCGAAATCGCGGCCGGGCGAATTGTCGCTTGCAACGGTCGGACCGGCGACGACGCAGCATATCGCGGGAGAGCAATTCAAGCGCGTCGCGCAGATCAACCTGACATATGTTCCATATACGGGGGGAGCGCCGGCGGTGAATGCATTGCTTGGCGGACACGTCACCACGGTTCTGGCGAATTATTCCGAGGTGGTGGAGCAGATCAAAGCGGGCAAGCTGCGCGCTCTGGCGGCTACCTCGCGCGAGCGTATCGAGCCGCTGCCGGATGTGCCAACGCTGGTGGAGTCCGGGTATGACGTCGACGCCACCGTATGGTTCGGTCTGGTCGCGCCGGCGCGCACGCCGAATGAGGTGATTTTGCAACTCGCCGGGATGCTCAAGGCCGCGTTGCAGGCGCCCGACGTCAAATCCAAGCTCGTCATTCAGGGACTTTACCCGGTCGGCGCCTGCGGTGCGGAATACGGTACCCATATCCGCAAGCAATACGAAATTTATGGC
>Ga0315281_10015621_pt1 | contig 10172 bp, 6 predicted proteins | sample YL17G07_0_MG_FD_204540 | JGI IMG/M metagenome (GOLD analysis project Ga0315281, IMG submission 204540) | Sediment microbial communities from Yellowstone Lake, YNP, Wyoming, USA - YL17G07_0 | ecosystem: Environmental > Aquatic > Freshwater > Lake > Sediment | place: USA: Wyoming | collected...
AAGCAGAACTCGACGAACCAAAAACCTATGAGACAATACTCTCACAAACCCATATCGAAAACGAGATAAAGCAGGTTTCAGAATCTGAAGAACAAAATTTGGGAGAACTGAGTATAAAGGAAAAGCTTACCCTCTTTGCAAAAAAGTTACTGAACATACCGTATCGATTCGGTGGAAACAGTCTCCTCGGGATTGACTGTTCAGCATTTGTTCAAAAGGTTTACAGCCTGGTCGGGGTAGATCTTCCACGATCGGCAAGGGAGCAATTCTCTGAAGGAAATCCTGTTGATAAAGGTGAGCTTTCTATTGGTGATCTCGTGTTCTTCAGAACGTATGCATCCTTTCCTTCACATGTAGGAATTTATCTTGGTAATAATCTATTTATACATGCTTCATCAAGAAGTAAAAAGGTGACCATCGACAACCTCGAAACGCCTTTCTATCTGAAAAGATTTATCGGAGCAAAAAGACTTATTGACGGGAAGGATGAAGAAGTTGATTTTGGGAGAGATGGATAACTAACCTTCAGGGCGTAGATAGCATCAACGCCCTTCATACATAACTTTCCCCATATCTGAGATATCGTATCCTCCGAGCCTTATTACCGTGTCCTGAAATTCAATATCTTCTCTTATAATCTTGATGAGATGCTGGAGCATCTCTGTCTCAAAGAATGTACGGGGTATAGCAAGGTCATACCTTTCCTTTGCCACAGGAATGAAATCGAGATTGAGTGCCCTTGCAGATGCAAGGATTGCAAGGCCTGTGTCCGCAACCCCGGTAAGAACAGCGGATGCAACACCCATATGCGTATATTCTTCCCTTTCATACCCTTTAACGTCTTTTGGAGTTATACCGAGTTCTCTTAAACACTTATCCGTAAGAAGCCTCGTTCCAGCACCTGACTGTCTGTTTACAAATATAACATCACTTCGCGTTAAATCCTCAAATCCCTTTATGTTTTTAGGGTTACCTTTTAGAACAAGAAGGCCCTGCTCTCTGTAGACAAGATTGACGAGGAGGATATCTCTATCAGGAAGAAGTTTCTTTATAAATGGTACATTGTACTCTCCTGTTTCCTCGTCAAGCAGGTGTGTTCCTGATAGATGCGCCTCGCCCCTTTTTAACGATATCAGACCACCCATTGAGCCCACATGGGCAGATGAGAGAGAAAACCTCGGATGCCTCTTTTTTAAGATATTAGCAAGCAGGTCAAGGGCATTATCATGGCTTCCGATGCAGACAATCGTATTTTCAATATCGCTTTTAGATCTCATCAGTTCAACATCTATCTCAGTACCTGCACCAATACCCTCAGACATAGCAGGTATGCGAACAAATCCATCAGCACGCACAAGAGACATGAGCAAACCTGCTCCACGGCTAACAGGGGTTGCTATAAAATTATCTCCCACCTTCCCCACCTTTACCCGCAGGAATTCTTCCTGTCCAAGCGTAGATGCAACCTGCCTTGAAATCTTTGCCTTGAGTATCTCGGGTTCTCTGATCTCAAGACCCTGCCATCTATAAATAAGTGGTTTTGCAAATAGATTGAATGTTATATACGCAGATACAGGATAGCCAGGTATGCCAAGAACGGGTTTGCCCTTTATCCATCCGAGAATAACAGGTTTACCAGGTTTTATGTTAACTCCATGGAGTATCACATCTCCAAGTTCTTTGATAGCCTTTGCAGTAAAGTCCTCTGAACCAGCAGATGCACCAGCATTAACGACAATCAGATCTCCCATGCTATGTGCGTCGAGAATTGCCTTTTTCAGATCTTCAAGTCTGTCAGGTATAATCCTGAATCTGACCGACTCACCTCCCCACTCAGAGACAAGACTGCTGAGGATTCTCGAGTTGTATTCAATAATATCGCCTTTCTTCAACTCAGAACCTGGTTCTACAATTTCTGAACCCGTCGGTATGATAACAACCTTCGGTTTTCTCCTTACCTTTACCTCTACATGACCACCTGCAAGCATTGCACCGATATCAACAGGCTGTATCTTTTGATTTTCAGGTAATATCAATTCAGTTGCCACAATATCTTCTCCAATCACCCTCACATGCTGCCATGGTGTCACAGGCGAAATAATTTCAATATATTCCTGGTTTTTTACTCCTGTAACTTGACTGCCTACTGCTGACTGCTGACTGCCAACTATATTTACATCCTCAATCATTATTACGGCATTAAACCCCTCAGGCATAGGATCACCAGTATCAACATAAACTGCTTGTTCATCTATCTTCAGTTTTTTAGGGGTTCTCTCAGATGCACCAAACGTGTCTGTAAATCTCACGGCATAGCCGTCCATTGCTGATGAGTGGTAAAAAGGAGATGATATTTTTGCGATGACCGCCTCTGCGGTAATCCTTCCAAGAGAATCTATCGCATTGATCGTATCACCGGTAAGCGGTCTCATGAAGCCTTCGGAATCGAGTTTTTTAATCCACTTTGTTAGTGCCTCATGTAAGGGTGTACTCTCGAGATAGATATCTCGTGACATTATTGCTTACCAAGCAACTTTTTTATTGTAGACTTCAATTCGTCAAGGTCAGATGACTTAACAATATATGCCTCCGAGGCCCATACAGCAAAATCGTCCCGGTAATCATAGGCCGTGGACATAATAATAGGTAGCTTGGGATTTTTTTCCTTCATCTGCCTAAGAAGACGGATACCATCTACATCGGGTAAAAGGATGTCAAGAGTAACAATGTCAGGGGTTTCACTATCAAAGAGCTCGATTGCCTCTTTACCATTGGATGCAATAACGACTTCATAACCCTCCTCCTCAAGCTCTTCTTTATAAAGTCTTTGAATGTGCATGTCATCATCAACCACGAGTATCTTCATATTACACCTCCTCACTTAATTTCATTTTTTATCTGCCACTTTGTTCAATGGTATAAACACTCGAAATGTGCTCCCCTTATTAGGTTCACTTTCTACTTCGATGCTACCTTTGTGCTCTTCTGTAATCCTATGTGTTATGGTAAGGCCAAGTCCGGTACCTATCTTTTTTGTCGTAAAGAAAGGATCAAAGATAAACGGCAGGTCTTCTTCAGCTATGCCCACACCCGAATCTTTTATCTCGACCACAAAGGCATTATTTTTAACGAATGTTTTTATTGATATTGTACCGTTGCTGCCGACAGCCTGAACAGCATTTGTTAGGATATTAAGCAGGGCTTCTTTCATTCTATTAGGATCTACATAGAGATCAACTGGTTCCCCTAATTCCTTGTCTAAGAGTATACCCTTTTCATCAATCTCGGACTTTATGAGAAATAAAACGTCATCGACAAGTTTATTGGAATTGACTATTTCCTTGATAATCCTTGTTTCTTTCACAAAGCCGAGGATTTCGCTCAGTATACCCTCAAGTCTTTCGACTTCCTTTGCAATAATATCTGCATATTCCTTCAGGTTCCCGTCTAATTTCTTTTCAAGCCTTTTTGCGAATCCTCCGAGAGAGACAAGGGGGTTTCTTATTTCATGAGCTACTCTTGCTGCAACCTCTCCGAGTGCTGCCAGTCTCTCCGTCATGATTAGACGCTCACGCAGATTTTTCAGTTCTGTTATATCACTGACTACATTCACTGTGCCAATAGATTTTCCTGTTGTATCAAATATCGGAGAGCTTGAAATAATAAATGTACCACCAAGATAGGGATCTTCAACTTCTTTCACAAATGCCTTCTTTTCGTCCACAGTTTTGTAGTGCGGGCAGTTTGCCCAGGGTTCTTTCAGACCATGAAATACCTCATAACACTTCTTCCCGATAATTTCCTCCGAGGGTTTACCCAGCCTATCACTGACAGCCTTGTTGATGCTCTTTACCACATAATCTTCGCTTATGAAATAAACCATATCAGATATGGACTCAAAAATATTCTCAAGCTCTTGCTCTGCAAGGGTAATGCGCTCGAAGAGCCTTGCACTCTCTATAGCAGTAGCAACATGGTTCGAAAAGGCACTCAGAAACCTCATATCCTCATCGAAAATTGGCCTTCTGTTAAAGAGATTGTCTACCCATATAGCTCCTATCACCTTATCCCTTGATATCAGAGGCGAAACCGCATAAGCATATGTGCCTAACTGCTGTACAAGCACTACATCTGAGAGCGGCTCTTCTATTACATTCTGGATATTAAAGGGCTTCTTCTCTTTAACTGCCATTGTAAGAATCGTTTCCTCTGATAGAGGTATCTCTATGCCACGGCTCAGTTTGTCAAATAAGGAATCCTTTTTTAATGACCCTGTTTCTATCTCGTACATTATGTCAGACAGGGTCTTTTTTTCCAACGAGAGTCTACCCCATATCTGAAATGCCTCCTCATGGCTCGTATGTCCAACTCCCATGGCCACTTTTAATACATTCTTGTCTTCGTCAACAAGAAACAGGATTGCCCTATTAAAGCCGAGTCCATCTCCCATTGTAACTGCAGTAAGAACCATTCGCAAAAGTCTTTCGAGCTCGAGCGTTCCTCTCATAGCCGAACTGATGAAGAAAAGTCTCGATAGTTCTTGATTTCTATTGATCAACTCTCTTTCGATGATTTTGCGGTTAGAGATGTCTCTTGATATGCAACTGAAACCGATAATTTCACCGCTGGCAGCCTTTACGGGCGACATAGTTATGCTGACCTCAAATACAGTACCGTCTTTTGCCTTTCTCATGGTCTCTACATGCTTGATGGTTTCTCCTTTTTTTATCCTTTCGATATATTCTCTTTCTACGTCCATGATAGAGTCAGGTATAAAGGGGAGATACTTTTCTATGACCTCATGCTCAGTAAAACCATAGATCAATTCTGCTCCCTTATTCCATGAAGTTACGGTACCGTTAAGATCAGCCGTCACGATCGCATCTGCCGAATTCTCTATAATGCCCTCGAGATACTCATTTTTCTGGATAACCTTACTATAAGAACCGAGAATCTTTTCCTGATAGAGCATTCTTTCAGTTACATCCTTAATAAAGACGACACATTCAGTAATCTCTCCGCTTTTGTCCATTATAGGGTATGCTGAAAGCTCTGCATAATATGTACTGCCTTTATGATCGCCTATTTGCATTACGGTATGTACCTTGCCCGTTTGGAATGTGACCTCGGCAACACAATCCGGACATATCCATGGAATATTCTGAAATATGTCTCTACAGTCTTTATCTATGAGGTCTGAGGCAGGCTTTTCTGTCCATCTCTCGATAGATCTGTTAGCGGTAAGTATCCTGTAGTTTCTGTCGACCATGATAATACCATCAAGGATATTTTCAAAAATTATTTCGTTAAGTTTTTGTAAATGTGCTATATCCATGAGAAAAACCTCTTAAAGTCTTTTCTTTTTTATGGCTGTGTTATAAAGTTCAATGTATTTTTCTGCTGACTTCTTCCACGAGAAATCCATCTTCATACCATCGATAATCATCTTATGCAATTTATCCTTTTCCGTATATACACAAAGCGCCCTTTTTATGGCATCCTGCATTGCTGAAGGCGTGTAATCAGAAAAAAGAAATCCTGTTCCCCTTGAGGTCAGGGGTTCAAAATCATGTATTACATCCACAAGTCCGCCTGTCTTTCTTGCGATAGGAATGCAGCCATATCTCAGTGCTATAAGTTGGCCAAGTCCGCATGGCTCATACCTCGATGGCATCAGGAAAAAGTCTGATCCTGCGTAAATCCTGTGAGCAAGTTGCTCTTCAAATCCAATGGTAATAGATGCCATGCCTTTATATTTTTTTGCTACCTCTGAGAAACTTCTATGGAATACTTTATCACCTTTGCCCAGAATAACAAGCTTTACGCCAAAAGACAAGATTTCATCAATAGATTGGAGAACAAGATCTAATCCTTTCTGTTCAGACAGCCTTCCAACCATACCGATGAGCGGGATATGTTCAGAATTGAGATCTTCTAAGGGTCTGAACAGGAATCTCATGAGCTCCTTTTTACAGGAAGCCTTCCCTGAAATGTCTTCATTGCTATAGCTAACAGGTAAAAATTCATCCCTCGAAGGATCCCACACATCGTAATCTATGCCATTTATAACGCCGTAAAGATCTCTAACCCTCTTTTGCAACACACCTTCAAGGCCGAATCCGAATTCTTTATTGAGGATTTCCTTCGAATACGTGGTACTAACAGTGTTCAGAATATCTGCTGAAATAATGCCAGCCTTGAGAAAATTTACCTTACCATAGAATTCTATGCCTTCAGGGTTGAAAAGTTCCCATCCAAGATTTGTAACAGGTATTTCTGATGCGGGGAAAAGACCCTGATATCCGAGGTTGTGTATGGTAAGTAAGGTGGTTGTATTTCTGAAAAATTTATCAGCCTTATACAGTGTCTTGAGATAAAGCGGTACAAGTGCTGTTTGCCAATCGTTACAGTGGATTATATCTGGTTTAAAGTTCAAAGCCTTACACGTCTCGAGTATCCCCCTCGAGAAAAATACGAATCTCGATGCATTATCAAGATAATCACCCTCTGGCGTCCCATAGAGTTCCTGTCTGTTAAAGAATTCATTGCATCGTATGAAATAGGCTGAGGATTGATTACCGAAAATACTCCCCTTGATGATCCTGTTTCCTACTGGAACCTTTATCGTAGTTCCTGTATCCTTTAGTGGCAATCGGCTATCTTTTATCTTCTTATAGAGAGGCAGGATAACATATGCTTCTTTTTTCATATGGCGGTATTCCTTACATAGTGCACCTGTTACATCTGCAAGGCCACCGGTCTTTACATATGGTACTGCCTCGGGTGAGGCTATCACTATTTTCATATCTTTGCCTCTCTCATAAACCTGGCTGATTCCTCAGGAGGTGTTGGATTAATATAGAAACCCGAGCCCCACTCAAAACCAGCGATCTTTGTGAGCTTTGGCACCAGCTCTATATGCCAGTGGTAGTAATCGTTCACCTCATCAGTAAAGGGAGATGTGTGGAGAACAAAATTATAGGGAGGGATATCAAGTATCTTATCTATCTGTTTTAAAATTATCTGGAGTATTTCAGCAAGCTGCGAGAAGTTGTTTTCTATTGGATAGAAGTGCGATTCGTGCTTCTTAGGTAATATCCATGTCTCAAAAGGCGCACTCGGTGCAAACGGCGCCAGGGCTACGTACCGTGCATTTTCGTATATAAGCCTTTTCCTGGACTCGAGTTCCTGGTTAATAACGTCACAAAAAATACATCTCTCCTTCAAATCATAATAACGTTTTGCAGCATCTGTCTCTTCTTTTACCAGTTTAGGTACAATTGGCAATGCAATCAGCTGAGTGTGAGAATGCTCAAGAGAAGCACCTGCCGCATCTCCTTCATTTTTGAAAATGAGTACATACTTGAAACGGCGGTCCTTCTTTAAATCAGTGAGCCTCAGATAGTAAGCCCACAGTGCATCTGCAACTGTCTTTAACGGCATTGTTGCGAGAGATTGCATGTGGTCTGGTGTTTCTACAATGACCTCATGGGCACCTATCCCGTTCATTTTATCGAAAATGCCTTCTCCTGTTTTGTTGAGGTCTCCATATATCTGAAGTGCGGGGAACTTATTTGGCATGACCCTTAATGTCCATCCCGGAGAATTTGGCTTTGTAGCAGAAGGTCTAAAGGCCATTATCTCTGCTGGCGTCGTATATTCGTTACCCGGACAGAATGGGCAAAACCCCCCCCTTTTTTTCTGAGAAGGAGAAACAAAGTCTGTTGGCCTTTTACCCCTTTCTACAGAGATGATAACCCAACGACCGGATATTGGATCCTTTCTCAGTTCGGACATATCTTCCTCCAAAAGTAAATGGGAAATAAGAAACAGGAAATCAAGACATTCTATTTTTACTTCCTATTTCTCAGTTCTTAATACAAACGCACTAAATATTTTTATATTGTCATTGCGAGCGACTAAGGGGAGCGTGGCAATCTCATGACAGGTGAGGAATCTCACTCCTCGCAATGATACTTCACTTAATGCGTTTGTATTAGTTCCAAATTTGGTATTATTATATCACAATAAGATATAATCACTCATGAAACCTACATTCATTCATCGCCTTATAAATAGCCCGTTTGAAGATCCTACCCTCTATGTCAGAATAGTAAGGGAGAGGAGGGCGGTCCTATTTGATATAGGCAGTATCGACAGACTAAAACCCGCTGATCTACAGAAGATAACAGATGTCTTTGTAACACATACACATATAGACCATTTTATAGGGTTTGATATCCTTCTCAGGGCACTTTTGAGAAGGGAGACACCTTTAAGGGTATATGGCCCTTCAAATATAATCGATTGCATAGAAGGCAAGCTCAGAAGTTACACATGGAACCTCATAAAAGAATACCCGCTGAAGATAGAGGCTTTCTCTATAAACGGAGCTAAGATAATCGTTTCAGGCTTTTATGCTAAGAACTGTTTCAAAAGAACAGATAATGGTGTAGTTGAATTTAACGGTATTGTCTTGAGAGAGCCTTTATTTACGATAAAGGCTATACAGTTAGACCATCAAATACCTTGTCTGGCCTTCTCAATCGAGGAAGAATTCCACATTAATATTAATAAGGCTTCCTTAAAAGAGACTGGGCTTCCGGTAGGGCCCTGGCTTTCGGAATTGAAGAAGGCTATCAGGGAGGGCAGGTCAGGAGAAACGGAATTCGAGGTCTCAAACAGGAGATTTAAGCTCAAAGATTTAAGAGATATCGCAACGATAACAAAAGGACAGAAGATATCTTATGTGACTGATGTATCAATACATGATGAAAATATTAAGAAGATTATCGATTTCGTTCGTGACTCTGACGCATTTTACTGCGAGGCATATTTTATGGATAAAGACAGTGATAGAGCATTAGAAAGGTTTCACCTTACGGCAAAGATTACCGGAAGGATTGCAAGGGAGGCAGGAGTTAAACACCTTGTCGTTATGCATTTCTCACCTAAATACAGAAACCAACCTGATAGCCCGGAGGATGAAGCAATGAGGGAGTTTAAACGTTCGACTTTCTCATAACCAGTACTGCATTTACTCCGCCAAACCCAAATGAATGAGAAATGGCATACTCAATCTGAGCCCTTCTCAGCTCAGTCGCATAATCAAGATCACATTCAGGGTCTCTCTCTTTGAAATTGATTGTCGGTGGAATAATTCCTTCATCTATACTCATTAATGTAAAAGCTGCCTCAAGACTGCCTGACGCTGCAAGCATATGGCCTGTCAAGGATTTAATGGATGTTATAGGGATCTGATATGCCCTTTTGCCAAATGATAGCTTTATCGCCTTGGTCTCTATTTTATCACCTAAAGGCGTAGAAGTGCCATGGGCATTAATAAAATCAATATCTTCGGGCTTCAATCCCGCCTCATTTATTGCCATCTTTATTGCCCTTGCCTCACCTTCCTGGGCTGGTATTGTTTGATGAAAAGCGTCTGTTGTATTTCCATAGCCTATAATCTCTCCATAGATCCTATCTCCTCTTTTTAATGCATCCTCATAATTCTCTAAAACAAGGATGCATGCCCCTTCTGAAAGGACAAATCCATCCCTTGTCATGTCAAATGGCTTGCTCGCAGAGGAGTCGTTGACCTGAGATAAGGCACCTGACTCCCCATAACCTTCAATACATATCCTGCACACAGGTGCTTCAGCACCACCACAGAAAACAGGCCCATGATAGCCTGACCTGATTAATCTATATGCCTCACCTATTGCATTTGTGCCTGAAGCGCAGGCATTGGAAATGCCGAGACAGTAGCCCTTTATACCAAGCTTTTGAGCAATATAAGATGAGGCCATGCTGATTGTTGTTGAAGGCATAAGATAGGGAGATATCCGTGATGCTCGATGCGTAATGCCTGATAAGCACTTTTTTTGCAGTTCTTTTTCTATTGTGCTTATTCCGCCTCGGCTTGAACCAATAATAACCCCACCTGAATTTAAAAGTTCACCCCCTCCTTTGCCCTCCCCCCTCGAGGGGGAGGGATGGGTGGGGGGGATCAGTCCTGCATCTTCTGCTGCCATCACTGCTGCAGCAACAGCATAATGCACGAATGGGTCAAGACGATTTATCTCCTTTAGAGAAAGATATTTTTGTGCATCAAATCCCTTTAACTCTCCTGCAACTTTCCATTTTATCTCAGAGGGATCAAATCTTGTTAT
>Ga0315281_10015622_pt1 | contig 10172 bp, 21 predicted proteins | sample YL17G07_0_MG_FD_204540 | JGI IMG/M metagenome (GOLD analysis project Ga0315281, IMG submission 204540) | Sediment microbial communities from Yellowstone Lake, YNP, Wyoming, USA - YL17G07_0 | ecosystem: Environmental > Aquatic > Freshwater > Lake > Sediment | place: USA: Wyoming | collected...
CCGGGGACTAGCGGCGTGAGGATCTGCATGATGATCGAGGCGGTGATGTAGGGGTATACGCCGAGGGCGGCAACGCTGAGGTTCTGGAGGGCGCCACCGGAGAAGATGCTGAGGAAGTCCAGGATCGAGTTGTTGTTGAAGGCACTTTCGAGCGCGGCCCGGTTCACGTTCGGGACGGGCACGTGCGCAACGAAACGGAACACCACCAGCATGGCCAGGGTGAAGAGCAGCTTCCGGCGGACCTCTTCCTGACGGAAGGCGTCGACCATCGCCTGGAACAGGCGGGGGCGGGCGGCCGGCTGGGCGGTCATGTTCGAGACTAGCCCTCGGTGCTTTCGGCGGCGGCGATGACGGTGGCGGTGCCGCCAGCCTGTTCGATCTTGGCCTTCGCCGCTTCGCTGAAGCGGTGGGCGGTGACGTTAAGCTTTCGGGTGAGGTCGCCGAAGGCGAGGACCTTCACGGGCTCGCGAAGATGCTTGAGCATACCGGCGGCCTTGAGCGACTCCGGGTCAACCGATGAGCCGGCTTCGAACCGTTCGAGCTGGCCGACGTTCACGGGCTGGTAAACAACCTTGAAGCGGGCGTTGCTGAAGCCGCGGAGGACGCGCATCTTGCGGGCGAGCGGAGTCTGGCCACCTTCGAAGGCGACGCGGGCGTTCGGGCCACTGCGTGACTTCTGGCCTTTGAGGCCTTTGCCCGCGTAGGTGCCGCCGCCGGCGGAGTTGCCACGGCCGACCCGCTTCTTCGATTGGGTGGCGCCGCGGTTCGGTCGGAGGTCCTGTGCGCCGATGGTCATTTCGCTTCCTCTTCCCGCACATCAACGAGGTGGGTCACCTTGTAGATCATCCCGCGGAGAGCGGGCGTATCCGGGTGTTCCACGGTCTGGTTGAGGCGGCGCAATCCGAGCTTCCGGATGGTGTCCTTCTGATCCTGGTTGTAGCCGATGGCGCTCTTGCGATAGGTCACGCGGACGTTTGCCATCAGTTCGGCCCCTGCGAAACGGCGAGCCGCCGGGCGCGGGCGCCATCGGGGTCGCGGAGCGATGACAGCCCATCGATTGTGGCGCGGGCGACGTTGATGGGGTTGCGGCTGCCGAGCGACTTGGCCAGGACATCGGTGATGCCGGCCGCTTCCATGATCGCGCGGACGGCGCCCCCGGCGATGACGCCGGTGCCGTGGCTGGCGGGCTTGAGCATCACGCGGGCGGCGCTGTAGTGGGCGAGGAGGGGGTGCGCGATGGTGCCGCCCTTGGTGGGGATGCGGATCATGTTGCGACGGGCAAGGGTCGCGCCCTTGCGGATGGCTTCGGGCACTTCGTTGGCCTTGCCGAGGCCGATGCCGACGCTACCCTGGCCATCACCGACAACGATGAGGGCGCTGAAGCTGAAGCGGCGGCCACCCTTAACGACTTTGGAAACGCGGTTGATGTAGATGACCTTTTCGACGAGGTCTTCCTGGCCGCTGTCCCTGTTGCTCCGGTCGTACTGGCTCATGCGTTAGAACCCCAATCCGGCTTCGCGGGCAGCGGCGGCGAGCGCCTGGACCCGGCCATGGTATTTGTAGCCGCCTCGATCGAAGACGACGAGTTCGACGCCCTTGGCCTTCGCGCGTTCGGCCACCGCCTTGCCGACGATGCCCGCGCGTTCGGTCTTATTCTTGCCCTTGAGAGCAGCAGCGAGGTCCTTATCGGCATCGCTGGCGGCCGCGAGGGTGTGGCCCGCGACATCGTCGATGACCTGGGCGTAGATGTGCGTGGAACTGCGGAAGACGTTCAGGCGGGGCCGGGCCGGCGTTCCTGAGACGTGCTTGCGCACGCGCGCATGGCGGCGCTGCCGGGCGAGGGTGCTGGTGGTGACACTCATTACTTGCCTACCTTCCCGGCCTTGCCAGCCTTGCGGCGGACGCGTTCGCCGAGGTAGCGGATGCCCTTGCCCTTGTACGGCTCAGGTGGCCGGAGCTTGCGGATATTGGCGGCAACCTGGCCGACCTGTTCCTTATCGATGCCCTGGACGAGGACGCGTGGGCCTTCAACGGCGAAGGAGATGCCCGAGGGCGGCGCCACAACGACGGGATGGGAGAAGCCAAGCGCGAGCTGCAGGCTGGAGCCCTGGAGCTGCGCGCGGTAGCCCACGCCCTGCACATCGAGGGTGGTGGTGAAGCCGGTGGTCACGCCCGTGACCATGTTGTTGAGCAGGCTGCGAGAGAGCCCGTGGAGGGCGCGCTGCTTGCCTTCGTCGTTGGGGCGGGTGACAACGATGACGCCGTCTTCGCGGGTGAAGGCCATGGTGGCGGGGAACTGGCGGGTGAGCTGGCCCCTGGGGCCTTTCACGACGACGTGGTTCTCCGTGGAGATGGTGACATCCACGTTCGCGGGCACGGGGATGGGCATGCGGCCGATGCGCGACATTGCTTACTCCCCTACCAGACGTAGCAGAGGAGCTCGCCGCCGACTTCCTGGCGGCGGGCTTCCTGCCCGGTCATGATGCCTTTCGGCGTCGAAAGGATGGCGATACCAAGCCCGCCGTACACGCGCGGGATCTCCCGCTTCTGCACGTAGACGCGGAGGCCTGGCTTGCTGACGCGCTGGAGCCCGGTGAGCACCGGTTGGCGACGCTGCCCGTAGCTCAGTTCCACCTTGAGGGTGGGCTGGGGCTTGCCGTCTTCGGCGACCACCGAGTAATCGCGGATAAAGCCTTCGTCCTTGAGGACCCCGGCGATGGCGACTTTGGTCTTGGAGGCCGGGATGACGACCGCTTCGTGGCGCGAAGAAACCGCGTTGCGGATGCGGGTCAACATATCGGCGATAGGATCACTGACACTCATTGAAACTCTTCCCCTCTGGCGTTTGCCTGGGCACTTACCAGCTGGATTTGACTACTCCGGGCAGAAGCCCCCGATGCGCGTGTTCGCGGAAACAGATGCGGCACATGGCGAAGCGACGCAGATAGCCCTTGGGCCTCCCGCAGATGCGGCAGCGGTTGTGTTGCCGCGCCGGGTACTTGGGGGGCCGTTTCGACTTCTCGATGAGCGCCTTTTTCGCCACTGGTCTCTCCTAATTCTTCCGGAAGGGCATGCCCATGAGTTCGAGCAGCCGCCGGCCTTCTTCATCCGAACGTGCGGTGGTGACGATGGTCACCTGCATGCCACGGACTTTGTCGACCTTGTCGTAATCGATCTCCGGGAAGATGAGCTGTTCCCGGATGCCGAGACTGTAGTTGCCGCGTCCATCGAACGCGTTGGGGTTGAGGCCCTGGAAGTCGCGGATGCGGGGCAGGGCCGCGCTGACCAGGCGATCGAAGAATTCAAACATCCGCGGTCCACGCAGGGTGGCGGAAACGCCGATAGGGTTCCCTTCGCGAAGGCGGAAGTTGGCGATGGAGCGCTTGGCACGGTTGATGATCGGCTTCTGGCCGGTGATCGCAGCCACTTCGTCAGCTGCCTTATCAAGGGCGTTGGCATCGGTCAGGGCTTCGCCCATGCCGATGTTGACCACAATCTTTTCGATCTTGGGCACCTGCATGGCGTTGGCGTACTTGTACTGCTCTCGGAGGGCAGCAAAGACTTCGCTGTCGTACTTTTCCTTCATTCGCGGCGGCATTATTCGATGTCCTCTCCGCTTTTCTTGCCCACCCGCACCATGGTGCCGTCGTCACGGCGGCGGAAGGTGACGCGCGTGGGCTTGTCGTTGTTCGGGTCGATCAGCATGACGTTGCTCATGTGCAGGGGCGCTTCGCGTTCAAGAATCTGCGAAACCTGCGCCTGGCTGCGGGCGCGCTGATGGCGCTTAACGATGTTCACGCCCTCAACGATCACGCGATCGGTCTTGGTGATGATGCGGCGCACGGTGCCGCGCTTGCCCCGGTCCTTGCCGGTGAGCACGACCACTTTGTCGCCGCGCTTGATCTTCGCTGGCACTAGAGCACCTCCGGCGCGAGCGAGACGATCTTCATGAAGTTGCGGTCACGGAGTTCGCGGGCCACCGGGCCGAAGATGCGCGTCCCTCGCGGGTTTTCGCCGTCAGGTGCGAGGAGCACGGCGGCGTTTTCATCGAAGCGGATGTACGACCCGTCGGGACGGCCGTACTCCTTGGCAACGCGGACGACGACGGCTTTCACGACATCGCCTTTCTTCACGGCGGAGTTCGGCTGGGCGACCTTGACGCTGGCGACGATGGTGTCGCCGGGCCGGGCGTAGCGCCGGCGGCTCCCGCCGAGCACGCGTATGCAGAGGAGCGACCTCGCGCCAGAGTTATCGGCGACCTTGAGGCGGGTTTCTTGCTGGATCACTCCGGCGCCTCCGCCTTGGGCGCGAGCTGCACCTGCTGTTCCATCTCGCGCCCGATAGTCTCCGGTGAAACCTCGGCAACGTCGCCGCGGGTCAGTATCTCGATGACGCGCCAGCGCTTCTCTTTCGAGAGAGGCCGGGATTCGGAGATGCGGACCACATCGCCGAGCTTGCAGGCGTTGTCTTCGTCGTGTGCCTTATAGCGCTGCGTGAGGGAGACCACCTTGTGGTAGAGGCGGTGCTTCTTGCGGCGTTCAACGGTCACGACGACGGTCTTGTCCATTTTGTCGCTGACGACGGTGCCCTGGATGATGCGTTGCTGACCCATGGCTACTCCTGACCGCCGATGGCGGCGAGTTCGCGTTCGCGCTTCACCGTGCGCAGCCGGGCGATGCGGCGACGGATGTTGCGGAGTTCGCGGTAGTTCTGCAGCTGACGGCTGGCGTGCTGGAAGCGCAGGGTGAAGAGCGCCCTGTAGGCTTCGTTGATCTCGGTGTTGAGGCGCTGGTCATCCCAGCGGCGAACTTCTTCGGCCGGCTGTACGGGCATGGCTATACCACCGTCTCTTCGCGCACGACCACTTTCGTGGGAATGGGCAGTTTGTGGGCGGCGAGGCGGAGCGCTTCGCGCGCGGTGGCTTCGGGTACACCCGCGATTTCGAACATGACCCGATTGGGCTTGACCACGGCCACCCACTTATCGGGCGCACCCTTACCGGAACCCATGCGGGTCTCAGCCGGCTTCGCGGTCACGGGCTTATCCGGGAAGATCCGGATCCACACCTTGCCGCCGCGCTTCATTTCGTGGGTCATGGCGCGGCGCGCGCTTTCGATGTGGCGGGAATCGATCCACGCGGCGCCCTGGGCCTGAAGGCCGTATTCGCCGAAGGCAACGAAGTTACCCGTCGCGGCTTCGCCCGAGCGGCGGCCGCGATGCTGCTTGCGATGCTTTACGCGTCGAGGCTGGAGCATGGCTAGGTAGCCTCCCCTTCGCGGAGAGCTGCTTCCTGCTGCTCCATGGTGATGGCGGTGTGGCCGAGGCCAGCGGCGACAGGAGCCGCCTCTTCGACGCCGGGTACCACCGGAGCGAGGATCTCAACAACCTCTTCTTCCGGGGCGCGGAGCATGGGGGGCTCGGGCAGGATGATGCCCTTGAAGATCCAGACCTTCACGCCGATGCGGCCGAAGGTGGTGTGGGCTTCGGCGATGCCGTAGTCAATATCGGCGCGGAGGGTGTGGCGGGGCACGCGGCCCGCGGTATCGGATTCACGGCGGGACATTTCGGCGCCGCCGAGCCGCCCGGCGATGGCAACACGGACGCCGAGAGCGCCGCGCTGCATGGTTCGCTGGACAGCCTGCTTGACGGCGCGGCGGAAGGCGACACGACGTTCGAGCTGGTCGGCGACAGAGCGCGCGACCAGGTAGGCATCGAGTTCCGGGGTGCGAATCTCCTGGATGTTGACGCGCACGCGCCCGCCGCTGAAGCGTTCGAGCGTGTTGCGAAGCTCTTCCACTTTGGTGCCGCCGCGGCCGATGACGATGCCCGGCTTGGCGGTGTGGATGGTGATCGTCGTGAGGTTCGCGTTCCGGTCGATCTCCACGTGACTGATGCTCGCATCGTGCAGTTCCGAGAGGACGAAGCGGCGCAACTCGAGGTCCTGGTGGAGGCGGGTGGTGTAATCCTTTTCCGCGAACCACTTGGATTCCCAGTCGTAGATGATGCCAAGGCGGAAGCCGTGCGGTTGGATTTTCTGTCCCAAGGCTTATCCCTCCCGCTCGTCGAGAATGATGGTGATGTGGCTGGAGCGCCGGAGGATGGGGCTCACGCGGCCGCGCGAACGCGGCTTGAACCTCTTCTGGGTCCGGCCTTCGTTGGCGAAGGCGCGTTTCACCACAAGGTCATCCACATCCATGTTGAAGTTGTTCTCGGCGTTCGAAGCGGCAGAAAGCACCACCTTCGAAACCGAGCGGGCACTGGGCGACTGCACGTAGCGCAGCAGCCCGAGCGCCTGGTCCACGGTGAGGCCGGGGAGGCGATCGAGGATCAAGCGCACTTTGCGCGCCGAGACGCCGAGACCGTTGACACTGGCTCGCACTTCCATGGCTAGCGCTTCACCTTGCTCTGGCGGTCGCTCTTGGAGACGTGGCCGCGGAAGGTGCGGGTGAGAGCGAATTCGCCGAGCTTGTGGCCCACCATATTTTCGGTGACGAACACCGGCACATGGCGGCGCCCATCGTGCACGCCGATCGTCATCCCGATCATCTCGGGGAGGATGGTTGAAGCGCGCGACCACGTCTTGATAACCGTGCGCGTCTGAGCGTTGCGCATGGCCATCACCTTCGCTTCGAGCGAAGGGAGTATGTAGGGGCCCTTCTTGGTTGAACGTGACATACCGTGCTCCTACTTGGTTCGCCTTCGCGCGATGAACTTGTCGGTCCGCTTGTTGTTGCGGGTGCGGTAGCCGAGGGTCGGCTTGCCCCAAGGCGTCTTGGGTCCGGGCATGCCGATGGGGGCGCGCCCTTCGCCACCGCCGTGTGGATGGTCGCGGGGGTTCATGACCGAGCCACGGACCTGCGGGCGCCGGCCGAGGTGGCGGGTGCGCCCGGCCTTGCCGAGCTTCACGAGCGAGTGTTCGACGTTGCCGACCTGGCCGATGGTGGCGACGCACTCAATGCGGACGCGACGCATTTCGCCGCTGGGCAGGCGGATAAGGGCGTATTCGCCTTCTTTGGCCATCAGCTGGGCGACGGTGCCTGCGCTGCGGACCATCTGGCCCCCCTTGCCGGCGATGAGCTCGACGTTGTGCACCTGCGTACCGGTGGGCATGTTGCCGAGCGGCAGCGTGTTCCCCACGCGGACTTCAGCAGTGGGGCCGCTCATGATGGCGGCGCCAACCGTGAGGCCGTTGGGGGCGAGGATGTAGCGCTTTTCGCCATCGGCGTACTGCACGAGGGCGATGCGGGCGGTGCGGTTGGGGTCGTACTCGATGGCAACGATCTTCGCCGGGATGCCCGCCTTCTCGCGTCGCCAGTCGATGATGCGATAGAGGCGCTTGGAGCCGCCGCCGCGATGGCGCACGGTGATCCGGCCCTGGTTGTTCCGCCCCGACCCTCGCTTGGTTAGCGATTCGGTGAGCGACTTTTCCGGGCGTGACTTGGTGATCTCGGCAAACGAGTGACCACTGGCGTTGCGGCGGCCGGGCGAAGTTGGCTTGAACTGCTTGATCGCCATCGCTAGATACCCTCGAACAGTTCGATCTTGTCGCCCTGTACGAGCGTCACGACCGCTTTTTTCCAGTCGGGCCGAAGCGTGGTCTTGCGACCGAAGCGCTTGGGCTTGCCCTTGACCTTCATCGTGTTGACTTCAGCCACGCGTACGTTGAAGGCGAGCTGCACGGCTTCTTTGATCTGGTTCTTGTTCGCGCGGATATCGACTTCGAAGACGTACTTATCGAGCCCGGTGAGGACGGTCGTCTTCTCAGTGATGATGGGGCGAATGAGAACCGCGTAGGGATGGATCTCTTTCGGCATTAGACGGCCTCCTGCTTCCGGCCGCGGGCCAGCTTCAGGTTCGCGCCGCCCCAGAGGGCTTCACACTTGCGGATCGCTTCTTCCGACATGACCACCCGATGGGCATTGACCAGGTCAACGACGTTGAGGTTGGCCGCCGGGACCGGCTTGGCGATATCAACGTTGCGCGCGGCCATGGTGAGCGCGGGCACGTAGTCGCCGCTGACGATCAGTACCCTGCGCTCGACGCCGAGGGCATCGAGCGTGGCTTGTACGTCTCTCGTCCTCACACCATCGGGGGCGAGGCCATCGACGACGATGAGAGTGCCGGCAGCGGCGTGGCTGCTGAGTGCCGAACGGAGTGCGAGGCGCCCCATCTGGCGCGGGAGGTCGCGGCCGAAGCTGTGCGGATGAGGGCCGTGGGCGACGCCACCGCCGACGTGGTGCGAAGCTCGGATGCCGCCCTGGCGCGAGCTGCCGAGACCCTTCTGGCGACGAATCTTCTTGGTGGAACCCTGCACTTCCCCGCGGCGCAGGGTGTTTGCGTTGCCAGAGCGGCGGTTCGCCATCTGGGCGACGTAAGCCTGGTGCATGACCGAACGGTTCGGCTCAATGCCGAACACGTCATCGGCCGCATCAATGCTGCGCAGTTCTTTGCCTTTGGTGTCGAGCACGCTCAGCTTCACTTCGTCACCTTCTTCGCCGAACGGATGCGGACGAGCCCGCCCTGCGGCCCGGGGACGGAGCCTCCAACGAAGATGACGCCGCGCTCGTCGTTACGCGCGATGACTTCGAGGTTGCGGACCGTAGTTTGCGCGGCGCCCATGTGACCAGCCATGCGGGTGCCCTTGTACACGCGGCCGGGCGTCGTACCGGAACCGATGGAGCCGGGCGCGCGGTGGCGGTCGCTCTGGCCGTGGGTCTTTGGGCCACCGGCGAAATGGTGCCTGCGGACGCCACCCTGGAAGCCGCGGCCCTTGGACTTCGCGGAAACATCCACAAGTTCGCCCGGGTTGAACAGTTCGGCGCCGAGACGGTCGCCGAGGGTGTAGCTATCGTCACCGCTAGTCCGGAACTCGGCGAGATGGCGAAGCTTGAGGTTGCCCGCCGGCTTGAGGTGACCCTGTTCCGGCTTGTTCAGCCGGCGGTCTTCCTGGAAGCCGATCTGGATAGCGCTGTAGCCCTCTTTTTCCGGAGTACGGATGGAGGTCACAAAGCACGGGCCGACTTCGACTGCGGTAGCGCCGCGGAGGCGCCCCTTGTCATCGAACACCTGCACGGCGCCGAGCTTGCGGCCAAGAAGTCCTTCGATAGTCATGGCGGTTACAGCTTGATCTCGATATCGACGCCGCTCGGCAGCTGAAGCCGCATGAGGGTGTCGACGGTCTTGGAGGTCGGTTCGAGGATGTCGATAAGGCGCTTGTGGGTGCGGATCTCGAACTGCTCGCGGGCGTCCTTATAGATATGCGGGCTCTTCAACACGCAGAACTTGTCAATCGTGGTAGGCAGCGGCACGGGCCCGGCGACGGCCGCGCCGGTGCGCTCGGCAGCTTCGACGATCTGTCGAGCCGACTGGTCGAGCAGGCGGTGGTCGTATGCCTTCAACTTAATTCGTATCTGTTGTCGAGCCATAGTGCGGTCCTCTTTGAGCGGAGTTCGCCGTGCGAACTATTCGGTGATTTTGATGACGACGCCGGCGCCAACGGTGCGGCCGCCTTCGCGGATGGCGAAACGGAGGCCCTCTTCAACGGCGACGGGCTGGATCAACTCCACCACCATCGTCACGTTGTCGCCGGGCATCACCATCTCCATCCCCTCGGGTAGCTTGATCGAACCTGTCACATCCGTCGTGCGCAGGTAGAACTGCGGCCGGTAGCCGTTGAAGAACGGGGTGTGACGCCCGCCTTCTTCCTTGCTCAACACGTAGACCTGGGCATCGAACTTGGTGTGCGGCTTGATCGACCCCGGCTTGGCCAGTACCTGGCCCCGCTGGACGTCTTCGCGTTCGATGCCGCGGAGGAGGCAGCCGACGTTGTCGCCGGCCTGGCCTTCATCCAGCAGCTTCTTGAACATCTCCACGCCGGTGACCGTCGTCTTGCGCGTCTCGATGATCCCGATGATCTCGACTTCTTCGCCCGTCTTGACGATCCCCCGCTCGATCCGCCCGGTGACCACGGTGCCGCGCCCCTTGATCCCGAAGACGTCTTCGACGGGCATCAAGAAGGGCTTGTCCAGCGCCCGCACGGGGGTCGGGATGTAGCTGTCCACCGCTGCCATGAGGTCGAGGATGCACTTGTACTCGGGGGCGTTGGGATCGGTCGAAGTCGACTCCAGCGCCTTGAGCCCGCTGCCCCGGATGATCGGGATGTCGTCGCCGGG
>Ga0315281_10015625_pt1 | contig 10172 bp, 6 predicted proteins | sample YL17G07_0_MG_FD_204540 | JGI IMG/M metagenome (GOLD analysis project Ga0315281, IMG submission 204540) | Sediment microbial communities from Yellowstone Lake, YNP, Wyoming, USA - YL17G07_0 | ecosystem: Environmental > Aquatic > Freshwater > Lake > Sediment | place: USA: Wyoming | collected...
GATGCGCGAATTATGGCTGTGGCTGATTCCTACGATGCTATGACTTCGCTGCGTCCTTATCGGCAGGGGAAATTCACCCCCGAGCAGGCGTTGGCGGAATTAAAGCGCTGCGCTGGGGCACAATTCGATCCCCGAGTCGTTGAGGTGTTCATGTCTATTAGTAGGCATGCGGAGGAAAAACACCCTCAACTGCCACAGCAGTCAGGCTGACACCCCCTACCTATTCTGAATTCTCTAAAGAAGGTTTTTTGTTAGGCAGTACTTGCACGTTGAGAAAAGGAAGTGGTTTGCAGCACCTCTGCATACCCCAAAATCCCCTATAACTTTTGAGGTAGATTGCTGCTCACTGGTAAAGACCACCGAAAGATATGAGGGAATTAACGCCCGTTCGTCCTGAGCCTATCGAAGGGTTTACCTGTAAGGGCGACCCGTTGGGTCGCCCTTTTCCCTATGTCATTCCTGCCTTGAGCAGGAATCCAGGCGCCACCAGCATTCAGAAAAACAGCGCTCACAAGCAGGGATACCTGAACGGCTCTAACCAAACACTAATTTAGAAGCACGCAGCCCTATTTTGATGCGCGGAATGCACCCGCTTCAGACAAAGCAAGTGTCTGGTCAAGCGTAAGAACTGGGCTGGTATGCCCCGCCCCAAAGCTATTAAGCGGCCCGAGTGCTCGCGCCAGAGTCGGATAATCGTCTGCCTCCACCGTAATGTAGAAGGTGTGGTCCATGGGCGAGGTATACCCGGCCAATACTTTCACTCCCGATGTTTTCTTTAGAGTCTGCCACCAGTTAGCCAAGAGCTTCGTCTGGTCAGGCGACCGACCCGGGCAAGTTTCATTGGTATGAGTGTGAACTACCTGAAATAACATGTTAGCACCTCCCTCGTCATTTATTATGGAGCTATTGTAACAAGGCAGATATACAAAAGTCATAAAATCCGAGCAGGAAATGTTAAAAAGACATTACATATTGGCCTACAATATGGAATTCCTGCGCAAGCAGGAATCCAGGTGCCCTCGCCCCATTCCTCTCGCCCCTTGAGGGCGAGCTAAGAGTGAGGGGGTTAAATCCCCCCTTTCGTAAACTTGTCCCTGACTCGCTCAGGGAGGGGGCTAGGGGGGATTTAGCGCTCCTAGAATGCGAAAATGTCGCTCCAAAACGCGGATACCCGAACTGCAAGCTAAGCAAACATTAATTCAGAGGCACGCCAAGAGGACTCAGTTTTGGAGAATCGCTGAACAATCCGACGAAATGTTGAGCAACTGTACTCCTAGACATCTGTAACGTCCTGTCACATTCAAGTTTCAATTGACAAGCTGGTAACAAGGCCATAAAATTACATAACCAATGTAACAGCATAGAAATCGATGTTGGGCGGCTCGTCACTATCGAGACAGAAGGACCAAAATGCCTTATCAGAAATTGCCACTGCAGATAATAGTAATGACATTGGTATTGTTGTCTTTAGCGGGATGCAGCGCGCCCGCGACTACGCCCACTCCGCCCGCTACTCAGCCAGCGCAGCCGACCGAACAGACCGTACAACCGACAGTTCCGGCAAATACATGCAGCGGTAATGATTCTTCTCCTATAGGCGTCCTTCGCTCCAACGACCACGGTGCAACCTGGTCTTCTCTCGGCAATGCGTGCATACACGGTTTGACCATCAAACCTGCGGACCCTACGGGGTTCACGATGGACGGCCGTATCGTGCTCTATTTCGTGGACTTCAGTCACCTCAATCAGTCAGTGTCCCAAATTCTCTATCGCGCGACCTCTGTGGACGGGGTGAACTTCGACACGTTCCAGCCAGTGTATAGCCAGACACTTACGATGGTAGACCCCTTCGTTCTGCCCATGCCAAATGGCTCTTTTCGCCTGTACGTTCCGTCAGGGCAGGAGGGGATTATCAGCGCTGTGAGCAGCGATGGTCTCGCGTTTACACGTGAAAATGGCGTGCGGATTACATATGGTGGTATGCCAGGGGCACTGTTTTTGCCCGACAAACGGGTGCGGATGTTCCTCAATGGTGAAAAAGATGGCCAGTCGGGGATCTTTAGCATGATCAGTAGCGACGGTCTCAACTTTACCCCTGAGAGCGGGATGCGCATTCCGGCGCCGGCGAACATGGCCGCCGATAACTCCCAGCCCATACGCCTGTTAGATGGCAGTTACCTGATGCTGTATCAAATCCATGATGTGAAACTCACTGACCAGCCAGAACCCTGGAAGTTCACGGAGATCCACCTCGCCACCAGCACAGACGCCTTCAACTGGACCACGAACCCCGAGATTATCGGGTATGGCGGCACGTCGTGCGTGATCGAGATGCTGGATGGAACACTCTATATCTACTACGGGCATTGATAGTATCTGCAGTTTTGTAAATGGTACCGGGAAGAGAACCTCCTTCCGCTCCCACTCTTGCGGCAGTGGTTGGGAATGTAAGAGGAGTCCTTCCCCAATGGGGAAGGACTCCTCGACCTGACAAAAGGATCTGCCTCTACAGCGGTATTAGCGAGTGCTTCCGCCACGGCCTCGCCGGCCCTGGACCCAGCTTCTCCCAGTGTTCCTGCTTCTGGGACAGCCTCTCCAGGGTGTTTATCAGTATCGGCCGCGTCCTCCTGGGGTCTATGATGTCGTCAGCGCCCTGGATGCCTGCCAGATGATACGCAGTGGCGTATTTCTCATGTATCTGCTGCATGTACTGACGGCGTACTTCCTCAGGATGCTCTGATGCCGCTAGCTCGCCCTTGTAGAGCGCATCGGCTGCTCTCTCGTAGCCCTCCACCCTGATGTCGGCGGTGGGCCAGGTGTATACAGCATCGACTCCCATGCGCTCGGTGCCCATGACCAGGCGGGCTGCGCCCCAGCACTTTCTTATATATACGGTGATTCTGAGCGTAGTAGCCTCGCAGATGGCGAACACCGGCTTGGCAGCGTTCCTCTCCAGTCCGTCCCTGTGCTGCTCCTGCTCCAGGCTGGGCAAGAACCCCGGGCTGTCCACCAGGGAGATTATCGGTATATTGAAGCAGTCGCAGAACCTGACGAACCGCGCCTGCTTGTCTCCGGTATAAACATCGAGGCAGCCATCGCCGACGGCCGGGTTATTGGCTACGATACCCACCGTCTTTCCCGCCAGGCGGCCGAAGCCGATTATCATGCTGGGGGCATAGAGAGCCTGCAGCTCGAAAAAGTCTCCCTTATCCACAATGGAAGCAATGACCTTGTGCATATCGTAGGGCTGGCTCACATCCGTGGGTACTAAATCCAGAAGATGCTCATCGGTGCGATTGGGGTCATCACCCGTATTGACTACAGGAGGCTTGTCCCTCCAGTTAGAGGGCAAGAAGCTGAGCAGCCTTTTGCTGGCATCTATAGCTTCCTCATCGCTTTCGACAAGCAGGTCGTTCGAGCCGGTGACCGTGGAATGCAGCAGCGCCCCGCCGATCTCCTCCTCGGTGACATCCCTGAAGGTAACTGCCTTCAGGATAGGCGGCGAGGCTACAGACATGAAGGCTATGTTCTTGCGCATGACGACGAAGTCAGCCATTATCGGCGAGTATGCTGACCCTGCGTAGCAAGGCCCCAGCATCAGGCTGATATGAGGGACCACGCCGGACATGAGTGGAGGATAATACATGAACCCGCCTCCGCCACCCACCGGGCTGCCGCGTACAGGCACCTTGAATCCGTTTCTGCCGAACAGGTCATGGATTCTGATAGCGCCCGAGTCAATCATCCCCACCATAGGGATGCCCTCCTCCATCGCCTGCTCCATGGCCCGGGCCACTTTGCTGTTTTGAATCATGGACTGCGTGCCCGCCAGCACGGTGAAGTCATGGGCATAGGAGTAAACGGTGCGGCCGTTGACCTTCCCGTAGCCCGCAATCACGGCATCCCGGGGAAGCTCCCGATCATCTATATCGAAGCCGGTCTTCATCGCCTGTGTCCACAGGCCAATCTCATGAAACGTCCCGGGGTCGAACAGCCTTTGAATTCTCTCCCAGGCTGTCAGCTTGCCCCTGCCATGCTGCTTATCTATCGCAGTCTTATCTCCGCCCAGTAACCAATGTTTTCTTTGCTCCTCTACCTTTTGCAGCTTTGCCTTCGCGTCTGACATCTGATCCCTCCGCAATTAATTACACTGAATCGGATTTACCATCCGATGTTGTTTACTAAACCTGTTTTCAACCCCCTGTGTCCCCCAGTCTTGGGGGAGTTTTAGGTTGGGGGATACCCCCAAACCCCCAGTCCTTCCTGAAGGAAGGACCCCTCTGCACTCTCCATTTGCTAAACGCTCTCACAACCTGATGTTTTCGTGTTTCATTTTAGGCCTTCCCTCATCCCTGCTGGCAAATGTTTTCAGCGCTTGTATCAGGAAGGGCCTGGTATCCCTGGGGTCAATGAAGCCCTGTCCCCACTCTCGTTCCAGGGCCCGCAACTTATGCCTCATCTCGATAGTCCGCTGCTCCAGTTTTTGCGCTCTCGCAGCCTCATCCTCAATGGCCGCGAGTTCCCTCTTGTACATAATAGATACCGCCCCCTCCGCCCCCATCAACCCTCGCTCCACGGAAGGCCAGGCCACGTCAACGTCGCCTCCCAGTGTTGTACCCGGCATGGCTAACTGCCCACCTCCGAAAAGCTTCCTTATGGCGATGGTAATCTGAGGCACGGTGCACTCGACGTTAGAGAATACCAGCTTGCAACCATGCCTGATAAGCCCTCTGGTCTCCTCATCGATAGCTGGCAAGAATGCCGGAGTATCTGCCAGCCAGACCACGGCTATGTTGAAGGCATCGCAGAACCTGACGAATCGCGCCATCTTGTCCGCTGCATCAAGCGTCAGCGCGCCGCCCATGGACTGCGGATTATTAGCCACGAAACCTACCGCCTGTCCGGCCATCCTGCCGAAGCCGGTTATCAGGTTATTCGCCCACTGCCGTTTCACCTCCAGGAACTCGCCCTTATCCACTATCAGAGAAATTAGCTTGGTCATACTATATGGTTTATTGGTATCGAGAGGAGCTACGCTCAGAAGCTCCTCCTCTCTGCGATTGGGGTCATCGCCTGTGTCCACTATCGGCGGTTTCTCTTTATTATTCGAGGGCAAATAGCTCAGCAGCTTTCGGCAGCTTTGCAGGCACTCATCTTCGTCTTTGGCCAGAAAATCGCAGCAGCCTGTCTTGCGGAAGTGCCCCGACGGGTCACCCACTTCCTCAGAAGTCTTGCCCTGCGGAGGCGGCGCTATATGCATGTAGCTGGTCTTCCTGACCATGAAAACGAAATCAGCCAGAGAGGCGGAGATAGCCATCTCGCCAATACAGGGACCCATTATCAGAGAGATTTGAGGTATCACACCCGAGGCCAGGGTCTGGAAATAGACCATCGATTCGGGGGAGTAAAAGCGATAATACTGAATGGCGTCTTCGATTCTAGCGCCCTCGGAATCTATGATAGCGACAATAGGTATTCGGGCATGAATGGCCTTCTCCATAGCCCCTGATATCTTGCGAACATGAATGTTGGCCCATGTCCCGCCGAAAACGGTAGCGTCCTGAGACCAGACGTAGATAGGGCGGCCGTTTACCTGACCATAACCTACCGCAACACCATCCGCCGGGCCTTCCGTCTTATCAATGTCGAACGCTGTAGCCATCGGCGTGCCAAACAGGTCAAGCTCCTGAAAAGTGCCCGGGTCGAGAAGCTTCTCTATCCTCTCGCGAGCTGTGAGTTTACCCTTCTTATGCTGCTTTTCAACCTCAGCGGGGCCGCCACCCTGTCTCAGCCTGCCCCTCAACTCATCAAGCTCAGAAAGCTTCTGTTTCATCATATCCAAATCGCTCATAAGTCCTCCCTAAAAATACCATTATGCCGACGGGCTAAATTTTAGACCTTCCCGATGCCATCGTCAACCACGTGTACGATAACCAGCTTCAGGGCTTTTCAACATCAATCCTGTCCGCCAATAACAGGAAATGCTTGACAAAAACCCTGCGACTGGGTACGATTCTTTCATCTGTTGTCCCAATACATAATTCGTGCAACTTTCCACACATTTCGTTATTTACGCTCCACTCCGGATAGGGAGTGGACTGAGTTTACAAGCTGGGGTATCAGGCGTCGACAAGGCGAGCTTTGCCCGGCTTGTGTAGCTTTGCTTAGCGAGAATAGATATCCTCTCTATCTTATCTTTCTTTCAGTTCTTGGATTATCCTGGTATCAATCAATAGGTTTTCGATAAACAGGGGGCTGCGATGAGGTTCACAGACGTCAATGAGCGCAGAGAACATAAGAGGGACTGGAAAGAGGATTACAAGAGGAAATTGGTCTCGGCTGACGAGGCAGCCAGGGCTGTCAAGTCAGGGGACAGAGTTGTTTTACCTTTTGCGCATCCCACAGCAGTGCCGTTGGCCCTGGGAAAGCGCAAGGACGAACTGAAGAATGTATATCTGGAGATCAATGCGCCCTGGCTCGACCCTTGCTGGCTGCAACCGGGCTGCGAAGAGAATTTCTTCGTCGGGGCTATTAATTTCCTTGGCCCGGTAGGACGACCTTCTCATGACGCCAAAATATGCTCCTTCATCCCCTGTCTAATGTCCTTGAGAGCCAAGTTATGCGATGAGGAGAGGCTGCACGGACGCAGGGGAATCGATGTTTTCATGACCAACGTTTCGCCCCCGGATAAACATGGCTTCTGCAGCTTCGGTCCACACATGTGGAATAAGAAAAGCTACGCCAAGCGGGCCGGGGTAGTTATCGCTGAGGTAGACGAGAATATGGTCTATCCTTACCGGGGCGACAATTTTATTCACGTATCGGATGTCGATTACTTCGTGGAATCGCCTACAGTCCGCTTTACCGATAAGCAGCTTAGAGATCTCGTCACGGAAACAGTTCCCGATGAAAAAAAGCGGCAAGAGTGGATAAATGCCCTGATAATGGGCAATAAACATGAGCCGGAATACATAGGGCGTGCAGCTAATATGATAGCACCGATGATGAATCTAATATCCCCCGATTTTTTTACCGGACTTGTGGGGCTGGAAGAACCTTATCCCGAGGCCAAGGCTATAGCAGGCTACGTAAGGGAATTAATCAAGAACGGTGACACTATCGAGATCGGTGCTGGCAGGCCCAGCACATGGCTGCCACGGGTGGGTCTCTTCGATAACTTTGAAGACCTGGGGATTCACTCCGAGATGTCTGCGTGGGGACAGCATGAGCTGATCAAGTCAGGTGTATTTAATGGGAAAAGAAAGACACTTCATCCCGGAAAGGCAATTTTCACGGCTCTGGATGGAGCCGGATGGGAAGGGTATCAGTGGATGAGCGATAACCCCCTCGTCGAGATGTACGATGCGGAGTACGTTCACCACCCCACCGTCATCGCCCAAAACGAGAATATGGTGTCGATTAACAGCGTCCTCCAGGTCGACCTCACCGGCCAGATAACATGCGAGACGCAGTTCGGTCCCAGGATGATTAATGGCCCGGGGGGACAGCTGGACTTCCATCTCGGAGCTTTTATGGCTAAAGGGGGGCGAGCAATCAGCGTATTGCGCACTCTAGCCTTTGGTGGGAGTTCTACTATTGTTCCCCAAATGTCCGAGGGCTCCCTGGTGACCATTCCGCGTCAATTCGCTGATTATGTGGTCACTGAATATGGCATAGCCAGTCTGGCCGGCAAGAGCCATCGGGAGAGGGCCGAGGAACTCATCGCCATCGCACATCCCGATTTCCGAGCCGAGCTGAGAAAAGAAGCCCGCAAGCTGTTCTGGCCGTAGCGGTTGACAAGGCTTTAAATATAGTGATAACTTGGAGTTGATAAAAACATTATGGCAAATGGGACATTCAGAGCGCTTGGGAACTAATCGGAGGCATGCCATCTAGAAAAGGGCAGGTGATTTGTGGCCAAGGTAGCTCAGCGAGGGCTGGGCAAAGCCCAGGAGCTATATGAGCATCGGGAGGCAAGAGCAAAAGAGCTAGCAAAAAAGGGCAAAAAGGTAATAGGGTATTTCTGTTCCTACACCCCGGTAGAAATATTTACCGCACTTGACCTGGTGCCTTTCCGCATCCAGGGCAGGGTGGGCAAGCCCGTCGAGCAGGCCGGGCAGTACCTCGAAAGCATAGTTTGCCCCTATGTACGCAGTTGTTTCGATATCGCATTGGGCGGCGAACTCGACTTTCTCTCCGGCGTCGTTATTCCCCACACCTGCGATGCCATGCACCGCCTCTACGATATCTGGAAGTACCATCTCAAGCCGCCCTACAGCTATTCGCTGTACGTACCACATATGACCCACCAGGCTTCCTTCGACTTCTTCCAGAAGGAAATAGAAAACCTCAAGGCAGGCCTGGAGCAATTCGTGGGGCGTTCGGCATCTGAGCAGGACCTGATTAAATCTATCAGCCTGCATAACCGCAGCCGTGCTCTTCTCAGGGAGCTTTACGAGCTGAGGAAACCAGAGCCGCCGCTCATCTCCGGCACTGAGATTATGCGGGTGCTGGTGGCAGGGATGACCATCCCTGTTCAGGAATTCAACGAGCTCCTGGAAGATGTCCTCGCAGAGGTGCGTACCCGAAAGCTAAGCCCTGATAGTAAACCGAGGCTCCTCATTTCAGGCAGCGAGGTTGATGATGATTCATTGATACGCCTGGTGGAGGAATCCGGAGCCAACGTGGTGATGGATGACCTGTGCACCGGCAGCCGCTTCTTCTGGCACAATGTCGACCCGTCTAAAGGAGCGATAGTCGGCCTCGCCGAACGCTATCTGGGAGTTACCTGCCCCCGCACTTACCGTCCCGGCAAGGCGGCTCAGCGCTTCAGCTATCTGGGCGACTTTATCCGCGAGTGGAAAGCGCAAGGGGTTATTCTGTATACAATTAGATTCTGCGACACATATCAGTTGGATGCCCCTGAGATGAAGGATTATATACAGAGCCTGGGTCTACCCGTACTCTTCCTTGAGGATACCTATATCACATCTCCTCTGGGGCAGTGGAAGACCAGGGTCGAAGCCTTCCTGGAAACGATTGAGGCGCGGAGGGAGTAAAACCATGGCAGAAGAGACCAAAACAGAACCAAAGCAGAAAACGAGCTCTGCCAAATCCACAGAGTCAGCAAAGAAAATTCGCTATATAGTGAAGCGCATGTATAAAAAGGCGCAGCAGGCTAAAGAAGAGAACCGCAAAATAGCCTACTGTATGGTCATGTGTAACTATGAGGAAATCCTGGAGGCTATGGATGTGGTGCAGGTCTATACCGAGAACTACGCCGGCCTCTGCGCTGTCAAAAGAGAGGCCGAACAATATATGAAGAAGGCGCAGGCTGCGGGGTATTCCGATGTCCTCTGTGGCTACGCTCAGGTAGGTATAGGCTTCGACGCCTGGCGGCACGAACTGGGAGCCATGCCGCCCGATGCCCCGGACGGAGGTATGCCGGAACCGGATATGCTCCTCGGGTGCAGTATGGGCTGCGACCCGCGGTGGAAATGGTATCAAGCCCTGGGACGCTATAAGGACACTCCTATTTACAACATGGAAGTCCTCATGCCTCCCAGCGATGCCGATTTCGACGCCATCAGAGATTACTACGTTCGTTACATGGCCGAGGAACTCAGGGGTCTCATCGCATTCCTGGAAAAACTTACCGGCAGGAAGATGGACTACGACCGCCTGACTGCAATTGTAAAGCAAGTGGAGGAAACAAGACAGTGGTGGCGCAGGGCTTACGATTTGAGAAAGGCCATCCCCTGCCCGATGTCGACCCAGGACCATTTTGTAATATTCGTGCCCCATCACATGTTGCTCACCGACCCCATTACACTGGACTTCTACAAAGGCCTTTACCAGGAGTTGAAGGACAGAGTTGATATTAAGATAGGTGTTATCGATGATGAGAAGTACCGCCTGCTCTGGGGCGTGGGGATACCGCCCTGGCACAGCATGTATATACTCGATTATTTCCAGGAGTTCGGCGCGGTCTTCGCCGCTGAGACAGCATACATGATACCAGAGCCCTTCGAGATGCCATCCGATATCACCGATCCTGTAGAGCTAATCGCACTGCGTGCCTTTGAACGAAACAGTGCGATGCAGCGGCGCGGCAAGGAGGCCGGCGGTATACCACCTCTGGCCCAGGCGCACCTGGAACGGATAAGGGATTT
>Ga0315281_10015626_pt1 | contig 10172 bp, 11 predicted proteins | sample YL17G07_0_MG_FD_204540 | JGI IMG/M metagenome (GOLD analysis project Ga0315281, IMG submission 204540) | Sediment microbial communities from Yellowstone Lake, YNP, Wyoming, USA - YL17G07_0 | ecosystem: Environmental > Aquatic > Freshwater > Lake > Sediment | place: USA: Wyoming | collected...
CTTCCTGAATGTTATTCGGGTTGGTTTTGTCGCCGAAATCCCATCTGATTTTTGCCGGGGTATTCTGTAGTTTTGGATCTGTGAGAATAATGTCGCCGTTTGCTCCGACTTTGGTTGTGGAAGCATCAAACGTAATCCCATATTTTGCCTCGGTTAAGGTGACCTGAAGATTCTGTAGATTTTTTATCTGGTTTCCTTTTGAATCATATTCCGACAGGCCGAACGCTGGCTGTCCTTGAATCAATGCTTTCAAATTTATTTTAGCGATTGATGGTTTGACCGTAATAGTCTGGTATGCAATCCCATCGGCCGGCTGCTTTTCTCCCTTTGATGCGTCGGCCTTTGGAGCCTTGATGGTGAGTTTCACAACGTAGGTTCCAGGATTCTGGAAAGTATGTGTTGCTGCCGCACCAGTATAAGTATTATCTTTTTGGCTAGATAGGTCTCCAAAATCCCATTGGTAACAGCCGTGAGCTGAATCATTGTTACAATCGGCGTTTTCTGCTGGATCGATCGTGTGATTGTTTGGATCCAAGGATTTGAGGCCATCAACACTTACCGGCAATGGGGCGTTTCCTTCGGTTTTGTCCACGGTGATGACGGTGTAGACAAATTGCAGATCTTTGACCAGGTCGTAGAGTTTGCTGAGGTCGTTGACGATCTGAAGAATCAGCGTGTTGTTTATTTCCAATCCTGCGGTAAGAGTTTGCGTCTGAACATGTGCAATATTTTGGGCAAAAGCGGTATTCATTACAAACTTCATTAAACGTGAGGGGTTTGCAAATGCTGTTGTTGCTAAACCTGGAACCATTGACCGTAACTCGTCCAGGATAGTTGTGAATTGACTTTCTACTTCCGGGAGCGCCGCCGCATGTCGAATTTGATTTTCAAGTTTTAACAATGCGTCGTTGGCTTTGATGACCGCCATGGCAAAATCGTCCCTGTTGGCCTGCCAAAGGTTTCCGTTCGCGGCAAACTCTTTATCAATTTCTGTTTTAAATGAACTGTAATCCGTGAGGCCGAAAACTTGGGCACCGACATCGGTTGTTGTGACGGTCTCCCCTGGATTATCCCCGGGAGCCGTTGAAACGTTTGATTGCTTATCGAGTGAGGCATTGGAAGCGCCGATATATTTATCGATGATCAAAAGGGAACCCTGTCCTTTTTCCGCGACCTGGCTTAATGTTCCGGCCTTACCGATAATGTTCATTAGAATTGTTCGCTTTTGCTGGAGGTTGGCTTTTAATTCCGCCGCTTTGCTGATGTTTGTGAAGACGTCAATGTTGTCCAACGTTGCGAGGTCGGTGTTAATTTCGCTGAAGTTCTGATACGCTGACACAAAATCGTGGGCAATGGATTGTACTACGCTTCCGGCGTAGGCAAAAAGTGCCTGTCTTTGTGCGTTTTGGTTAGCCGATGTTCCGGTTGGTGCGGATCCGTTACTTGTTGCCGGACCGCCTCCCGCAAGGAGCACGGTATTCACGATTGCGAATGAGGACAAGATAATTAAAATACCGATGATGGCGTAGGTGATGGCTTTTTTCCCTTTACCGGCCTGTTCCTCTTTTCCGGCGGCGGTCAGGTAGAGCACGCCTCCGTAAATGACGATGATGACGGAAACAAGAATCAGGAATCCCAGGGCATAGTTCACCACGTTTTTAATGTATGTGCGTAAATCTGTGTTTTGTGCCAGGCCAGGAGCGTACTGTGTCGCGTCCGGCGTGGAAAGCGTGCCGGTGAATGATGTGAACGTGGTGGTTGCCTGTTCTCCGCAGGTTAGGAATCCTTTGGTCGCCTTGGACATGTCCCCACAAAGGTCGGCGGAAGCGATTCCCGGCAGGCTTACTGCCAAAAATGCCAGCATCGAGATCAGGATTACAGCGATTTTTTTCGCCTTTCGGGTTTTTATTCCGGCTCGGGCAGCATCGGGTGGTTGATGTTCTGTCGGTTTGAAAGTAGCCATGGTGTTTGTGTTAGTTTTTATAATCTTTTTATTTTAGCATAAAAGTGCCCTTTTGTTCAACTTAAGGGCCTACGTTGCCACTGGTGGCAAGACCCGGCTGTGGCGATGTATTGGCCGCGCCTCCGGTTGACGGGCCCAACTGATTTTCCAGTTTGACGGTGGTGTTTACGATGGCAAATGCGCCCATGGCCAACACCAGGCCGATGGTTGCGCCGATGATGATTTTTTTGGCTTTGCTATTCGCTTCTTCGTTGCCAAAAGCCGTGACGTAAATGTAGCCGCCGTAGATGTACATCACCGCGGCAAGTGTCGTAATGAATCCGGCAATAAAATTGGTGATGCTGATGATGAGAAGTTTTGTTTTTTCCACATCCGGAAGTTGCGTCCCCTGTTGCGGAAAAATGACATCTTTGACCGCGAATTCAGCGATGCCGATGAGCATCAACCCGATTCCTGCGTAAATTATCTGATTTTTTGCCTTCTTCATGTTTTCTTCGTTTCCACCACTCGACAAATATTTGAATCCCGCAATCACGATCATCAAAATGGCGAGCGCTCCGGAAATATAGGCGACGACTTCATAAATCCCGCGGATTTGCGTGGCACCCGCGGTTGCGGCCTCCTGCAGCGTTGATTTGCTGCTGAAGATTTCCCCCTGTTGTCCAAAGAAAACCTGCTGCACAAACTGATCGGCCACGATGATGATTACCAATCCGATAATGGCATATTTGAGATGATCTTTTTGTTTTTTGGATTCTTCCTCGATGCCTTTGCCTCCTGCCGTTACCAGTTTTACCCCGGAGACGATGATCGTCACCACCGCAACTGTTCCCATGATGTATTTGGCATAGTCTATCACGTAGTAAATGGCGCTGGTGATGTTGCTGGCGCCCGGCTGCGCGGCGGCGTTGCCGTGCGAGGTTGTTGAGTAGCCCGGGAGGCCGGTTGGAGTTCCCACCTGCTCGATGACGCTTGAAGGGCTCTGGGCATTTGCAGGAACAACAAAAGTGAGCAGTGTCCCCGTTAAACAGACAAACAACGCAAGGGGCGCGAGAAAGTTTTTACAGATTTTTAGTAGAGTTTTTTTCATAAAGTTTTGTTATTGCGCCGTCGGCTGGGTTACCGTTCCAGCTCCTCCCTGGAAACTTCCGGAAATGATGGTGCTGACGATCGCGAACGCGGCGTACATGATCAAAATTCCCACGATGACTGCAAAAATGAGACGTTTGGCTTTGCCCTGCTGTTCTTCTTTTCCAGCCGAAGAGATGTATAAAAATGCCCCGTACAAAAGCATTAAAATGGCTACAGGCGTTGCAATGGTTACCACCAGATTGGTGATGCCGGCCATTTCTTTGACGCCCTGGACTGGGTTGAACGACGGCTGTGCGCCACCAACGCTTGGGTATTTGGTGAGATCGATATTGTAAAAAACGTTGGTCACGACGGAGTCGGCCATGACGATGAAAATCAGACCGATGACGCCATAGAGCAGGGCTTTTTTGTCTTCGGCCAGATGTTCTTCGCTTCCGCCCTGGGTGATGAGGCGCAAGCCACTCCTGATGATCGAAAAAACCGCGATGCTTCCGATGATGTATTTGATGAACGTGATGACGGACTGAGTCTGCTGGTTGAAGAGCGTGGCCGAACGGGTGATGGCGTTGGGACCGCTTAAAAAGCCCCCCACGGTACACGGCTGGCCCGCGAGGTCTTTGCCGCTCGCGTCGCAATACACGCTGAAAATTCTGACCAGTTCTCCTGAAAGCCCAACGACCGCCAGGCCGATGATGCAGTATACGAGGTTTCTTTTTTGCGTGGTGTATTCTTCCTCGCCGCCTTGGGCAAACACGAGGCGTATGCCCGCGTACACCATCAACGCGATGGCAACCGCGCTGAGGATGATGCGCGCGTTGGTGATGACGGCCTGGACCAAGCTGTAGAATTTTTGTTCAGCCGAGCTTCCGGTGGCGCCGGGAGCCGGGGGAAGGTTGGAGTAGGAGGCGTTTGGCAATGGGAGGAGGTCTGCCGCAAAAGCCGGCAACCCTACGTTTGTCAGGACTGCAACCATGAGTGCCAGAGCAATCAAAAATTGTTTGAGCGTTTTCATGCGAGCACGACTTATAAAAATCTTTATATTATAGCAGAAAACGCGGTTTTTCACAAACATCCAGATTTCGATCATCGTTGCATCGCAAATCGATGATCGTAATGGAAAGATGAAAGTCGAGAGTTGAAATGATGAGTGCCAAATTTTTCTTGCCTTTGGCGGCAAAGCGGGGTATATTTCATTTCGTTCCGGGGGGCTTTTTTAAGGTTGCGCTGCGCGCGCTGCTTTCAGTGCCCCGCCAGGGCGTGTCGCACACATTTTCTTTTTTGCACCCATGTCAGAATCCAACGAACCAAAACCATCCAAAGGGAATCCGATCCTCAATTACTTTCAGGAAAGTTTTGAAGAGCTCAAAAAGGTTACCTGGCCGACAAGAAATCAGGCCATTAAACTTACGTTTATCGTGATCGGTTTTTGTATCGTGCTTGCCCTTTTTGTTGGGGTTTTGGATTTTGTGTTCAATGCCGGATACCGTTCGCTCGTTGATTATTCTGCTAAAATTGCTCCTCCCGCAGTTACCAATCCGGTCACCAACCAGGTCGCCACCGGTGAACCAACTTCAAAGGTTGATCTTTCTAAAATTAAAATTACCCCAAGCACATCGACCCCAGGAGTTGATGTGAAGGTCAACCCAGTTTCCACCCAACAATAATCTCCTTATTTTTCAGTTTTTATGCCAAAACAAGCTCCCGGCACCGGCCGCCATTGGTATGTTGTCCACACCTATTCCGGTTATGAGGATGCCGTTCGCGAGGCTTTACTCCAGCGCGTTGAGTCTTTGGGGATGCAGGATATGATTTTTGACGTGGTGGTTCCAAAAGAGACCCAGATCGTCATCAAAAAAGGTGAGCCGAAGACCGAGAAGAAGCGAATTTTCCCGGGTTATGTTTTGGTGGATATGATCGTGACCGATGATTCTTGGTATGTTGTCCGCAACACTCCAAACGTTACGGGATTTGTGGGCGCGGGAACGACCCCGGTTCCGGTTTCTCCGGAGGAGTTTCAACTGGTGAAAAAGCATATGGGTGAGTCCGAGCCGAAATTCAAGATCGATTTTGCGGTTGGCGACCATGTTGTTCTTTTGGACGGGCCGTTTGTGAATTATGACGGTGTGGTGAATAAGGTCGATGAGGAAAAAGGGAAAATCAAAGTACTTATCACGATTTTTGGACGCGAAACGCCTGTGGAATTGGATTTTACGCAGGTGAAAAAGAAGTAATTTCGACCTGATGAATAAGTTTACGATATTCACGCTCTTTCTTTCTTCGATCATTGTGGTGATCGTCGCGGAAATTTTGGTGAACGAATATTTGCACAATCCGTACAGTCTTGAAAACGCGGCGAGTGTTTTGCAGGCTCAACAGAATACCACGGGTTCCGGGGGGCAAACTTCCGGCACTCAGCAGGCTGTTCAGACTGGATCTTTATCCAACGAGCTTATACAAAAATCCGGACTTGGCAACTACACGCTTCAATCCGTACCTTTTGGTGGTAAACTTCTGGACCGGATTTCTCTGGAAAACTTGAATCTCATTACGACGTACGAGTGGCATTTGCTTAAAAACGGCGTTGCGAGGGTGGCGAGTTTTTATGAGTTTAATCCTGGATCTGCCTCTTCAGCCGCTGAATTTTATATTCTTCTGAAGCAAAAATGTTCCGCGGAAATCGGCGTTCTTTTAAACGAAACGAACGGTTTTGGAGACGGATCTTTTTACCTGAACTATTTTGAATTTCCCGAAAAAGTGTTTGTGGTGTTCAGAAAAGACGACAAGGTGTTTGCTTTTACCTACGGTAAAGAGCTCCATCCGGCGGTGACCAAACTTATCTCGCTTTTATAGCTTCCACAGGGCAAAATTTACTTGCATTTGCTGTTCAAAGACAGTAGAGTGTTTTGGCAAAACTGTTACGCAGGGCTTCAATTAACCTATTATTTTTAAGGCTATGGCAAAAGAACTTCTCGTCGTCATTAAACTCCAGATCGCCGCAGGAAAGGCAAATCCGGCTCCTCCGATCGGTCCGGCTTTGGGTCAGCACGGTCTGAATATTCCTGATTTCTGCAACAAATTCAACAACGCCACCAAGGCTTTGGGCGATACGATCGTTCCGGTTGAAATTTCCGTCTTTAAGGATAAGACCTTCACGTTCATCATGAAGACCACGCCGGCTTCAATTCTGATTTTGAAGGCGCTTGGCCTGCAGAAGGGTTCCGGCGAACCGAACAAAGTGAAAATCGGCACGATCACCAAGGCGCAATTGCGTGAAATTGCGGAGAAAAAGATGCCAGACCTGAACTGCCACGACGTTGAGGCGGCCATGCGAACAGTGGCCGGGACGGCGCGCAATATGGGAGTGATGGTGGAAGAATAATGCGCGGCATTATTCTTCAATTATAAATTATGAATTATTAATTATAAATTTTTTTGTTTATGGCTACTGCTCAGGCTAAACAGGGTCAGCAAAAACCAAAGGCCATGCGGGTTATCCGCAACGTTTATCTTTATCTGGTGGCGATGATCGGGCTGATTACTTTTATTTTCGGCTCGGTTGGAATCATCAATAATATTCTGCAGCGGTATGTTTTTCAGGTTGATCAGATGAATATTTACACTCCTGTCGCTTATCCGGGATTTAAGGACCAGTGTTCATCTCCGTATCCTGATCCTGCGGACCCGCAGGGAAAACTCACGCTCAATCCAACAACCCAGGAGATTGCCGATTGCCGCAAAGCGCAGGATGAACAGAACAAGCGCGCGAACGATTCTAACTACGGCCGCGATCTTTCGATCTCGCTGGCGCAAATTGGCATCGGCCTGCCGATCTGGCTGTTCCACTGGGGAATCATCCAAAAGGAGTATAAGAAACGTGACGAAACCAACTAACATTATTTCAGTGGGAGGCCCCGAAGGCCGCTATCACCACGCAACAACACTTTTATGAAGAAACATGGCAAAAAGTACATGGCAGCCGCAAAGCTGCTCGAAGGAAAAACCGTTTACACTCTGGATGAGGCGGTAGCTCTTTTAAAGAAAACTTCCACGACGAAGTTTGATTCCAGCTGTGAGGTTCACATGCGTTTGGGCGTAGACCCGACCCATGCGGAACAGATGGTTCGTTCAACGGTGGCTCTTCCGAACGGGACGGGCCGCACCGTCCGCGTGATTGCGTTTGTGAATGAGGACAAAGCCAAGGAAGCAAAATCTGCCGGTGCGGATAAAGCAGGCATGGAAGATTTGATTGAAGACATCACCAAGGGCTGGCTGGAATTTGACGTTGCCGTTGCGACTCCGGATGCCATGAAGAGCCTTGGAAAGATCGCGAAGATTTTGGGAACCAAGGGTCTTATGCCGAACCCAAAAGCCGGCACGGTGACGACGGATATCGGCAAAACTATCGGAGAAATCAAGAAAGGAAAGGTTGAATACCGCACGGACAAGCAGGCCCAGATTCATCAGATTTTTGGAAAGGCTTCTTTTGGCGAACAGCAGCTGAAGGAAAATTTTGTTGCGTTCGTAAAAGCCGTGAGCGACAACAAACCTGTCGCCGTGAAGGGGACGTACATCAAGAATATCAGCGTGGCTAATTCTATGGGGCCCGGCATAACGCTGGATATTCCAAGCGTCATGGCGGCCTTGAAATAGCGCACGTTGAAAAAGCGGGTCTTGCTGCGTCAAAAATCAAAAAACAGCTCACCGTATAATATACGGTTCGCTTTGCTTTTTGATTTTTTCCTTGCAATCCCCGCTTTTTGAACATGCTTTAACTTGTTCAAGCTACGAAGATTTTGCTATTGCTGCGTTGAGCTCAGCTCCCCTGCCTCGCCGCACTTGTCGTAGACAAGGTTTTGGTAGTCGGTTTGGCCCGGTTTGTAGACGATTTCGTAGCTTTCGCCGTTTTTGCAATTCACCACAACGGTGTTGTTTTGTTTCGATTCAACTTTTTGCACGGTTGAGTTTTTTTCCAGGTCGCGAACGTTGTTGTTCAGGCTGCCGTGGCCACTTGCAAGATAAATAATGGCTCCAATAAATGCGGCGCCGCCCGCCACCATCAGTGGAATGTATTTTTTGAATTCTCCAGACAGCATCTAAGTGGATTAAGAAATTTTAGTGGACATCAACCGCGGGTACGGTTGCCAATCGGTTTTCTTCCAGTTCGAGCGCTTTGCGCAATGCCGTGAGTGCCACTTCAAGCTGATCGTCGGTGGGTTCCTGGGTTGTGATGCGCTGGAAAAGCAGTCCCGGCATGGTGATCATTTTTACCAACGGATTTTCCGAATATTTTGCGCTCCACTTTAAGACTTCGTAGGAAATCCCTGCCACCAGCGGTAAAAATGCCACGCGTACCGCAAAGTTCACCCAAAAGTCCGGCTGTTTCGGGATGAAAGTATAGATAAAAATGCTCAGTAAAAAAACCACAAGGATAAAACTTGTTCCGCAGCGGGGGTGGAAGCGCGTCATTTTTTTGGCGTTTTCGGTGTTTAGGGCTAGCCCTTTTTCGTAGGTAAAAATGGATTTGTGCTCGGCACCATGGTACTGGAAAACCCTGTGCAAGCTTGGCAAAAGGCCCAAAAGCGCGATGTAGACTACAAAAAATGTTGTTTTAATGATGCCGTCGATCAGGTTGTAGTAGAGGTAATTCTGGTTGAGGACCGGATAGCTTTTACTTAAATAATCAGTAATCCAGAGCGGCAGGAATTTAAATAGAAAAAGGCTCATCCCGAGCGAGAACGCCAGAGATAAGGCAAATGAAACCATCATGCCGAATTTTTCCAATTTTTTAGGTTTTTCGTCCGATTTTTCGGTTTTCGAAGTAACGGTTTCTTTTTCATTTTTTTCGGGCGATTCATCCGCCATTGATTGTGCGGCCGAATAATTCAGCATCCTCATGCCAAGAATCATCATTTCCACCAAATTCACCACTCCCCTCACCAAAGGGATTCCAAAAAGTTTTATTCTTGTGGTGAGACTTTTGAAATTTTCATCTTTCTCAATAATACCGCCTTCCGATTTGCGCACGGCAATAGTCACAAAATTTTGCGAGCGCATCATGACGCCTTCGATGACGGCCTGGCCACCGACGGCAAAGTCGATTTTTTGTGAATTCTTTGTGGTCATGATCTTTAGGGTTATTAAGTCCTGAACTGTAGTTTAACATGCGGCTCTGAAGGCAACAAAGAAAAATTTGTGGCAAAAAACAGCGTCCTGAGTTATGGTGTTAGGGATTTTTCCTCGTTCAATGAAAGTTAAAATAAAAAGAGTCGATAAAGCACTTCCGTTGCCGGTCTATGAGACGGCTGGTTCGGTGGGGTTTGATATTCTTGCGCGCGAGGATGTCACCATTCAGCCTAAAAATGTTGCCCTGGTTCCGGGAAACATTATTGTTGAGGTTCCTTCAAACTATATGCTGGTGGTGGCTTCCAGGAGTTCGACGCCCAAAAAGAAGGGGCTTTTGACGCCGCATGGGATTGGCATTATTGACCACGATTATTGCGGGCCGGAGGATGAAATCAAGATTCAGGTTTATAATTTTCTGGATCAGGAGGTGGTGATCCGCCGCGGCGAGAAAATTGCGCAGGGCGTGTTCGTGCATATTGATAAATTTGGATGGGAAGAGGTTGAGACGATGACGAAGCCGAGCCGAGGGGGGTTTGGGAGCACGGGTTAATTAATAATTGTAAGTTGTGAGATTGACATTGAGGAATATTTTCTGAATAAATAGATTGTACTTGTATAAATTTATTGTACATGGTTAAAGGTTTATTTATAGCCATTTATGGGGTCAATAACATTGGAAAATCAACCCACTGTAGAATTCTTGCTGATCGCCTAAAAAGGACTGGCTATGAGGTTGTTTCTTTGAAGTATCCTATTTACGATCTTGAGCCGACTGGAACGGAGTTGAACCGCATTTTACGGCAAAAAGAACAAAATATTTCGGAGGAGGAGTTGCAAACTTTGTTTACTCAAAACCGCAAAGACTTTGAACCTCAACTCCGCAAATATCTTGAGGAAGGCAAAATCGTTATTGCCGAAGATTACACGGGCACAGGAATTGCCTGGGGCATGACCAAAGGGCTTTCTTTGGAATTTATGGAAAAATTAAATTCCG
>Ga0315281_10015627_pt1 | contig 10172 bp, 11 predicted proteins | sample YL17G07_0_MG_FD_204540 | JGI IMG/M metagenome (GOLD analysis project Ga0315281, IMG submission 204540) | Sediment microbial communities from Yellowstone Lake, YNP, Wyoming, USA - YL17G07_0 | ecosystem: Environmental > Aquatic > Freshwater > Lake > Sediment | place: USA: Wyoming | collected...
GTCTTTCGATGCATCTGGGTTGGCCGCATCGGAGAGACCTGCGGCTCCGGATGAAGAAGCCCGAGGGGGCCCGTCCCCCGAACTCGATGACCGGAGAAGTCTGATCCCGTGAGCATGCGAACGCCGTTTCCAAAGACCTCGGAACTCTCCCGCCGGTGGATCGTCGTCGACGCCGAAGGCAAGGTTCTCGGACGGCTCGCGACCCAGGTGGCGCGCCACCTCACGGGAAAGACGAAGCCGCACTACACGCCTTTTCTCGACACGGGCGACTTCGTCGTCGTGGTCAACGCCGAGAAGGTGGTCCTGACCGGCCGCAAGGAGGCCGCAAAGGTCTACCACCGTCACACGGGATTTCCTGGCGGCCTGAAGTCCATCGTGGCCCAGAAGCTCCGGATCGAGCGTCCCGAGCGCCTCATCGAGGCGGCCGTGCAGGGGATGCTCCCGAAGACGAAGCTCGGCCGGAAGATGCTGAAGAAGCTCAAGGTCTATGCCGGACCCCATCACCCGCACGCGGCCCAGGCGCCGGCCGCCGCGTCCGCCTGAGCGCCGCAAAGGAGAACGAGAGTCTTGACCAGCCAGCAGTATCAAGCGGTGGGGCGCCGGAAGGAGTCGGTGGCCCGCGTCTATCTCCGTCCCGGCACAGGCATCGTGTCGGTGAACGGCCGGAAGTTCGAGGATTACTTCCCGAACGACGTCTTGAAGATGGTCATCCGGCAGCCTCTCGCGCTGACCGAGACGGCGGAGAAGTTCGACATCGTCGCCAGCGTGGACGGCGGCGGCGTGGCCGGGCAGGCCGGCGCGATCCGGCACGGCATCGCCCGCGCCCTCTGCCTGTTCAACGTCGAGCTGCGCCCGACCCTCAAGAAGGCGGGGCTCCTCGTACGCGACTCGCGGATGAAGGAACGGAAGAAGTACGGCCAGCGCGGGGCCCGCGCCCGCTTCCAGTTCTCGAAGCGGTAAGGGGAGAGAGCATGAGCCAGATCACGATGAAGGAGCTCCTCGAGGCGGGTGTCCACTTCGGCCACCAGACGAAGCGCTGGAACCCGAAGATGAAGAAGTACATCTTCGGGAAGCGGAACGGCATCTACATCATCGACCTCCAGAAGACCCTCAAGTGCTTCCGCGAGGCCGCCGCGTTCGTCACGGACGTCGCCTCACAGGGAAAGAACATCCTCTTCGTCGGCACGAAGCGCCAGGCGCACGACGCCATCTACGAGGAGGCCAACCGCTGCGGGATGTTCTACGTGAACAACCGCTGGTTGGGCGGCACCCTCACGAACTTCGTCACGATCCGGAAGTCGGTGGCGCGCCTCAAGGAGGTCGAGGCGATGCTCGCCGACGGCTCCGACGCCATTCTGACGAAGAAGGAGCGGATCCACCTGGACCGCGAGAAGGCGAAGCTCGCGAAGAACCTGATCGGGATCAAGGAAATGGAGGAGCTGCCGGACGTCCTCTTCGTGATCGACCCGAAAAACGAGGCGATCGCGGTGCAGGAGGCCCGGAAGCTCGGGATCCCGGTCGTGGCCATCGTGGACACGAACTGCGACCCGGACGACATCGACTACGTCATCCCCGGAAACGACGACGCAATCCGTGCGATCAAGCTCTTCACCTCGAAGATCTCCGACGCCGTCCTCGAGGGGCTCCATGCCCAGGAGGAACGGTTCGTCGGAAAGGTCGAGCATGGCGACGACGAGCCGATGCCGACGAACTTCCAGGTGGCAGAGCCGACCAAGGCGGCCGAGGACGCTCCCGCGGTCCCGGCGTAGAGATCCGAACCGATCGATCACGGGCCGCGCGGGGACCCCTCCCGGCGCGGCCCTTTTCACGCGGAGACGAGACGAGATGGCGATCACCGCTGCCCAGGTCAAGGAGCTACGAGACAAGACCGGCGCCGGCCTTCTGGACTGCCAGAACGCGCTGAAGGAGACGAACGGAGAGGTCGAGAAGGCCGAGAAGATCCTCCGGAAGAAGGGCCTCGCCGATGCCGCGAAGAAGGTGGGGCGCGTGGCCGCCGACGGGCTCGTCGGGTACCGGGTCGAGGCGGGAACGGCCGCTCTCGTCGAGCTGAACTGCGAAACCGACTTCGTCGCCAAGACCGACGACTTCCGGAAGGCCCGGCAGATCCTCGCGGAGGCCGTTTTCGCCCATGCCGCGTTCGGTGACGCCCCGTCGCTCGACGTTGCGGCCGTCAGGGCGCTCCCGTCTCCGGCCGGCCTGCCCGGGGCGACCGGCACCATCGCCGACTGGCTGAAGGGCTACACGGCGAAGACCGGCGAGAACACACAGCTCCGGCGCGCGGCCCGGCTCGTGGCCGCGCCGGGCGGGCACCTGACGCTCTACGCGCACACGGGTGACAAGAACGTCGTCGTCCTCGAGACGGTCGGCTGCGACGAGACTCTCGCCAAGGACCTGGCGATGCAGGTGGCGGCGCTCGCGCCGCACTGGGCGACGCGCGACTCGGTCCCCGCGAAGTCGGTCGAGGACGAGAAGGAGATCGCGCGCGCGAAGGCGACGGCGGCCGGGAAGCCGGCGAACGTCGTCGAGAAGATGGTCGAGGGGATGGTGGCGAAGTGGTACGGCGAGGTCGTCCTCGTCGACCAGCCGTTCGTGAAGGACGACTCGAAGAAGGTGTCGCAGGTGGTCGCCGAGCGCGGGGGCGAAGGGGCACGGGTGGTCCGCTTCGTCCGGCTGAAGGTGGGGGAGGGGGTCGAGAAGAAGGCCGCCGACCTCGCGGCGGACGTGGCCGCCCTGATGAAGTAGCCATGGCCGACGCGCCCCAGTATCGCCGGATCCTGCTCAAGCTCTCCGGGGAGGCCCTGCTCGGAAGCCAGCCCTTCGGGATCGAGCCGGCCATGGTGGCGCGGCTCGCGGACGAGGTGGCGGAGGTCTGCCGGCTCGGTGTGGAGGTTGCGATCGTCATCGGCGGCGGGAACATCATCCGCGGCGTCTCCGCGGCGGAACAGGGGATCGACCGGATCACCGGCGACTCGATGGGAATGCTCGCGACGGTCATCAACGCCCTTGCCCTTCAGGACGCGATGGAGAAGCGGAAGATCTACACCCGCGTCATGACGGCGTTCGAGGTCCGGGCCGTGGCCGAGCCCTTCATCCGGCGCCGCGCCATCCGGCACCTCGAGAAGAAGCGGTGCGTCATCTTCGCCGGCGGGACAGGGAACCCGTTCTTCACGACCGACTCCGCGGCCGCCCTTCGCGCAAACGAGATCCGGGCCGAGGCCATCCTGAAGGCGACGCGGGTGGATGGCATCTACACCGCGGACCCGATCGTCGACCGCGGCGCGAAGCTCCTGCCGCACGTCACGTATCAGGAGGTCCTCGAGAAAAGGCTTTCCGTGATGGACGCCGCCTCGGTGGCCCTTTGCCGTGACAACCGGATGCCGATTCGCGTCTTCAATCTCCTCGTTCCCGGCAATATCCGGCGCGTCGTTCTCGGCGAGCCCGTCGGCAGCGTCGTGGATTCCGGAACTGCCTCGGCCTGAGGCGGGAACTCTCGGAAAAGGAGGTCGTCACTCCATGCCCCTCACGGAGATTCGGAAGGAAGCCGAGCGCCGGATGCACACGTCGATCGAGGCGTTCAAGACCGAGCTCAAGCATCTTCGGACCGGCCGCGCTTCGATTGCGCTCCTCGACGGGATCCTCGTCGAGTACTACGGCACGCCGACGCCCCTGAACCAGGTCGCGACGTTGATGGCCCCGGACGCGACGCTTCTCATGGCACAGCCCTACGAGCCGAACCTCAGTCCGGCGATCGAGAAGGCGATCCGGAAGAGCGATCTCGGGCTCAATCCCTCCTCCGACGGGAAAGTGGTCCGGATTCCGGTCCCGCCGCCGACGGAGGAGCGCCGCAAGGAAATCGTCAAGAAGGCCCACGGCCTCGCTGAGCACGCCCGTGTCGAGATGCGCCGCCACCGCCACGACGCGAACGAGAAGATCAAGAAGGAGGCGAAGGCCTCGGCGGTCTCGGTGGACGACGAGAAGCGGGTTCTCGACGAAGTCCAGAAGCTGACGGACCGGTCCATCGCCGAGATCGACGCCATTCTCAAGGCGAAAGAGACCGAGATCCTCGCCCGGTGAGCCGGACTTGAGCGCGACCCACGCTGCGGCTCCCGCCACGGGAGTCGCCCTCGTTCCGGCCGCCGGCCTGGGGACCCGATTCCACGACGACGGGCCGAAGGCGCTCGTCCTTCTCGCCGGAAAGCCGCTCCTCCTCCACGCGCTCGAGCGTCTCCACGCGTCGGAGCGCGTGAGCGAGGCCGTGGTCGCCTTCACGCCGGGCTACGAGAACGCGTTCCGCGCGGTCCTCGCGAAGTCGCCGCTCCCTTGGCGCCTCGTCGAAGGGGGCGTCACGCGGCGGGACTCCGTGGCGAGCGCCCTCGAGGCTTCGGGGGCGGCCGACGAGGATCTCGTCCTCGTCCACGACGCGGCCCGGCCCCTCGTCGATCCGGTGGAGGTCGCGGCCGTGGTCGACGCCGCCGCGGACCGGGGCGCGGCAATCGCGGGCTTCGCGATGGTGAACACGGTGAAACGGACGAAGAACGGAAACGTCGTCGAGACGGTCCCGCGGCACGATCTCGTTTTGGTCACGACGCCGCAGGTCTTCCATGCCGGGCTTCTCCGGAAGGCGTACGCGAAGGCTCCGGCCGCGGACGTGACGGACGATTCCCAGCTCGTCGAGCGGGTCGGCGGGACCGTCGCCGTCGTCCTGACGTCCCGCTGGAACGTGAAGATCACCTATCCCGAGGACCTCGCGTGGGCGGAGGCGTTTCTCGCCCGTGCCGGCGGCTGACGTGAGCCTTCGTATCGGTCATGGCTTCGACGCCCATCCGCTCGTGCCGGGGCGCCGTTGCGTGCTCGCGGGCATCGAGATCGCGTCGGACGAGGGGCCGGAAGGGCACTCGGACGGCGACGTCGTCCTCCACGCGCTCGCCGACGCGCTCCTCGGCGCGGCTGCGGCGGGGGACCTCGGCAGCGTCTTCGGAACGACACGCCCCGAATGGAAGGACGCCCCCTCGTCGCGGCTCGTCGCTGAGGTGCGCGAGCGAACGGGCCACCCGCGCGTCGTGAACGTCGACGTGACGGTGATCGCGGCGCGGCCGAAGATCGGACCGCACCGCGACGCGATGCGCGAGAAGATCGCCGGTCTCTGCGGGATCGACGCGTCTCGCGTCTCGGTGAAGGCCTCCTCCGGAAACGGCCTGACCGACTTCGGCCGCGGCGAGGGGATCGCGGCGATGGTCGTCGTGCTCGTGGATGAGCCTGAAGTGGGCTGACACATTGATCGTCTCGGGTATTCAGAGTCGGCCTTCCCTCGTCAACAACATCAACTCGGGAGGACGAAGAATGTCTGCAACGCACAAGAGCCTCGTGCTGGCCGTCGGGCTGGCGATGGGCGCCTTCGCCGCCGCGTCGCCTGCTGCCGCCCAGCAGGCCGCGAAGAAGCCGAACATCGTGATCATCTGGGGCGACGACATCGGGCAGTCCGACATCAGCGCCTACTCGCATGGCCTCATGGGCTTCAAGACGCCGAACATCGACCGTGTCGCGAAGGAAGGCACGATGTTCACGGATTACTACGCCGAGCAGAGCTGCACGGCCGGGCGAGCGTCGTTCATCACCGGCCAGTCCGGCCTGCGAACGGGCTTGACGAAGGTCGGCCTGCCGGGCGCCACGGTCGGGCTGCAGAAGGAAGACCCGACGATCGCCGAACTCCTGAAGGCGCAGGGCTACGCCACCGGACAGTTCGGCAAGAACCACCTCGGCGACCGCAACGAGTACCTTCCGACCGTCCACGGCTTCGACGAGTTCTACGGCAACCTCTACCACCTGAACGCCGAGGAGGAGCCGGAGCTGCCGGACTATCCGAAGGACCCCAAGTTCCGCGCGCAGTTCGGCCCCCGCGGCGTCATGGACTGCAAGGCCTCGGACAAGGACGACGCGACCGTCGACCCGCGCTTCGGCAAGGTCGGCAAGCAGGTCTGCAAGGACACCGGGCCGCTCACGAAGAAGCGGATGGAGACGATCGACGACGACACCGCCGCGAAGGCCGTCGACTTCATCCAGCGGATGAACAAGGCCGGCAAGCCCGCGTTCGTTTGGGTGAACTTCACGCACATGCACTTTCGCACCCACGTGAAGCCCGAGAGCCTCGGCCAGTCCGGGCGCTGGCAGAGCCCGTACCACGACGCGATGATCGACCACGACAAGAACGTCGGCCAGGTGCTCAAGGTGCTCGACGACCTCAAGATCGCGGACAACACGTTCGTCATGTATTCGACCGACAACGGCCCGCACATGAACAGCTGGCCGGATGCCGCCATGACCCCGTTCCGGAACGAGAAGAACTCGAACTGGGAAGGCGCTTACCGCGTGCCGGCGATGGTCCGCTGGCCGGGCCAGATCAAGCCGGGCGCCGTCTCGAACGAGATCGTCTCCCACCTCGACTGGATGCCCACGCTCCTTGCGATCGCGGGCGACGGGCAAGTGACGGACAAGCTGCTCAAGGGCTACAAGGTCGGGGACATGACGTACAAGGTCTACCTCGACGGCTACAACCTGGTCCCCTACCTGACCGGAAAGACCGAGAAGAGCCCGCGGGAATCGTTCCTCTACATCAACGACGACCAGCAGCTGACCGGCCTCAGGTACGACAACTTCAAGTTCGTCTTCATGGAGCAGCGCGCGACGGGCACTCTGCGCATCTGGGCGGAGCCGTTCGTCACCCTGCGTATTCCGAAGATCTTCAACCTTCGGACCGACCCGTACGAACGGGCGGACATTACGTCGAACACGTACTACGACTGGCTCCTCGATCACGCCTTCCAGCTCGTCCCAGCGCAGGCCTACGTCGGGAACTTCCTGATGTCCTTCAAGGACTACCCGCAGCGGCAGAAGGCCGCGAGCTTCAACATGGACGAGGTGTTCGCGAAGCTGAAGGAAGCCCACTGACGTTCGCCATGTCACGAGAATCAATCTCTCGCCGCGGGTTCGTGGTCGGCTCGGCGGCGGCCGGCGCCACGCTCCTTCTGTCCGACGTACTCGCCGCGGCGCCGGCCGGGAAGAAGACCTTCACGATCCTGCACACGAACGACATGCACTCGGCCTTCATCGGAATGGGGCCGGAGTCGGACTACACGCCGCTCACGCTCAATGACGACCAGACCCGGGGCGGGTACGCGCGCCTCGGTGCGCTGATCGCCAAGCGTCGGGAGGCGGGGAAGGCCCTCGGTCCCGTCCTCGTCCTGGACGCCGGCGACTTCAGCATGGGAACTCCGTTCGGGGCCGCCAGCCGCGAGGTCGGCGGCGAGCTTCGAATCATGTCCCGCATGGGCTACGACGCCACGACGTTCGGCAATCACGAGTTCGACCTCGGGCCGGACGGCCTTGGCAAGGCCATCCGCGTGGCCGCGAAAGCGGGCCGCGTCCCGGCGGTCGTCGCGACTAACACGAACGTTCAGGCGGCCGACGCGACGCTGGCCGACCTCCAGCTCCTCTCGAAGCAGGGAGTGCTACGCCGACATCTCGTGATCGAGCGCGGCGGCATTCGCTTCGGCATCTTCGGCCTGCTCGGCAAGGAGGCCCAGTTCTATACCGGGGGCAAGGGCACGGTGACGTTCTCCGACGCCATCGAGACCGCGAAGAACGTCGCGAAGACCCTTCGCGAGACGGAGAAGGTCGACGTCGTCATCTGCCTCAGCCACGGCGGCGTGGCGAAAGGGGAAGACGGGCGCTACACGGACGGCGACGACGTGAGTCTCGCCCGCGAGGTGCCGGGAATCGACGTCGTGATCGGCGGCCACAGCCACACCGAGCTGAGGGAGCCGATCCTCGTGAACGACCGCACGCCCGTCGTCCAGACCGGACTGGAAGGACGGAACCTCGGCGAGCTCGTGATCAGCCTCGACGGCGGCAAGCTGAAAGTCGAGTCTTACCGGCTCCTTCCGATCGACGACACCGTGGCCGGCGACCGGGGCATCGCCGACGAAATCGAGTCCATGAAGAAGTCGGTCACCGAGGCCGTCTTCGCGTCGCGCGGCTACAGCATCGACCAGCCGCTCGCCATCGCGCCGCGGGACCTGCCGAACACGTTCGCCGACATTCCGGCCAGCACCCTCCTCGCGAACCTCTGCACGGACGCCTTCCGCAGCGCCACAAAGTCGGACATCGGGTTCTCCGCGAACGGGTTGATGCGCGCCAGCTTCAGGCGCGGGAAGACGGGCGTGCAGACGGTGTACGACGTATTCGCCGTGGCGCCCCTCGGCGCGGGCATCGTGGACTCGACGGCGGGGAGCGCGCTCGTGACGGGCTACTTCACGGGTCTCGAGCTGAAGAACATCCTCGAGTTCCTGCTCGTCGATAACCCGGTGCACCCCGGCGAGACCTTCCCACGCTGCTCCGGGATGCGGTTCCGGTACGACCCGGAGCGCCCGAAGTTCGACGTCGTGACGGCCATCGAGCTGGGCGACTTCGACCGCGGCTACCGCCCGATCGACATCACCGGGAAGGACGATCGCCTGTACAGCCTCACGTGCCCGCTCTATCTCGGCCAGATCGTCGTCGCCATCCCGAAGTACACGAAGGGCAGGCTGAGCCTCGTCCCGAAGAACAAGGAGGGCAAGCCCCTGACGTCGAGGGTCGAGGCCCTCGATGCGCCGCACAACGAGAACACGCCGTACCTCCTCCCGCCTCCGGGCAAGCCCGACAAGGGCAGCCTCGTCACCGTGGAGTCGAAGGGCGGCGTCCGGGAGATCAAGGAGTGGCAGGCGATCATGGATCACCTCCGCAACCTTCCGGTCAAGACGAAGGGCGAGCTCCCGACTATCCCTGTCGATGAACGGGCCGCGGAAGTGCGGGCGATCAAGGCGGGCTGAGCGGGTCAGTAATCGCCGAAGGTCATGTGTGCGAGCTCACCCTTCAGGATGGGCCGATAGAATCCCATGATGATCGTCGCCGGGTTCCACCCGGTCCGGGAGGTTCTCGAGAGGAGGCCGAGGGCGATCGAGGCGCTCTTCGTCCTCCGGGGAAGAGGGGATGCGCGGATCGCGGAGATCGAGGACCTCGCCCGCGCGGTCGGAGTCCCGGTCCGCCGCGTCCTTCGGGAGGAGCTCGACCGGCTCGCGGGGAAGGCCCACAATGGCCTCGCGGCGCGCGTCGCCTCGCGCGACTACGACGACGAGGCTTCCTGTCTCGGTGGCACCGAGGGGAGCCGGTGCGTCCTCTTCCTCGATCAGGTCACGGATCCGGGTAACGTCGGGGCGATTCTCCGGACGGCCGCCGCCGTGAACGCCTCTGTCGTCCTGTCGGAACGCCATTCGGCGGGCCTTGGAGAGGCGGTTGCGAAAGCCTCCTCGGGAGCGCTCGAGCGGGTCAGGGTCGGCCGAGCCGGGAACGCCTCCCAGTTCCTCAAGCGCGCCAAGGAGGCCGGATTCTGGGTTTTCGGGGCCGATGCTTCGGGTGAAAGTCTTTGGGAGACAGATCTTTCCGGGGACGTCCTCCTTTGCCTGGGATCGGAGGGAGAAGGTCTTCGGAGGCTCACCCGGGAGGTGTGTGACCGGCTCGTCTCGATCCCGATGGAGGGAGGCTCCGGTTCCCTGAACGTCTCGGTCGCCGCAGGGGTGCTCCTCTACGAGGTTGTCCGCCGGCGGCACGGCTATTCTCCGGCACGAAATTAGCTTGACCGGCCCAACCACCGGGTGATAAAAGTCATTGTTCGCGCCTCGTCGGGCGTGCGATGCCGGGCCGGTTTCCAGTGCTCAGACCGTCCCAGCGAAGCTCTCGCCACCGTGGCACGGGAAAGGAAACGCTGGCGTAGCTCAACGGGTAGAGCAGCCGATTTGTAATCGGCAGGTTGCGGGTTCAAGTCCCATCGCCAGCTCCACGGCGGACTTTGGAGGGGACGGTGGGCACGGAGCCGGGGCAGGGCACGGACGGATTCGGATGAACGCGAGGGACGGGCAGATGGCCGAGTGGTTAATGGCAGCAGACTGTAAATCTGCCGCACTGACGTGCTACGGGGGTTCGAATCCCTCTCTGCCCACCATGACCGACGACATGAAGGGCGCCCACGTAGCTCAGTCGGTAGAGCACGTCCTTGGTAAGGACGGGGTCAGCAGTTCAATTCTGCTCGTGGGCTCCAGCCAACCGAAAATCGCGGG
>Ga0315281_10015628_pt1 | contig 10172 bp, 10 predicted proteins | sample YL17G07_0_MG_FD_204540 | JGI IMG/M metagenome (GOLD analysis project Ga0315281, IMG submission 204540) | Sediment microbial communities from Yellowstone Lake, YNP, Wyoming, USA - YL17G07_0 | ecosystem: Environmental > Aquatic > Freshwater > Lake > Sediment | place: USA: Wyoming | collected...
TTTTTTAAATACAACAAGCCCCAGCAAAGCGCATTTCACCCGAGCGGTTGTTAAGGGCACGCCCAGCATCGCATAAATTTTTTCATTATCATAGCCTGCCGCTTCCTGCAAATTTTTCCCCGCAATCTCATCAGCCAGCATGGAAGTTGCTGCCTGGCTTATGGCGCAGCCTTCACCGCTGAAAGCAATATCGGCAATTTTTCCATTTTCCAATTTCAGATCGATTCGGATCTTGTCGCCGCACAAAGGGTTGGAGTCTTCAGCCCAGATGCTTGGGTCTTTAAGCCCGCCGTGGCGGCGCGGATTTTTATAATGGTCCAGAATGTTCTCTGCGTACAAATCCATAATCAAACTTTAACCTTAAATATTTCAAAAACTTTTTTCAGTGCGGAAGCAGCCGCATCAATATCTTCTTTGGTGTTGTATAAATAGAAACTCATGCGCGCCGTTGCGGAAACGCCCAGCCTTTGCATCAGCGGCTGGCAGCAATGGTGGCCGGACCTTATGGCAACTCCCTGGTCATTCAAAATTGATCCAACATCATGCGGATGAACTCCCAAAACGTTGAAAGATAAAATTCCTCCCGCATTTTCAATATTTTTGGGGCCGTAAAGAATTACTCCGGGCATTTGCTCAAGCTTTTTGCGCGCGTAGGCAAGCAGTTCACGGTCATGTTCCAAAATATTTTTAAGGCCAACTTTTTCAATATATTCAATGGCGGCCGTTAACGCGCAGACTTCGGCAATCGGCGGCGTGCCGGCTTCAAATTTGTAAGGAAGGTCGTTGAAAGTTGCGGATGTCTGGCTGACTTCACGCACCATGTCTCCGCCGAATAAAAACGGCGGCATTTGTTCTAAAATAGCGCGTTTTCCATAAAGTACGCCCACCCCGTTGGGCCCCAGCATTTTATGGCCTGAAAAAGCTGCAAAATCGCACTGCAGTTTTTGCACGTCTATTCCCATGTGCGCGATTCCCTGCGCCGCGTCTATCAATGCCACAGCCCCTACCGCATGCGCCGCCGCAATGATTTTTGGAAGGTCGGTAATTGTTCCCAGCACATTGGACATTTGCGTAACTGCCACGATTTTGGTTTTTGAATCGATAATTTTATCAAGTTTTGAAAGATCCAGCGTCCCATCATCATAAATTGGAATAACACGCAGGTAAGCGCCTTTTCTTTTGCAAAGTTCCTGCCATGGCACCAGGTTGCTGTGGTGTTCCAAAGCCGTTACCACCACTACGTCATTTTCTTTAATGTACTTGTCGCCATAGCTGCGGGCCACAAGGTTGATCGCTTCCGTGGCATTTTTTGTGAAAATAATTTCTTCCGCTTCTTTGGCATTGATGAATTGCGCAACTTTTTTGCGCGATGTTTCATAAGCTTCCGTGGCTTCCTCACTAAGAGTATGAATCCCGCGGTGGATATTGGCGTTCATCGTAAAGTAAAAATCCGACAGCGCCTTGACAACACTGCATGGTTTTTGGCTTGTGGAGGCATTATCCAGGTACACCAAAGGCTTGCCGTTCACGCTGCGGCTTAAAATCGGAAAATCTTTTTTTAAAATTTCTGCTTTGAGCATCTTAGTTGCAGTTACAATTAGTGCACCCGCCTGTATCTGCGCATCCCACTTTATCGACACCGCCTTCCTCCAGGGAAATTACAATTTGTCCTTCTTCAACAGTCACAGGATAAGTTTTAAGCGGCATCACCGCCGGAAGGGTTACAACTTCACCGCTGCGGACGTCAAAGCGCGCTCCGTGGCGCGGACATTCAATCTGGAAGCCATCCAGGATGCCGGCAGTCAAAGATGCTTCGGCGTGGGAACAGGTATCTTCAATGGCGTAAAAAGTATTTTCAATCTTTGCCAGCATGATTTTCTCATCGCCGATCACAAAACGTTTTTTCTGGACTGATTCCATCTGGCTGGTTTCGCAAAGCGCGATTTTTTTAAACATAAGCAGGTAAAGTTTTCGTAAGGGCTTCACGCAAAATAGTCTGAGTCTCTTCTTCCGGTATCATGCGCAGCTGGGTCTCAAAAAATCCGGTGATCAAAAGCTGCTCGGCTTCTTTTTCTTCTATTCCGCGGCTCAAAAGGTAAAACATCAGGTCTTTATCCACCTTGCCCACAGTAGCCGCGTGGCCGGCTTTAATATCATCAGCTTCAATTTCCAGCGCCGGAATTGTGCGGGCGCGGGCTTCATCTGAAAGCAGTAAGGTGTGATGCGCAAGATAAGCGTCTGAAAGTTGCGCGCCTTTTGGTATCACCAGCGTTCCTTTGTAATCCACGGCCGAAGAATCAAACATCGCCGCCCGCAAATAATAATGCCCCTTCGATTCGGGGGCGCTGTGACGTGAAATGGTCTCAAAATTAAAGTGGAGGCCTTTTGTGCCCACAATAAAGCCCAAAAACTGCAGTTCGCTGTTGCGTCCGGCCAGTTCAAAAGTCATTTTCGGCGTACCTTCCCAGCCTTCAGTCGCAAAAAGAATGAAAGTTGCTTTCACTCCTTCACTTAGAATAATTTTTGTATTCACAGCCTTGCGGATAAGCAAAAGCTGTTCTCCTTCGCCTTCTATTTTTAGCTCTGCCGGAATTTCATCGTAGAAAGATGTTTTATTGGTGGCCAGATTTTTAGCTATAAGGTTCGACATTAACGAATTAGAAATTATCTAGAAATTAAAAAATTAAGGAATTACCCCACCGATCCTTCCATTTCCATTTCAATTAGCCTGTTCATTTCAATGGCGTATTCCATTGGCAGCTGCTTCACTATGGGTTCAATAAAGCCGTTAACTATCATCGTTGCGGCTTCCTGTTCACTTAAGCCGCGGCTCATCAGGTAAAAAAGCTGTTCTTCGCCGATTTTGCTTACTGTAGCCTCGTGTTCGATTGTGACTTCGTCTTCCTCTATTTCCATCGTGGGATAAGTGTCGGAACGGGAGTCTTTATCCAGCATCAAAGCGTCGCAGGTAACTTTGGATTTGCATCCTTTCATGCCCGGGTAAACCTTGATAAGGCCGCGGTAAGTGGTGCGCCCTTTGCCTTTGCTGATGGATTTAGAATTTATGGAAGATGTTGTATTCGGTGCGGCGTGAATAATTTTAGCACCGGCGTCCTGGTGCTGCCCGTTGCCGGCAAAAGCTATTGAAAGCACTTCCGCCTTTGCGCCCGGCTGCATCAAATAAACCGATGGATATTTCATTGTTACTTTCGATCCAAGATTGCAGTCCAACCAGAACATTGTTGCATCCTGCATGGCTTTTGCCCGTTTTGTAACAAGGTTGTAAACATTGTTCGACCAGTTCTGGATTGTGGTGTACTGGCAGCGTCCGCCTTTCTTCACGATGATTTCAACCACGGCCGAATGCAAAGAGTCGCTGGAATAAGTTGGCGCGGTGCATCCTTCAACGTAATGCACGGATGCGCCTTCATCCACGATGATTAAAGTTCTTTCAAACTGGCCCATGTTTTCACTGTTAATGCGGAAATATGCCTGCAACGGCAGTCCCACATTTACGCCTTTTGGAACGTATATAAAAGATCCGCCGGACCAGACAGCTGAATTCAAAGCGGCGAACTTGTTATCGCGCGGGGGGACGATGGTGGCGAAGTATTCGCGGAAAAGGTCGGGGTGTTTTTGCAGCGCCGTATCGATTCCGTCAAAAATTACACCCTGTTTTTGCAGACTTTCCTGCAGGTTGTGGTAAACAGTTTCGCTTTCAAATTGCGCGCCACTGCCGGCCAGGAATTTTCTTTCCGCTTCCGGAACGCCAAGTCTTTCAAAGGTGTCTTTGATTTCGTCCGGCACTTCATCCCAGTTGCGTGTTGGCCTGTCTGAAGGGCGGACGTAATAATGAATGTTATCAAAATTTATGCCGCTTAAATCCGCGCCCCAGGGCGGCATGGGTTTGGAATAAAAAATTTCCAGGGCATCCAGGCGGAATTTGAGCATCCATTCCGGCTCATTTTTATAGCGCGAAATTTCCGCAACCAGTTCTTTGGTAAGTCCTTTATTGGCTTTGAAGATATTTTTTGAATCAACGTGGAAGCCGTATTTGTACTGGCTTACGTCTTTCGCTAATTTTTCCTGCTGTTTGGTTGCCATATAAAAATCTTAATTATTAATTACTAATTATTAATTAGCGGCGCGTAGCCGCCGCTTTCCAGCTGTTTGGCCAGTTCAGGTCCGCCCGATTTCACGATTCTTCCTTCACTCATAACGTGCACGTAGTGCGGTTTCAGATAATCCAAAATTCTCTGGTAGTGGGTGATGATCAGCATTCCCGGCTGCAGCTTTTCAAAATTCATCTGGATGCCTTCAGCAACCGTTTTTAAGGCATCAATATCAAGGCCGGAATCTATCTCGTCCAGCATGGCCATTTTTGGCTTGAGCACGGCCATTTGTACGATTTCAGCGCGCTTCTTTTCGCCGCCGGAAAATCCTTCATTTAAACTTCTGCCGATAAAACTTTTATCCATTTTAACTGCCTCTATTTCTTTCTGGGCAATCGGGTAAAATTGTAATGGGCCGATTGGTTTTTCTGTGGAATTTTGCGCTTTTTTTACAGCGTTCGAGGCGATGCGCAAAAAGTTTCCGAAAGTTACTCCTGTTACTTCGCGCGGGTACTGGAATCCAAGGAAAAGTCCCAGGTGCGCGCGCTTATCTGCAGGGAGTTCCAGAATATTTTCACCGTTAAATAGCGCGACGCCTTCGGTTACTTCATAATTGGGGTGGCCCATCAGCGCGTAACAGAGAGTGCTCTTGCCAGACCCGTTCGGGCCCATGATGATGTGCATCTCGCCGGATTTAATTACCAGATTTACACCTTTAAGGATTTCTTTGCCTTCCACTTTTACGTGTAGATTTTTAATTTCGAGTATTTCCATAATTGGTTAAAAAATCAGCTAAAGTTGTTTTAGTAAGTGAATCGATGATTGTCTGATTGATAAAATTAAGTCCCGGACGCACGTTGCACCAGCTTTCGCGGATGCAGGGGGGCACGCCGGCCGTATGACTTAGGCAGTGCATAATTGCCACCGGCCCGTCGATTGCTTCCAATACTGTCCGCATTGTTATTTGCGCCGGCTCTTTGGCCAGAATGTATCCACCGTTTTTTCCGCGGTCGGCATTGATTAAACCTGCCCTCCTTAAATCCAGCGCCACTTTCTGCATGAAAAAGAAAGACATGCGGTTGTCCTCTGCAATTTTGCGAAGCGATACCGGCGCGCCCGACTTATTTCCGGCCAATTCAACCAGCAGGAAAAATCCGTAGTCTATTTTCTGTGAAAAATGCAGCAACCCGGACTTTTGCCTGATGAAAGGTTTTTCGAAGTTCACTCCATTCGCAGTCCCACTTTCTGCCCCTGCCTGCTTGTTCCGAATCGATATCATACCTGGCTGGTCGTAATTCAAAAAGTGGCACCAATTTAAGCTAAAAGCCCCGGAGTGTCAATAAATTAAAGCAGATTCGTGCTCAGCCGCCTACGGCCTGAACCATCACTTTTTACCTGCCAAAACCTTGCGGATGGCATTGGCATGTTCAAGTTTCTCTTTCAGGTCCATGTACTGGCCCAAAAAGCCCCGCAAAGTGTCCATTCCATTGAAAACAATCAAAAGAATGCAGCTTACTTTAAAGGAAAGGTCAGCGTACATGGTGTTAAAGGCGCTCCATAAAAGCTCAAACCGGAAAGCCCCGGCCGCCATAATATTTACAACCGTGAAGTAAACCCAAAGAATCACGGAAACTGCAAAAAAGGCCACATTAAAGCCCTTAATAATGCGTTCAACCCAGACCGCCGCCGCAGAAAGATGTTCCTTCATAATAAATTGTTTGAATTCCGCCTCAGCTTACCCTAAATCCAAGCTTGACTCAAATGTGGCTAAAAATGCCGGAATTTGCTATAATTCTTAGATAAATAGTACCCAAATTATGCGTTTTGTCTGGCTAAAAATGAGCGGCCTGGGGTTTGAACCAGGCGGAATCGAATCCGCTGACGCTTCCGTAGAGGCGGGGGGCAAACCCAAAACCGGCAAAAGTTTTGAAGATTACCGCAAAGCTTTTGAATCTTTAGACCCCAAAGAAAAGGAAGCTTTTTTTAAGCTTTCCGGCCAGTTGGACAAGGAATTTACCGGACACAGCATCCAGAGAATCCGCGATGGCGGTTTAAGCGGCGCCGACGCGAATGCGGACTCCAACCCGGATCGAAAATATATTTTGTTGTCTTCGGCCTACCTGCAAACTGTCAAAGGCAAACCCAATGTTTTCAAAGCGGATTTCAAAGGTAACTATCTTGCCGAATACAAAGCCATCGGCTGGGGCCACGTTTTTCCCTGGACGGCTGATGAAATCAAAGTCGCAAACGAAAAAGGCGAAGTAATTTGTTCAAAGGCAATCCGCGGAATTAACCCGGCGGACGGCCGCGAAGGTTACTATGAAGCCGAAGGCATGGAAATGAAACCGCCGGAATACCGCTACGTCTATATGTACTCGGGTTTCACCGCTGAAATTTTAAAAACGCTTACACCAGAAGAAGCTGCTCTTAAGCGCGACAAGGCGATTAAAGAAAACACGTCGCTTTTGCGCAGTAAAAGAACCAGGTATGAATTTGGAGGAATGGCTTTTACGGGAAAATCACGGTCCGACATGATTGAAGAAAATCTTGGCGCGCTTTCAGGGCAGGCGGAAACGTTATCTTCACCTTTGGAATCCGCGGAAGCACGGGAAGGACGCGGCAGGATTGTTTCAATAGCCAGAAGTTTTGTGGGCTCGCACCGTTTTGATGCGGACTTTAAAAGCAACGAAGCTCTGCGCGACGGCAATCTTGGCTGTGCCTGGGTGGCAAGCACCATTTTGCAGGAAGCGGGCTATTTAGATCATACAATTGCAGGCGTGGACGGCGTTCAATCTGAACTTATAGGCAAAGGCTGGAGGATAACCACTGAACAGCCCGAACCGGGGGACGTTGTTATTTACGGAAGATTGCCCGGTAAAAAAGTTCTTTATGATGACGGCAGCGAAGCCTGGAGGTCCGGGCATAAACACATCGGCATCGTGGTTGGATCGAATACTGTTGTTGATAACAGGGGACCGAAAGGTCCGCAAATGGGATCTTTGTTCCGGCCGGGCCGCGGAATTGATGTAATTTTAAAACCGCCGGGTTCCGCAAAAACCACAGCCTTGCAGGATCTTGGTGAAGCTCCTTCAAAAAAGCCAGCACGCACAAAAGCCGGATCGCAGGCAGCGAACCCCGAAGCAGGACCAGAAAAAGCCGACACTACCGTCGGATTAAAAGGTATCGCGCTAATTGAAAATCCACAGTTCAGAGAAAAACTTAATCGGGTCGCAGAAAACATCGGTTGCTCACCGGAGGATCTCATCGCCATATTCACTTTTGAGAGTAATGGAATCAACCCGCAGGAACAAAACAGCATCGGCGCCACAGGACTCATCCAGTGGATTCCTTCAACAGCCAGAGGCATGTTCGGAATGGATGTAAACCAGATCAGGGGAATGTCCGGACTTCAGCAGTTAAGTTTGGTGGAAGAATATTTTAAGAGATCAGGAAGAAATAGGAACATCGATGATTTGTATCTGAGCGTTCTTTATCCTTACGCAAAAAATAAACCTGATGATTATATCTTGGGTTCCCAAAAAGGAATGGCTGAAGCGCAAAAATTTGCTGATAACAATCCTTTTGCCGGCAAAGATAAGAATGGAAGGGCGCGCCTTGTTAGAAAATCGGACGTTTTACAAAAAATTCGCGGTGTCCGTGACTCAAATAAATACATAGCAAGGTATCAGCAAATAGAAAAACCAGGCGACCAGGCCATGGCATAAAAATTTTGTATACAAAAAGGATAGTGTCCGGCGGCGAGTGTAAAACTCGCCACCGGACACATCAGGTACCGCCCCGAAGGGCAGCCTTGCCCGGCCCCCTATGCGGGGGCCTCTTAGCGTCTCACGACGCTTGTTCGCAGCCTCGGGCTAACGGCCGCGTCCGGAACTACTCCAGCCGCCGCGTCCACCGCTGCCGCGCACGCCGCTTGAACCGCGGCGGTTGCTGGGAGGGGGAGGACGGACAGATCCGTTCCTGTCTTCATCGCGGCTTTCGCCGCGGCGACTCTTGGGACGCCGATGCTCGGTGCCGTCCCCGTTGAGGTGTGCGCGGCCGTTGGAATCATTCGAGTGCGAATTCTGCATCACGTTCTCCTGGTACGAGTTGCGTCAAACTGCCCGAACTGCTTACTGTAAGTGCAAAGATAACCTGGCTGATACCCACGTTATGGGAAAGGAAGCATTGCTGCTCATAGAAACGACACTTGGCCGTTTCCTTCTTTACACACAAAACGTTTCAGTCTCAGCCAATTACCTTGGCTTCAATACGTTGAATTTTCAAAGTTCTCGCTCAGGCACGCCAAAAAGTCCTGAAAAAATCGTGCAGAGGATAATTTAATATTCAGGAAAGTCAACATTACGGTTATTTTCGTGTAAATTCCGCAAATCTGTATCGTATGCCATTTTCCTCGTGCATTTCCGAAACAGTTTTCTTTTCAAAAGTTTCCGGGGGTATCGGCGGGAAAAACGCGTCGCAATTAAACTCGCCCTCAATTTCGGTCAGATAAATTTTATCCGCGTCAGGATGCGCTATCGCCTGCGCGTAAACATTGGCTCCCCCAATCACAAAAACCCCGCCAACATTCGGACTCCGTTCAATGAGGACCAATGCACCTTCCAGCGAATTTACTACATTTAACTTATCCAAGACTAATGCGCCCCACTCGCCACCAGTCGGCTCTTCCAGTGCGCTTCTGCTCAACACGATATTATATCTACCTTTTAGCGGCCGGTGTTTTTCCGGCAGCGATTCCCAGGTTTTCCTGCCCATGATCACCACATTCATTTTTCCACTTGCGGCCAAAATCGCATCGCCAAAAGTAACTTTCGAAAAATATTTCAAATCACCGGCAAGTTTCCAGGGTAGCCTGTTGCCAATCCCAATTCCCATTTTTTTATCCACTGCCGCAATAATTGAAAATTTCATCCAAACTTAATTAAACCGCAACTTTGAATTTTATAAACTCGCCGTGCTGATAGTTCTCTAATGTAAAATCTTCAAACTTCAGTTCCCAGAAAGGTTTTTTGGCGATTTTTAAAATTGGCGGAGCAAAAGCTTTGCGCGTCAGTTGCAGCTGCAATCCTTCAAGATGGTTGGAATAAATGTGCGTATCGCCCATAGTGTGGGTAAAAATTCCGGCCTCCAGGCCGCATTCCTGCGCCACCATCATAAGTAACGCTGCATAACTGGCAATATTATAAGGCACACCCAGGGCAATGTCCGCGCTGCGCTGGTACAATTGCAAATCCAGCCGTCCATTCACAACATAAAACTGGAAAAACGCGTGGCACGGCGGCAATTTCATCTGGTCGATATCGGCAACATTCCAGGCGCTCACAATAATTCTTCTTGAATCCGGATTTTTTTTGATGGTATCGATTGCCTGTTGGATTTGATCCACATGGTTCTTCACGTAGCCACCTTTCCCATCCGCAACAAACTTCTCCCATTTCCTCCACTGGTAACCGTAAACCGGTCCAAGTTCGCCATTCTCATCCGCCCAGGCATTCCAGATGGGAGTATGCTGCTTCAAATCATCGTTAATGTTGGTCGATCCTTTCAAAAACCACAAAAGTTCACGCAAAATTCCCTCAAACGAAACCCGTTTGGTGGTTAATATGGGGAAACCCTGCCGCAAATCATACTTCCTTTGCGTGCCAAAAATAGAAATTGTACCAACACCAGTGCGATCCTTTTTTTCAGCGCCATTCTCTAAAACTTCCCGTACCAGGCTTAAATAAGCATCATCAAAAGGGTTTAAGGCTGCCTTAACATTGGCAGCATCTTTTGCATGCTCATTGGCACGCCCCGTGGCGCCCCTTGCCATTTTCCTGGCATTGGCGAATATTGCGTCCTCTTTGGCCGTACCTTCTTTAACAGTCGATTTTAGCATCAGTTATGTGATACATTTTATCCAAATATTTGTCCATGTTAATGAATATAGATCAAATCCAAAAAAAGCTAAAAGAATCATTCCCCGACGCCAAAATAAGCTTGAGCGACTATAAGCACGACGGTGCCCATGTACTGGTTGATATTGCCTCAAGCCGCTTTAAT
>Ga0315281_10015629_pt1 | contig 10172 bp, 9 predicted proteins | sample YL17G07_0_MG_FD_204540 | JGI IMG/M metagenome (GOLD analysis project Ga0315281, IMG submission 204540) | Sediment microbial communities from Yellowstone Lake, YNP, Wyoming, USA - YL17G07_0 | ecosystem: Environmental > Aquatic > Freshwater > Lake > Sediment | place: USA: Wyoming | collected...
AACTGTCGCCTACATCGCGGACCAGTTCAGGAAGGTCGGCGTGAAGCCCGGCGCGGCGGACGGCACCTACCTGCAGAACGTGCCGATGGCGGGCATCACGGCCGATCCGGCGACAAGCCTGACATTCGCGAAGGGCACCGCGACGCAGACCCTCAAGTTCAAGGACGACATGGTCGTCTGGACCAAGCGTCTGGCTCCCGAGGTCAGCCTGGCGGCGTCCGACGTCGTCTTCGTGGGCTACGGCGTCGAGGCGCCGGAGTTCAACTGGGACGATTACAAGGGCGTGGATCTTTCCGGCAAGACGATGGTCGTGCTCATCAACGATCCGCCGGTTCCGGATCCGATCGACCCGAAGACACTAGACGCGAAGACCTTCGGCGGCCGCGCGATGACCTACTACGGGCGCTGGACCTACAAGTACGAGATGGGGGCGGCGAAGAAGGCCGCGGCGGTGCTCATCGTGCACGAGACCGGGCCGGCGGCGTACCCGTTCTCCGTGGTGCAGAGCAAGGTCACGGAACAGTTCGACCTGGTCGGCCCAGACAAGAACATGGGCCGCGTCGCCGTCGAAGGCTGGATCACGCTCGACCAGGCGAAGGCGCTCTTCGCGATGGCCGGCCAGGATTTCGCCGTGCTCAAGGCCCAGGCCGCGACGCGCGTCTTCAAGCCCGTCCCGTTCGGTGTCACGGCCTCGGTGACGTTGAAGAGCGCCGTGCGGATGGTGAACTCGCGCAACGTCGTCGGGCGGATTGAGGGGAGCGACCCCGCGCTGAAGGACGAGTACGTGATCTTCACGTCGCACTGGGATCACTACGGGATCGGCCCCGAGATCGACGGCGACAAGATCTACAACGGCGCGCTCGACAATGCGACGGGTATCGGCGGCATGATCGAACTGGGGCGCGCGTTCGCGGCCCTGCCCACGGCGCCGAAGCGGTCGCTGCTGTTCCTGGCGGTGACCGCGGAAGAGCAGGGCCTCCTCGGATCCGACTACTACGCGAGGAACCCCATCCATCCGCTCGCGAAGACCGTCGCCGTGGTGAACATGGACGCGCTGAATATCTACGGCAGGACGCGCGACCTGACCGTCGTCGGACTGGGCGCGTCAGACCTCGACGACTACGCGCGCGACGCGGCCGCGGCGCAGAACCGCGTGCTGGCGGCCGATCCCAAACCGGAGAACGGCGGCTACTTCCGCTCCGACCATTTCCCATTTGCCAAACAGGGCGTGCCGGCCATCAATGCCGGCGGCGGCGACGATTTCGTCGGGCGGCCGGCCGGATGGGGAGAGGCGATCAAGGCCGAGTACACCGCGAAGCACTACCACAAGCCGTCGGATGAGATTCGCCCTGACTGGGATCTGAGCGGCGCGATGCAGGACCTGCAGATCTACTACGCGATCGCCGCGCGTTCCGCGTCGGCGGCGACGTGGCCGGCCTGGAAGCCTGGGAGCGAGTTCAAGGCGAGACGGGACGCGATGCTGACGAAGTAGCGCCGGCGGCGCGCTACCAGATCGGCCACAGCCCGCGGCCGTAGGAGAAAATCGGCCACGGCATGGCCGCGAGCACGATCGCCAGCGCGAGCGTGTAAAACAGCGCGGCGTCGCGATGCGCGAGGGGACCGCCCTTGCGCGCCTTCAGGAAGCCGATGTGCGCGATGACGATGGCGACGATCGCCGCCATGGGGTGCTCGAAGATCCAGAAGCGCAGACCCCGGCTGCCCGCCACCATGTCCGGGCGGACCATCGCGCCGGCGACCACCGGGCTGTAGACGAAGTACAGCACCAGCCCGACCAGCAGTTGCAGATCCATGACGGACACCAGGGTCCGCCCCGCCCGCGTGTCGGCCTTGAGCCACGCGTGCTCGCCCAGCCGGCCGCGCCAGGCGCGGGCGGCGGCATAGAGCCCGGCCGCCACGACGGCCCAGCGGATGAGCGAGTGGAGGTACAGGACGATTCCGTATGGTCCGAATATTCTCAGCATCGTCCTGGTATTCTAGCCCCGCACCGGATGCTGGCGCTACTTCGCCGCCGGCGGCGCCGAGAACAGTTCGACGTCGATCGTGATCGACACCTCGTCGCTCACGACCAGGCCTCCGCCATCGAGGGTGCGGCTCCAGTTCACGCCGAAGTCCTGCCGGTTGATCTTGCCGGTGGCCGTCGTGCCGGTCCTGGAGGCGCCGCGCTGGTCCTTGATGGCCGGCCGCAGGGCCTCGATGTCGAGCACGACTTCCTTCGTCACGCCGCGCATCGTCAGATCGCCGGTCATCTTGAATCCGCCGCCCGGGGCGGGCGCGATCGTCTTTGACTTGAACGTTGCGGTCGGGAATTTCTCGACGTCGAAGAAGTCGGCGCTCTTCAGATGCTTGTCGCGGCCCGGTTCGCGCGTATCAATGCCGGTGACGTCGATGCTGGCCTCGATCGCACCGGCCGACGGCTTGGCGGGGTCGAAAGTGAACGTGCCGGTGATCTTGCCCAGGTCGCCGCGGACCGTGGAGACCATCATGTGGCGGACGGCGAAGTGCGCGGCGGAGTGCGCGGAGTCAATCGTCCACGACTGGGCCTGCGCCGCAGACGCGACGGCCAGGAACAGGAGGGCAGCGACGAACGAGCGACGAGCCATGGTCTACCTCACTCTGAAATGCCCACAGGTTCGCCCTCCCATGCGGAGGGCACAGCACGTATGACGCCTGGCGGCGATGGGTGGATCCAGCCGCTGTGCTACCCTCGTGGCGTGGACCTTGCCGCGCTCGGGTGGGATGAGACAGTGGCCGCGGCGTTTGCGCCCTTTGGGGAGTCTGGTGCCGTGCCCGCGCGCGTCACCCTCGAGCATCAGCACATCTACACCGTCCATACCGGGCACGCGGACCTGCTGGCGACCGTCGCCGGCGCGTTTCGCCATCGGGCGGAGGCACGACGCGAGTTCCCGGCCGTCGGCGACTGGGTGGCGCTGAAGGCCCTCGAGGCCGGGCGCCGGGGCGTCATCGAGGGCGTGCTGCCGCGGCGGTCGAAGTTCTCCCGGAAAGTGGCCGGCCAGATCACTGAAGAGCAGGTGGTCGCCGCGAACATCGACGTCGTCTTCCTGATGATGGGCCTCGACGCCGACTACAATCTGCGCCGCATCGAGCGCTACCTGACGACCGCGCGTGATGGCGGGGCGATGCCGGTCGTGATTCTCAACAAGACTGATGTCTGTGACGATGTCGGCGAGTGCGTGGCCGAGGTCACGGCGGTGGCGGAGGGCGCCCCGGTCATCGCCGTCAGCATCAAGGCCGACGATCAGCTCCGCGCCATCGAGCCGTTCCTCGCGCCCGGACGCACCATCGCCCTGCTCGGGTCATCGGGCGTGGGGAAGTCCACCCTCGTCAATCGGCTCGTCGGGCGCGAACTCCAGCGCACACGCGAGGTGCGCGAGAACGATCAGAAGGGGCGCCACACGACCAGCAGCCGCCAGCTCATCATCCTGCCTGGCGGGGCGCTGCTCATCGACACGCCCGGGATGCGCGAGCTTCAGCTGTGGGAGGACGCCGAGGGCATCGGCAGCACCTTCGACGACATCGACTCGCTCGCGTCGGGCTGCCGGTTCGGCGACTGCAGTCACGACACGGAGCCGGACTGCGCCGTGAAAGCCGCCGTCGCCGCCGGGACGATCGACGAACGACGCCTCGCGAGTTTCGTCGAGTTGCGCAGAGAACAGCACGCCCTCGCCGTGAAGCAGATCAAGCGGGCCGACATCGAGCAGAAGCGCCAGGCCCGCACCCAGACCAAAGCCCCCAGGTCCTTCCACAAAGGCCGCCTGTAACGCCCCCTTGGGGTCAGGTCTGAAACGGGGGAAACACCCCACTTCAGACCTGACCCCAAACGGGGGAAAACGCCGCACTTGAGACCTGACCCCAAACGGGGGAAAACGCCGCACTTGAGACCTGACCCCAAGGGGGGCGTGCCGTTCGCTAGCGTGACGACAGGTACAGCGCGTTGAAGAGCAGCGGGAACGTCGCCTGGGTCTGGGCCCGGTGCTGCGGGCGCAGGCCGAAGAGGACGATGCGCCCGGGCATCATGTCGATGGCGACCACGGCGGCGCGGCCGACCATGAACTCCTCGCCGCGCAGCCAGCCTGACGCGACGACGTTCGCGTTCGGGTAGCGCGCCACGACCGACGCCTTCTGCGACGCAAACCCCTGCGTCACCTCGAAGAACGGGCTGTTGTTGTAGAAGCCGTAGGTCGACGCCGCCACACCGGTGCCGATCGGGCTCGAGGCGTCCACCTCGACCCGCATGATCGTGCCGGGCGCGAAATGCTGATCGCGCGTCAGCCCGCGCTTGAGGTTCTTCACCGGCACGGGGAACCGCTCGATCGCCAGATCGACGGCATTCCCCAGCAGCACCAGCGTGCCGCCGGCCGAGACGAACTCCTTCAGCGCCTTCACGCCGTCCTCGCCAATACCGCCCCGGTACTCGGGCCGCACGCTGGCGCTCTCGCTGCCCGCCACGATGCTGGTCGGCTGCTGGTCCGCAAAGACGATGGCGTCGAACCGGTCCGCGAGCTTGCCGGCCTTGATGTCGGCGTTGTGCACCGTCGTGTACGGGAACTCGTAGTGCTCGATGACCCAGCGCGTCCAGCCCTCGTCCATGTTGCCGGACCATGGCTGATAGAGCGCCACGCGCGGCGCCTTGAGCCCGCGCGTGCCCGGCACCGCCGGCCCCCTCGCCGGCGCGCGCACCTGCAGACCGAGCCCGGTCGCGATGTCCTGCACGGTCTTCGCCGGCACACCCGAGACGTCGACCGTGGTGGCCCGCCCGCCCGTCCCGGGCGCGATCGCAACCTTCGCGCCCGCCTTGAAGAACCGGTTGATCGCCAGCGCGGCGTCCGGCCCGGCATAGTCGAACGAAAACACCGTGCCCGCGCCGGTCACCGTGCCGACCGGCCGCGGATTGTCGGCCGCCAGCGTCAACCCCACGCCGTCTCCCAGCGGCTTCTTCACGAATGTCACGTCGACGCCGAGCAGCATCCCGAGCGACCACGCGCTCACATCGTAGGGCGGCTCCGGTGCAGACGTGGGCGAGCGCCGCACCTCGGGATACGCCTGCTTCTCGAGCAGGTCCTTCGCGTAGCGCGCGAACACCTGCGTCATCGGCACCACGAACGTGCCCGCGGGGTAGTCCTTGTCGTCGGCCTTGAAGGCGGTATTGGCCTGATACACCTTGACGCCGCCCGTCTGCAGCAGCCCGACAAGGCGGTAGGCCGCGAGCGGATCGGTCTGCGCGCCCGGGGCGATGACGATGGCCGACGGCTCGCCCTTCTTGCCCATCTCGATCGTCGCGCGATTGACTTCGTAGATCTGCCGGAGCAGCGTCTCGCGCTGGTCCGCGGCGAGTTCGAGCGTGGCCATGGTCGCGATGAGCTCGTAGTCGACGATGTCGCGCAGCGTCCACTTGCCGCCCAGCCAGGGCCGCGGGTACTCGGTGCGCGGCATGACGTCGGTCGGCGCGGCCAGCATGCCGCCCGCATCACCGCGCCCGCCGCCGCCCCCGCGGCCGCCGCCCTCAGCGGCCGGCGCCGGCGGCCGGCCCATCTCCCCGCGCCGCTGATCGGTGGGCGACGCCACGCGCACCGAGGCGACCTCGGTCAGCAGCCCGACCTGGTTGTGCCACCAGCCGCTCCACGCCATGGCGCCCTGCCAGAAGTTCGTGTAGGTGGAGTTGTAGATGATGCCGTCCTTGCCCGCCGCTTCGAGCGCCGCGCCTTGCGTCTGCCCGAAGATGCCGTTCCAGCGGTAGATGAGCGGGTGCACGTTCGGGTTGATCGGATCGGTGGCCGGCATGACGAAGATGCGTGCGCCGCCCGACCCCTGCTGGTGCTGGTCGAGCCACACCGACGGGAACCAGTCGTGCCACAGCAGCTTCGCCGTGAACTGGCTCTCGACCTGCGTGAACATGTACATGTCGCGGTTGTTGTCGTGGCCGACGTACTTCTGGTACAGCCACGGCATCCCGCCGTTCTCGAACTCGGTGCCGAGGTTCTTGTTGTACCAATCCACCACCATGATCTGGCCGTCGGGGTTCAGGCTCGGCACAAGGATGAAGATCACGTTGTCGAGCACGTGCTTCACGCGCGGCGAGTTGTCGGTCGCCAGCCGGTGCACCAGTTCGAGCACCATCTGCGACGATCCGATCTCGGTCGAGTGGATGTTGCAGGTGACGACGACCACCGACTTGCCGCTCTGGAAGATTTCGTCGCGCTGCGCGTCGGTCGGGACGCCGTCCTGGAAGTAGAGCCGTCGTTGCAGGCCCTTGAAGTAGTCGATCCGCTTCTGCGTGTCGGGCGACGTGATCTCGACCGCGATGAACGCATTCCCCTCGGTGCTCTTGCCGAGCTCGCGGACCCGCACGCGGTCCGAGGCGCCCTCTACCAGCTTCATGTAGGCGACGATCTTGTCCCAGCGGGCAAGCTTGGTGTCCGCGCCGACGCGGAAGCCGAGAAACTGCTCAGGCGTTGGCAGCGCGGCCTGGCCGCGGACCGCCACCGTGCCAAGCGGTGACGCCGCCAGCAGGCAGATGGCGAGAACGAACACGGTCGCGAGGCGGGGTGGGCGCATGGACAAGTCTCCTCGAGGCGTTGGAGCGCCGCGCCACAGGACACGAATGGAACGGTCGCGCCGGCCACTATACCGGACTTGGGTCGCCGCTGAGAAGCGCGCTATGGTATGGCCGTGCAGCCGCCCGCGATTCCCGCGATTCCCGCGATGCCCGCCACTCCCGCGCCTCTGGCCCGTGCCCGTGCCCACGGCAACCTGATCGCCCTGGTCGATCGCGCTGGGCCGACCGCGTACGCCGAACTGCTCGCCGGCGCCCAGCGCCTGGCCGCCGCGCTGCTGGCGGAGCGGGGCGACCTGGCGGAGCGGGGCGATCTGGCCGAGGCGCGCGTGATTCTGCTCGCGCCGCCCACGCACGCGTTTGTCGTCGGCCAGTGGGCCACCTGGATCGCCGGCGGCGTCTGCGTGCCGCTCTCGCCGGCCCAGCCGCCCGTCGAGTGGCAGTACATGGCCGAGGATTGCCAGGCCACGCTGGCGATTGTCGCGCCGGAGTTCGAGGCGGCGTTCGCGCCCGTGGCCCGCGTTCTCGGCCTCCGCACGCTCGCGCCGGTCGCCCCGCACGATCCGTTCGACGAGACGGCCTCCGGGCTCGCGACGCGGGCGTGGCCAACGCTCACGCCGGACCGCCGTGCGCTGATTCTCTACACCAGCGGCACCACCAGCCGCCCGAAGGGCGTCGTCCTCACGCACGACAACGTCGAGGCCGAAATCACCTGCCTCATCGACGCGTGGGGCTGGACCGCGGCCGACTGCGTCCTGCACGTTCTGCCGCTCAACCACACGCACGGCCTCGTCAACGTCCTGAACTGCTCGCTCTGGAGCGGCGCCGTGTGCGAGATGGCGCCATCGTTCGATCCCGTCGCCGTCTGGAACCGTCTCGCCAGCGGCGACCTGACGCTGTTCATGGCGGTGCCGACAATCTACCGCCGCCTCATCGACGCGTGGCACGACGCGTCCGCGGACGCGCAGCGCCGGTGGTCCGTCGGCGCCGCCACGCTGCGCCTGTTCGTCTCGGGCTCGGCCGCGCTGCCGGTCAGCGTGCTCGATGAGTGGCGTGTTCTCACAGGCCACACGCTTCTCGAGCGCTACGGCATGACCGAGATCGGGATGGCGCTGTCGAACCCCCTCGACGGCGAGCGCCGCCCTGGCTCGGTCGGCACGCCGCTTCGCGGCGTCGAGGTGCGGCTCCTGGACGACCAGGTCCGCGACGTCCCCGAGGGCGAGGCGGGCGAAGTGCACGTCCGCGGCCGCGGCGTCTTCCTCGAGTACTGGAACCGGCCCGAGGCCACCGCCCAGTCGTTCCGCCAGGGGCGCTGGTTCCGCACCGGCGACGTCGCCATCCTCGAGCGGGGCGCCTACCGGCTGCTGGGCCGGCGATCGGTGGACATCATCAAAACGGGCGGCGAAAAGGTCTCCGCGCTCGAAATCGAAGACGTCCTGCGCGAGCACCCGGCCATCGCCGATTGCGCCGTGGTCGGCCTGCCCGACCCGGAGTGGGGCGAGTTGGTGGCCGCGGCCCTCATCCTGCGGCCGGCCACCGCCGTCGACCTACCGGCCGCGCTCGACGGGCCGGCTGCGCTAGACCTCCCGACCCTGCGCGAATGGGGGCGGAGCCGCCTGGCACCGGCCAAACTCCCTCGCCGGATGCTCGTCCTCGATGCCCTTCCCTGCAACGCCATGGGCAAGGTCTCAAAGCCTCAGGTGATCCAATTGTTTGGAGGCTGACGATCGCCGCTGTGCTGGAGAGATCGGCCGGGTTGCGGTACACTCAGAGTTTCCCGAGCAGGGGTATCGCACGCCCCCGGACCTCACGAGGGACACACACACATGGGTTCGCTGACCCAGATCACGCTCGCACTCTGGTTCGCGGTCGCCGCGCAGGCTCCGCAGGCCGCGCAGCCCTCGCAAGCCGCGCAGCCCTCGCAAGCCGCGCAGGCTCCGCAGGCCGCGCAGGCTCGGCAGGCCGCGCAGCCCTCGCAAGCCGCGCAGGCTCCACAAGCCGCGCAAACTCCGCAGGCGCTCGAGCTGCAGGCGAAGAGGATCGAGGCGATGATCATCGCGCCCTGCTGCTGGTCGCAGCAGGTTTCCGTGCACCAGTCGCCCGCCTCCGACGAAATCAAGACCAACATCCGGAAGATGCTGACTGCCGGCAAGACGCAGCAGCAGATTCTCGACGCGTACGTCGCGGAGTACGGCGACCGCATCATGGCTGAGCCGCCGGCGCGCGGCTTCAGCGCGGCGCTCTACGTGCTGCCGTGGATCTTTCTCGCGGGCAGCGTCGGTCTCGTCGTCTTCGTGGTCCGCCGGCTCCGGACGCCGGGCTCGGCGCTGGCCGCCGCACCCGGCATAAGCGTGGCGCCGATCAACGAGGCCGAGGCCGAGCGGATCGACGACGAACTGCGGAAGCTGGATTAGGCCGTGGCGGATGTGAGCTTGCAGGATCAGTACGGTCCGGAGACGGTCTGTTTCGGGTGCGGCCCCGCCAATGCGAAGGGGCTGCGGATCAAGAGCCGCGTGGACGGCGACGAGGTGGTCCTCGACTGGACGCCGGAGCCGCACCACGAGGCCTTTCCCGGCTTCGTCAACGGCGGCATCGTCGGGTGTCTGTTCGACTGTCATTGCAACTGGACGGCGGCGTATCACCTCATGACGCGGGCCGGCGCCCACGCGCCCCCGTTCACGGTGACGGCCGACTACGCGGTGACGCTGAAGAAGCCGACTCCGAGCGGCGTGCCGCTGCACGTGCGGGCGCGGGTGGTCGAGTCGACCGACAGCCGTGCCACCGTCGAGGCGACGCTCGAGGCGGACGGGGTCGTGCGGGCGACGTGCCGAGGCACGTTCGTCGCGGTGAAGGCCGGGCATCCGGCGTTTCAGCGGTGGTAGCGCGGGCGCGAGCCCGCTGCTGAGTTGGTGATCGAATGAGGAGCAGACTGATGCGCATGCTGATGACACTGATGGCAGGTTTGTCGATGGCGGGCGCGGCGATGGCCCAGACGCCGACGCCGGTCCCGCCGGCTGGCCAGGCCCCGGCGGCGCCGCCCGCGCCGGTGTTCACGGTGAAGGCCGGCGATGTCGCGCCGGCGTTCTCCCTGCAGGGATCCGACGGGAAGACCTACACGCTCGCGGATTTCGCGGGCAAGAAGGCGGTGGTGCTCGCATGGTTCCCGAAGGCCTTCACCGGTGGTTGAACGGCCGAATGCAAGTCGCTCCGTGAGAGCGGCGACGTGATTCGGGCCTTCGACGTGGCGTACTTCGCGGCGAGCGTGGACACGCCCGAGGACAACAAGAGGTTCGGCGAGGAGCTCGGTCTCGATTTCCCGCTGTTGAGCGACCCCGGCAAACAGGTCGCGACGGCGTATGGCGTCACCGGGGCGGATCGGCCGCTGGCACGGCGCTGGACGTTCTACATCGGCAAGGACGGGAAGATTCTCCACGTGGAGACGAAGGTCTCGCCCGCAACCGCCGGGGCGGACGTCGCATCGAAGCTGACGGAGCTTGGCATCGCGAAGAAGAAGTAGGCGGCGCCTTCGGGGCGCTGCCGGATGAGCAGGAGCACGTCGCACGTGGCGCCGCAGCCGAGG
>Ga0315281_10015630_pt1 | contig 10171 bp, 13 predicted proteins | sample YL17G07_0_MG_FD_204540 | JGI IMG/M metagenome (GOLD analysis project Ga0315281, IMG submission 204540) | Sediment microbial communities from Yellowstone Lake, YNP, Wyoming, USA - YL17G07_0 | ecosystem: Environmental > Aquatic > Freshwater > Lake > Sediment | place: USA: Wyoming | collected...
TATAGAATTCCTTTTGGAAGAGCAACAGCAGAGAGAAGCTAGGACTTGGTATGAAAAACTTTGCAAGTTTTCTGAATCGTTAAAAATAAAACCATCAAAGAGCATGGAGGAGAAGTTCAAGCTGGACATAGTTTTTTCAGGTTTGAACGTTACTCCAACCGGTGTTATTTCTGCCTCAATTCTTTCTTTTGTTGTTTTAATTCTTGCCCTACTCCCAATCTATTTTATCATCGGATTTCTCTCAGGTTCATCTGACACTTCTTCCCTTGCCTTCCTTCTTGTAATTCCTGCAATGTCTTTCTGGTATATTTACACATTCCCAAGCTTTCGTGCGAATGTGGTTAGGGTGCAGGCAGGAGATGAATCAATAAAAATTATCCTTTATATGGCAATCTACCTCAAACTGAACCCAAGTTTTGAAGGTGCGGTAAATTTTGCTTGCACGCATTCGAAAGGACCAATTACAGAGGATATTAAAAAGGCCATGTGGGATTTGCAAATTGGAAAATATAGAACTGTTGAGCAAGCTTTGGGAGTGTACACGAGCAAATGGGTTTGGTGGAACGAGGATTTCGTTCGCTCGATAAGCTTGCTATATGGTGTTTTAATAGAGCCGTCAGAGACTGGGAGAGAGGCAATTCTGAAAAAGGCATTGAGTTTTATTCTAGACACGACACATCAAAAAATGAAAAAATATGTGGAGGATGTGTCTTCACCTATAATGATGCTGCATACCATGGGGCTGCTGTTGCCTGCCATAGGATTGATAATGTTTCCAATGGTTTCGATATTCTTGCATCAGGGGGTGAGTACCCCTCAACTGATTTTAGGCTACGTTGTTATTCTCCCTGCATTTAATCTATTTTTTATCAACAGGATTTTGCAAAAAAGACCTGGTGCATTCATGGTTCCAGATATCTCCAAGCATCCAGAACTACCACAAGAAGGTTTTTTTGCAGTTAAATTAGGGAAAACAAAAATTTACATCCCAATTCTAATCCTGTCGCTTCTTGCAGGTATGCTGACAATGACTTATGGCCTTCTTCATTTTACCGAATTAGCAACAAATCTATACAATCCACCTATAGACATAGTTGATAGATTGGGTTGTCAAGTTGGAAGCCCGCCAATTGAATGCATATTGTTGACTGAAGCAAAAATGAGTCCAACAAACCTAGTATCGACTTTTTCTATCACAGCAGGAGCTGCATTAGCTGTAATACTTTACTTTTACCTAAACAGTTTTCAGAGAATTAAAATAAGGAATGATATCAAAAATATAGAATCAGAATTTCAGATCGGTTTGTTCTCTCTGGGGAATTTTCTTTCAGAAGGCTATCCCATAGAAGTTGGAATTCTAAAGAGTTTGGAAGAGTACAAGAAGCTTGGGATGGAAAAAAGGCCTATGTATGGATTTTTCCTTAGGCTTTATGAAAGCATGAAAAACTTTGGCACTACTTTTAAGAAAGCTTTGTTTGACAAGCAAGAGGGCCTGCTTAAATTCTATCCGTCTGTTTTGATAGATGAGATAATGAAAATTTTAGCTGATGCTTCTGAAAAAAGTGCTATTTTGCTCGGATCAATTTCAAAAACTATAGCAAATTATCTGGAAAATGTCTATATAATTGAAGCAAAGATACGAGAGCTATTGGAAGAAACAAGATCTTCTATAAGATTGCAGGCAAGTTTTGTTATCCCCATGGTTACAGGGATGGTTGGGGCTTTAGGAATTTTCATCTTGAACATGCTAAGAATTTTGGCCGAAAAGCTTGCAGAAATAGAAAAAACTTTGGGAATAAGCGTACTGTCTGAATCTGGGTCTGCTGCAACTACTTTTATAAATTATCTTGTTGGAGATTTCACAAAAGTAGTGCCGATGACAGTCTTGCAAGCAACAATTGGTATTTATACGGTAGAAGTGGTTGCTCTGTTTGCCATGTTGCTTTCAGGAATAGAAAATGGCTTTGATAAGACTGCAAGAGACTGGGAAATTTCCCAAACTTTATTTAAAGCCATACTTATTTATGGCGTTGTTAATGTGTTTGCGCTTATAGTGTTTAACAGTTTAACTACATCAATTAACGCAACAGGTTAAGACATGGAAACTGGCAAGCTTTTAACATCTTTGCTTTTTATTGTAGTTGCTATAGCCGCCATTATAGTTTACATTTCAATTTCTTGGCAATCTTTTCCAAAAGAATGTAAAACACTTTTAGTGGGCAACAGTTATTCTGTTCTTGGAAGTTTGAAAGCATGTGTGGACAACTGCTGGAGCAAGCATGATTTCGGTGGAGATGTTTATTCTGATGATTGCTATGTTGTTTCTATAAATTCGACCAACACCCTGAGCAGAGACAGAATGGAAGGATACTTGAACAAGCCAGCCAATACAAAAGTTTATTTTGAATCATTGGAAAAAAATGTTGAGCATAAAATAAAAATAAGGTACAATTCAACTGGAAAGGAAATTAGCTTGGTTTTGTTTGAGGCCATTTAACTATTTTTACAATAAATGTTAAAATATAAGTATGAAGGGCATAGCACTTTCTACAATAGCTTTATTTATTATTGCATTGGTCAGCATCATCCTTTTGATAACTTTTGTCGGTGTAAATATGTCACCTGCAATAAAAAAGGGGTATTGTGATATGATAAGAGGATTTAGTGGTTTGTTGCCTTTGCCAGAACACATGAAAACCCCCCTACCAGCTTTTTGTATCGAGACAAGCACATACCAGAAAGTGGTTACTATAAAAACAGGAGATCCAAATGAAATAGCTTATGAAATAGCTGCCCATTCTTTGGCTTGTTGGAAGATTACGGGAGAAATTAATGTTGGCCAGGATACAAACTGTTTTGAGTTGGTTTTAAAAGGGATTAGCGGCGAAGTGACGAAAGATAAAGTTATTTCAAACTTGCCATCGGGTTATAAAAATATAATCGATTGGCAGGCTGGAAGCATAACAACAGAAAAATCAATAGGGATTTACTATAACGCAACAAGTAAATTAATTGTGGTGGTTTGATGAAAGGGCAAGTTGTTTTAGAGTATCCGTTCCAAATGTTTCTTTACATAGTTGTTATCTTGGTCGTAATCAGTCTGATAATAACTTTTAGGACTCAAATTCTTACTTATTTAAAACTTTGCGATTACCTACCACAGGGATGCCAATCACAGCAAGAATGTTCCACATTCCAAACAAAAGAGACGACTATAGATGCGAGTGTATTAACAAAATATTGTAACCTTTGTTGGGATAAAACTGGGGCAAAGGATTACAGAAAGGATTGTCTGTGCTATATTGTTAGTGGAAGCTATTCCCCAATCACATTTACAAATAAAAACTGTGAATTGAAGTGCGACAAACAAGCAACTGCTGTATTTTTCGCTTATGACAATCTCCTTAAAGAAATTAGCATAAAGTGTTAGAAATGAAAGGAATGGTCTTGGAATATATTTTTGTAATTGCCGTTGCAGTTGTTGTCATCCTCGTCGGTATTGGAATAGTGACAAATGTTATTAGCCCAGGAGTAGTTCCTAAAACAGATCAGGTGGTGGATGTAAAGTATGCTTGCATTCAGTACAATGAAACTACAGTTGGTTTTGAGAGTTTTAAAACTCTACTTTACGGTTTTTTGACTGATCAGTGTAAATATTTTACTGGTAATTTAAAGGAGACGGTTACTGTGGATGATTTGAAAAGGGCAGTGAAAGAAATTGATAAAAGTGTTTCTGTAATAATTTTACCGATGTGTGAGATGCCAACTGTCGAAGCACATAATCTTTATTTTTGCTGTAAGGAAAATTTGGAAAAGGGCGAAACCTTTAATATCACAAGAAAAGAAGTTAGAAATAGTGATGTTTTGATATGTCAATGAGAAAGGGAGTAGACGCACTGCAAATGGTTTTCGCGATGTTTATTCTTATTGTTGTAACGCTGGTAATGATTAAACTTTTCACAGGAATAGTTAAGCCAGACACATTGCCGAAGATAGACGACTTCCAGCATGCTTACAACTATAACAGAGAAATGATAAGATGTGGCAATCTTTGCAATTCTTTCACATCGGCTGGGTGTACTGATATGAGGTCTGCGGTAGGATTTTGTCGAGAAAAAGTAAGTATAGATATCAATGGTGATGGAAGAACCGGTGAAAGAAAAGCCTATGGCATAATATCTGGTATACCTTATTGTGAAGATGGATTATATTGTTTCCATATATATTCATGTGCATGCGGCTATACTGAGCTTGATGCAAAAGAATGTTTGAGTGTGATGAAAGACTTTTATACTCAGGAATCAGGAAGTGAAGCTACAGGAAAGGAAGCTACTTGCAAAGCAATACGACCAGGGGAATGTGAAACAAATCCCAACCTGTGGAAGAAAAAATTGCCAGGCTTTGAGGCAGTAACCATAAGAGAGGGCAAGTATGCTGGTCAGATTTGGGGAGCAGACTACTGGTGGAAAATAGCTGGGTATCCTGAGATTTGTGGAGAAGTTCCTTCTGGGGGTACAACAACTACTACAAGTGGTTCATTGCAGTTTGAATGCCATCAACTCACTCCGGCAACAAACGTTCAGTGCACTTGGAGTGGCTGTTCTGGCAGTACCAGTGTTGTTGTGTCATATACAGGAGTAAGCAGCAGTAGCTGCTATTCTGGAACAAATGGCAATTATCAATGTACAGTTAGTCTTAGTGCTGGCGATTATATTTTTTATCTTAATTGTGATGGCACATCTAAGCAAGTATCTGGAACTGTTGTTTAGAGAATAAACACAAGTTAAGGTTTTTATTCGTTGAAAGCTAATTCTGAATTGAATAGTATGGTTAGAATTGGTTTAGTTTTAGCTATAGTTGCATTTGTTTTTATTTTTTCAGTTCAATCAGTTTTTGCTTATAACATTGAAGATTTAATCAATTCTTTAAGAAATTTATTTTTCCCATCTATTCAAACACAAACAACAACTGGTGGTATTTCTGATTTCTGGAGTTGGCTGTTTGGATATACTACAACTTGTACTTGCAGTGGTACTAATATTGAACATTGCTCTACTGGATGTTCAAACGCTGGCTCGGTGTGTACCAATCCTTCACAGTGCACACCTTTAGCTATTTCTTCTTCTTCATCATCATCATCATCAACCACAACTTCAACTCCCAAATCATCAACCACAACTTCAACTCCCAAATCATCAACCACAACTTCAACTCCCAAATCATCAACCACAACTTCAACTCCCAAATCATCAACCACAACTTCAACTCCCAAATCATCAACCACAACTGGTTCAACCACAACAACCCCAGGTTCAACATGCTCTAATACAGATTGTGGAAGTAAAAATGCAAACCCATGCAAGTGCGGTACATATGATTGTCCTTATTCTAATGCTTACTGTTGCGCAGCAGGTAATACATGCACTGACGTTCTAGCTGTATGCCAAAATGCATGCGGTACTCTTCCGACATGTACTAATACAGATTGTGGAAGTGCAAATGCACCCCAATGTAAGTGCGGTACAGGAGCTTGTAATTTTAATTCTAATTACTGTTGCGCAGCAACGAATACCTGCTTTACTACTCAATCTTCATGCCAATCTCAAAGTGGATCTGGATGTGGTAATCTTCCAACATGCTCTAATACAAATTGTGGAAGTGCAAATGCACCCCAATGCAAGTGCGGTACATCCGATTGTCTTTTTAATTCTAATTACTGTTGCGCAGCAAACAATGTCTGCTATACTACTCAATCTTCATGCCAATCTGAGTGTGGAGTTCCAGCATGTACTAACACAAATTGCGGAAGTCCAAACTCAGTTCAATGCTTGTGCGGTGGAGCAGGTGGACCAATTTGTAGTCCTGGTTCTTACTGTTGTGTATTAACGAACACCTGCTTTACTACTCAATCTTCATGCCAATCTGGTTGCACTCAAACTACATGTTCAGATACTGATGGTGATACTAACTTAGGACCTAACGCTCAGAACTTTCAGTTAAAAGGCACTTGTACAGGTTCAGGAGGTTCTTTGTCTGATGTTTGCTCTTTTGGTGGCACTTTAACTGAAAGATATTGCGACGATTATGGCACATGTATGTTTGAGTCTGTAACCTGTGCTAATGTATGTCCTGGTTGTGTTTGCATAAATGGTGCATGTGCACTACTATCAACCACAACAATCCCAGGTTCCACCACAACCACTCAACAATCATCCACCACAACCACTCAACAATCATCCACCACAACCACTCAACAATCATCCACCACAACCACTCAACAGTCAACCACAACAACCCCAGGTTCAACCACAACAACCCCAGGTTCAACCACAACAACCCCAGGTTCAACCACAACAACCCCAGGTTCAACCACAACAACCCCAGGTTCAACCTTTTCAGTTTCATGTGACGGATGCTTCGCTGGAAGTACATGCTATTGCAATATTTCAGCAGCCTGCGATGAAGGAGTATGGAATATAATTAACAAAGATAAAACCCCATTGCAGTCTCCAGTTGTTGAAAAAATGCCGCCAATAAAAGTTTCTTACAAACCAAATTCAACTGGAACTGTTGAAGTTATTGCAACATGCATCAAGCCAACTTACAACCCATCAAGCAACAGCATAACCGTTCTTGTCAAGCCGCAGTTTTTAATGTGTCAAAATCCTTGCAGAGTGAATGAAAGATGCGATTGCTCTGTCAATGGCTGCAAAGATGGTGATTTCCTAGCAATTCTTGGTAACATAGTTTTGAAAAATAAAGAAAGCATTTCAACAGAGACCTATACAACTTCGCTATATCCGCAAACTACGGGAAGTATAGATGTTGATGTGACTTGTAGAAACCCTAAAGTCCAGGACCACACGTCAATATTAGTCGGTGGTGGTCAAGCTACTACAATTCCAGAAGGTAATTTTGTTGGCAGCAATTTCAGATGCACTTCAACATCCTCAGGTTACAGATGCTCTTTAGATTATGACAATAGGTATGGCCCAGCTTATCTTGTATTCTTCTTCAGCAATTCAGGTGGAGAAATAATTGACCACACAGATCCTCCAATTTCAGTTGGATTAGGTTCAGATTCAAGGTATGATGATTTCACCTGCAGTGGTCATCCAGGTAATTATCATGTTTCTTGGACTGCATACTCTGATAGAGACCTTACAAACCCGATACCAGGGGCTTGGCCAAACCCTGATGGGAGGGCGGTGATATCATGCGCAAGTTAGAAATCTTATTGTTAGCATCAATTTTCTCATTTGTTATATTATCATCCTTATCCTTTGCTTTAACTTTTTTTGCTGTAAATCAATGCAGCCCATGCGAACCTAACAACTGCGTCTGCTCAATAGAAGGATGCTCGTCGGGAATATTGAGAATTTATTCTTCATCTTCATCAACTTGCAGTGGAGTCCCAAAATACGAATATGTATTTTCCAATAACGAGTTCAGGTGGAGCAGTGCCTCATTAGGGACATATTATTTCGAAGGCTTTTGCAGCGATGGCAGAATAACCTCTTGCACCGGATTTACAGTAAAAACACCTGGAACTACAACTACCGTCAAGCAAACAACAACCACTGTAAAAGGGAAATGTACTCTCGATTCTGATTGTCCTGGCCAGCAGTGTGTAAATGGAACTTGCAAACCAAAAGTCGAGCAACAAGACTACACTTGGGTTTATGTTTTGCTAGCTGTATTGATTGTCATTTTTGTTTTAGTCTTCCTATTTTTCAGAGTTTTCAAGAAAAAACCTCAGAAAACTTTTGAAGACATCTACAGAAAATGGAGAAGATAATATTTATTAAAAACTAATTCTTATTTAAGGAAAAAAAATGAAAGGATTTGTTGAAGAAGCAGTTTGGGCAGTAACTTTAGTCATAGCAGTCGTCATAATTTCCTTTTTTTTGATTTTTCAGCAGGGGTTGCGTGGAACAGAAGTTAGACAAACTGTGGAAGAGAGAATTTTGAATGAGGAGGGAAATTCTGCTTTATTCACTCTTTTTAACAATCAGCTTCCTCTTGTAGAGAAAACCTATCTAGAAACTGCAATTGATGCTATACTTCAAGGAGAATTCATGCAAGAAGATAAAAATAAAGTCTTCTACGGAAATGCTATAGGATCTGTGTATGTTAATGAGATAATACCTCCTTTACTTGACAATTACATTAGTGGAAGATGGAAGCTAGAAGTGACAACTCCAGATGGCTATTATATTTACGGAAAACCAAATTTGGGTAAAATTATATACACTTACACAACATCCATTCCTGTTCCAGAAGAAAGAGTCGGTGAACTAATCCTTTCAATAGGATAGTTATCAAATTCTGAGTTTATCAAAATACTTTCTTACAATTTCTCTTGGTTTCTTCATTTCCAGAATTCTACCATTTTCCATTCTTGCGACTCTAGTGCAAAAGTTTAAAATTTCAAAAATATCATGTGTAACATAAACCGTTGTTAAATTATATTTTTTGTGCATACTCAAAAACAGTTTTTGCATCTCTGCTTTAAGATCTATGTCAAAAGAAGAGTAGGGCTCGTCCAACAAAAAAATATCCGATTTCTGCGCTATCGCTCTCCCAAGAGCAAGTCTCTGCTTCTCTCCACCAGAAAGATATTCGGGCTTGGAGTTCGCTTGACCTTCTAGGTTTACTGCCTTCAGAATTTCTTCAATCTTCTTTTCTCTTCTATCTTTTTCACAAATCCAATTGCTTAGAACAAATTCCAAATGGCCTTTAACCGACATGTGGGGCCACAGTGCCAAGTCCTGGAAGATGAATGAAATGTCTCTTTCTTCTGGTAAAGCAAATGCCTTCGAGGATGAAACTTTTTTTCCTCTTAAAAAAACTTCACCAGTATCAGGTTTTTCCAGACCAGCAATAATTCTTAGAATGGTTGTCTTCCCACACCCAGAAGGTCCAAATATACCAAACCTTTCACCTTTCTTGACTTCAAAACTTATATCTTTTAAAATTTCTTTTCCATTAAACCTTTTGTTTACATTTTCAAGTTTAATCAATTCACTCACTCCCTATATACCCATGAATGTAAAATATAAGCGAAAAATATGATGGCTAGGAAGAATAGAGATAGAGATGCCACATATGAATAATTTGCATAATGCATTAAAGTTTCTATTCTCATTGAAAGAGTTTGAAATCCTGGAGGAGTAACCATTTGAGTTAATCCCACTTCACCGAAGCAGAGAATAAAAATGATTATGAATGAAGATAGAAAACCGCCTTTGGTAAGAGGAATAATTATTTTGTAAATCCTTTTGAAAAAGCTTGATTTACTCAATTTGGCAGACTCCTCTATTGAAGGGGAAATCTGCGGGAAAAAAGAAGAAAAAATGAAGATAGAAAATGGAAGAAACCTTACCAAATAACCAATAACTATTATCCAAAATGTTCCATAAATAGGAATTGGTAAGCTATTGTAGAAATTTATCAAAGAAATTCCAATCACTGGAGAAGAAATGGCAAGTGGAAAAGAAATCAGTGTTATTAAAGATTTGCTATTCTTGAAAATATAATAAGTAAAGAATCCTAGAAAAGTAGCGACTATTGTTCCGGACATACTAGCTAACAAGGAATTAAAAATTTGAATCTTTGCTGAATTAATAGCATCAAAAAAGTTTAGTTCAGATTCTATAAATAGCATACCAATTGGAAGCAGGAGAGAGAACAATAGTACAAATAAAATGAAGGAATATACAGCAGCTTTTTGTCGTTTTGATAGGTTAATAAAATTTACCTTTTTTCTGGAAGATGAAGAAATTGTTGTAAAGGATTTTTTTCTAAAGTAAAAATGAATTGAACCAGTCAGCAATATAGCCAATCCAACTAAAGGTAGAGAAAATACTATCGCTCTTCTAATATCAAAAAATGCAGCAAGCTGGGCAAATATTTCAGAAGAGTATACATTCACTCTAAGAAAGGACGCTACTGTGTATTCAGAAATGGCTAGAACAAAAACAAAGAAGCAAGCTATCAGCAAATGTGGCCTTATGAGTTGAAGTACAATTTTTCTCACCACCCTTTTTCTATTTGACAACCTTCCAGAATCGATTAGGTTACTGTCTATGTTTTTAAGGCCCAAAGATATGATAAACATTGCAATTGGAAAGTATGATAGAGACAAGAAGACAATTACTGCAAATGGATT
>Ga0315281_10015631_pt1 | contig 10171 bp, 10 predicted proteins | sample YL17G07_0_MG_FD_204540 | JGI IMG/M metagenome (GOLD analysis project Ga0315281, IMG submission 204540) | Sediment microbial communities from Yellowstone Lake, YNP, Wyoming, USA - YL17G07_0 | ecosystem: Environmental > Aquatic > Freshwater > Lake > Sediment | place: USA: Wyoming | collected...
TTGACCATCCCTCCTTGGCATTGGAGCGACCGAACCCTGCCCCGAGCGAAGGAAAGGGGCCTGTGTTGCGTCGCCGAGGAAACCTTTTAGCCCGCCTCGGCATCTAATTTCCGTTGTGCCAGCGTCCCTGATCCATCGTCTCCGGGGAGGAGTTGTGAACGTTCGCCGTCTGCTGTGCCTTGTCAGTGTTCTTGCTGCCGCCATTCCCGCGCAGCGCCTCTCCGCCCAACAGACCGATATCGTCCGTGGCAGGGTGATCGGCCCCGACAGTGCCGCCGTCCCGGGGGCGACGGTATCTGTCACATCGATTTCCGGGAACGTGACCCGGCAGAGCAGAACCGACAAGAACGGCAACTTCTCGGTGTCATTTCCCAACGGGGACGGCGACTACATCGTCGCGTTCGCCGCGATGGGGTTTTCGGCGAAGCGGTTTGAGGTGAAGCGCACGGCCGATCAGGAGGTGCTGCTTGCCGACGCCAAACTGACACGAAGCGCTGTGCAGCTCGACGCGATGGCCGTGCAGCAGGCGCGGAACAAGCCAAATCGGGGCGACGCGGCATCGACCGACATCAGCGGCTCGGAGCGGGGCCTGGGGAGCGGCCTTTTGACCGCGGACCAGATGGGCGACCTCGCCGCGATGGCCGGATCGTTGCCGGGCTTCACGTACATCCCGCCGTCAGGCTCCGACCCGGGTGGCTTCTCGGTCTTTGGCCTCGATCCGTCTCAAAACCTGACCACGCTGAACGGAATGCCGTTCGGGGGGAACAATCTGCCCAGGGATGCCGGGGTCCAGACGTCTGTTTCGACGTCGCCCTATGACGTCTCCCGCGGCGGTTTCAGCGGCGGGTCGCTGAACCTGCGGTCAGGGGGCGGCTCGAACTTCATTCGCCGGAGCATGAGCCTCGTCGGGCAGGCACCGCAGGCGACGTGGACCGATGCGGCGGGCCGGTCGACCGGCGCCGCACAAAGGTATGGATCTGTCGGCGGTCGTCTGGGTGGCCCGATCCGTTTCAACAAGGCTTTCTACAACTTTTCGTATCAGCTCAACAACACGACGCGCGATCTGCAGTCGCTGCTGAATTCAGATCCCGTCGCGCTGACGGCCGCCGGGGTTGCTCCGGATTCAGTGAAGAACGCCCTCACGCTTTTCGATATCCGCAAGATCCCGCGCACCACCAACCGCGTGCCTGATGGTTTTCTGACGCGCGGCGGCACGGTGTTCGGCAGCGTCGACGTCACGCCACCGAGCTCGAACGTCGGGGCGTCGTACAACCTCACGTACAACGGCAACTATACAAAAAACACCCCATCGTTCCTCTCCTCGCTCGATCTGCCATCGAAAGGCGGTGATCAGACCAATTGGGGGGCCGGCCTGACGGGCCGTCACAACGCCTACTTCGGATTTGGCGTGCTCACCGAGACGTCGCTTGGAGTCGCCGCCTCTGGCAATGAACTGAGTCCGTACCTCAGACTGTCCGGTGGCTCCGTGCGCGTCAGCTCCAATCTTGGGGGCGCATCGCCGGTGGTCCGGATGCTTGGATTCGGGGGCAATGACGCCGTTTCGACATCGAACACACTCAGTCAGTCGTTCATGAACACGCTCTCATGGTTCAGCCAGAACAACAAGCATCGGCTGAAGATGACGACCGAGCTGAACTACTCCCATAGCTCGAGCAGTTCGTTCACGAATCAGTTCGGCAGTTTCACTTTCCAGTCGCTGTCCGATCTCGCCGCCAACAATCCGTCATCGTTCGTCCGGCAACTGACTCCGCGCGCAACGTCCGTCGGCAATTTGGTCGGCGGGTGGTCATTCGGCGACACGTATCGGCCGAATCCGGATCTGCAGATTCAAGTCGGCATCCGGCTTGATGGAAACCATTTCACGGCATTGCCGACGACGAATCGGCTCGTCGAGCAGACGTTTGGGCGGATCAACAGCGACGTTCCGACACCAATCTATTATTCGCCGCGCGTCGGCTTCACGCGTACCATCGGAACCGTGCCGGACGTGATTGCGTTCGATGGGGCGTCCAGAGCACCTCGGTCGGTGATCAGCGGCGGCATCGGTCTGTTCCAGAACGCGCCGAACACAGGGGGGCTTAGCCAGGCCATCAGCAACACGGGTTTGGCGAGCGGTGTTCAGCAGCTCATGTGCGTCGGGTCGGCGACGCCGATTCCCGACTGGAATCTGTACATGCAGTATCCGGACTCCGCTCCGGCGGTGTGTGCCAACGGGGTCGGGGCGTCATCCTTCGCCAATTCGGCGCCGAGCGTTTCGCTGTTCGCGAGTGATTATGTCGCCCCGCGTTCCGTTCGCTCCAACCTGGCGTGGCGGGGCGTGACGCTCGGCAATCGGTTGATGACGAGCCTGAACGGAACGGTGTCGTACAACCAGAACCAGGCGAGCGGCTTCGATCTCAACTTCAACCCGCAGTCGCAATTCGTGCTCGGCGACGAAGGAAATCGACCGGTGTACGCCAAGGTGTCGAGCATCGTGCCGGCGAGCGGACTGATCTCGTCGAGCGATGCCCGCGTGTCGCCGAGTTTCAGTCGCGTGAACGAGATTCGCTCCGACCTTACGTCGATGAGCCAGCAGCTCCAGGTGTTTGTCAGTCCCTACAACTGGAACTACGCCTGGCGTTGGAGTCTGAACTACACGCTGATGTCCACGCGTGATCAGCAGCGTGGTTTCGCCAGCACCGTCGGTGATCCGCGCGACGTCGCGTGGGCGCGCAACGGCAATGACGCCCGCCACCAGTTCGGGTACACCTTCAACTACCTGTTTTTCGGGATGCTCAACGTCAACTGGAATCAGTCATTCCGGTCCGGAGTCCCCTTCACTCCAATGATCTCGGGGGACGTCAACGGTGATGGCTACTTCAACGATCGCGCGTTCGTCATCGATCCGGCGACAACCACCGATCTTGCTGTTAAGGCGGGCATGCAGTCGCTCCTCGCGAACGGGTCGTCCGCGGCGCGGAGCTGTCTCTCGAGGCAGCTCGGTACTCTCGCGGCGCGGAATACGTGCGAGGGACCATGGACGAGCAACGCAAGCCTCGGCTTCAGCCTCGATCCGGTGAAGACCCATATGCCCCAGCGCGCCCGTATCAGCTTTCAGCTCTCGAACCCGCTCGCGGCGGTCGATCTCGCGATGCACGGTGAGAACAACCTGCGTGGGTGGGGGCAGTCCCCATCGCCGGATCAAGCATTGTTGTTCGTCCGCGGGTTCGACGCGGCCAACAAGCGGTATCTCTATGAGGTGAACCAACGGTTCGGGTCAACGAGCCTGCAGCAGACACTGTCGCGCAATCCGGTGCGGCTGGTCGCTCAGGTGAGCTTTGACGTCGGGCCGAGCACTGAGCGTCAGTCGCTGACCCAGCAGCTCGACCGAGGGCGCTCGGTCCTCGGCGCCAAGTTTACCGAGCAGGTGTGGAAATCGATTTACAGCTCCGGACCAGTGTTGAACCCGATTGCCCAGATCCTGAGGCAGGCCGATTCGCTGGAGCTCACCCGCGATCAGGCCGATAGTCTCGCGGCGATGAATCGCTGGTACACGGTGCATCTCGATTCGGTCTGGGCGCCGATTGGGAAATTCCTCGCCGATATGCCGGACCGCTATGACCAGGGCGAAGCGTACGAGCACTATCGTTCCGGGCGTCAGGCGTCCGTCGATCTGCTCATCAAGGTTGCACCGGCGATCAAGTCGCTCCTGACCAAGGCGCAGATGCGCAAGCTCGGCTTCGTCGGCACGTTCCTCGATACCCGATATCTGGCATCGATCCGCTCCGGCACGTCGGGCGGAAACGATATGGGCTTTGGGCAGGGCGATGTCCCGATCGGCGCCATGATGGTTGGCGGTGGCGCCGCCACCCACACCGTCACAATCGTCAGATAGCTATCCTCACCGGAAACGCAATATGAAACGCACGGTTCTCTTCGGACTCATCGCGATTGGATCGACCGGCGCGCTCGCGCAGCAGTCGATCAAGCCGCGGCCACTCGGCACGGCGAACGCCGCGAGCAAGGAACTGCTCGGATCGGCGACGCTGGCCCGCCGACTCCCCAATGGAAGCGTCATCGTCAACGACGGCGTAAAACGCAGGCTGTTACTGCTCGATTCCACGCTGCAAGCGTTTACCGTCATCGCCGATTCCAATTCCGGATCCGTCAATAGCTACGGCGCCCGGGCCGGTGCATTGATTCCGTACGTGGCGGACTCGACCCTCTACCTCGATGCGACGGCCGGTTCATTTCTCGTCATCGATCCCGCCGGAAAGGTCGTGCGCGTGATGGCGCCGCCGCGACCGTCGGACAACAACTCGTTGGCGAATACCGCGCTCGGCTACCCTGGTTTCGATGCCAAGGGGCGGATGGTGTACCGCAGCGCTTACCCGCGGGGAGTACAACAGTTGCGCGACGGCACCATTCAAATGGCGCCGGCACCGGACTCAGCGCCAATTCTCCGCGTGAATCTTGACACGCGAAAGGCAGATACGGTCGGTGCCGTGAGGCTTGCACGGATGGTTTCATCCACAGTGACCATGCCGGGTGGTGGCATCGCCATGACGATGTCGCAGGCACCGCTACCGCTCGTCGATGACTGGGCGCTGCTTTCAGACGGCTCGATCGCCATTCTGCGCGGCCGCGACTACCACGTCGATTGGATTCTTCCCGACGGGACGAAAAAGTCCACCGAGAAAGTTTCCTTCGATTGGAAGCGCCTGTCCGATGACGATAAACTCACATTGGTCGATTCGATCACCAAGGCGCGCGCTGCCATGCAAGCCGGCGGGGTCCGGGGCGACGGCAGTGGCGCCATGCAGATGATGACATTCGACGGCGGTGCACGGACGATGGGGGGCGGTGGCGGCGCGACGGTGGTGTCGGATCGCGTCATTACGGCTGGTGCCCAGGCGGCGGCAGCGGTTGCTGCCCCGCCACCTCCGGCGGGTGCCGTGGTGGCTCCGCAGCCGAAGCCGGGCGATGCCACCACCAAGACGAGCACGACCGACGCAAAGCCGGCGGCGAACGGAAACGCTGCAGGCACCTCAGCACCGGGAGGAGAAAAAGTTGGCCCCGGCGGCGGGCCAATACCCGCCAACTTTCCGTCGGCACCGTTGCCTGCGGCCTCTGATCTCCCGGACTACGTCCCGCCGTTCAACACGTCGGCGGCGCGGCCAGATGCCGACGCAAACCTCTGGGTCAGGACAACGACCCCCGGATCCGCGCCCGGCAACGTTGTCTATGATGTCATCAACAACAAAGGCGAGCTCACCGACCGGGTCGACGTTCCACGCGGGATGTCAATCGTTGGCTTCGGACGTGGCGGCATCATCTACCTCACGCAGCGTGACGCCAACGGACTGCATCTGATCCGCACGACGGCTCACTAGCAGGGCGTTGCCGTCCTGAGTGCATCGGAGGGGTTGGTCCCGGAATCCCGGACCAGCCCCTTCGTCGTGGTCATGGCAACCGGCGAGTTTATTCCAAGGGCTGGACATGCAGAGTGCGGCACGCACCTTTTCAATGAGTGCCGTCCGGCCTGCACGCTCGTGATTTCCCAACCTCGGAGTTTCCATGCCGTCGTCCAACGTTGCCGCGCGGCTGCGCGCGTCTGTCATCGCACTCGCGCTCGTGGTTATTGGTGTCGCCGCCTCGAACATGTCGCCTGTTCCTGGCATCACGTTCAAGGTTCGGACGCAGCTGCGGAATCATCGGAACGCCGAGAAGTCAAAGCCCGACAGCGTCCGGATCAAGCGCCTCGCCGCGGAAGCTGCCGCGCGATCGGCGGACGACATTGCTGTCGGCGGTGACGTCGGCGCCGGCGGGGGCGGTCGCCCTGGCGCCGCGGGCGGTGGTGGCGGCGCCGGCCAGAACAACGTGCTGACGATGAACGGCTCGTTCATCAAAGGCGCAGGCCGTTTCGATGTCGCCGGGGTCATTGGCAATGTCGAACTCCAGGCGACCGAGGCCGCGATCATCACTGACACATCGACGACCATCGTCGATGACGTCCAGAAGACCTACCGCGCAACGTTTTTCAACATCGGATCGATCCACGCCTTTACCCAGGCGATCGACAACTCCCCGGCGACGATTGGCACGCTCAAGGTCTCATGGGATTCGTTGCCAGGCGACACGTACGAAGGCCGCCCGGCAAAGCATTTCCAGATGAAAATGTCGTACGGGTTCGTGCAACGTGGCCGCGAAGACTCGCTCAAGGCGCTGGCGATCACGGACGTGACGTCCGACTACTGGGTCGCCGATCTCCCGGTCAACTTCGAGAATCGGTTTGCCGGCATCGGTCGGCCCCGGCGCCAGGTGCCCGACTCGCTCCGTGGCGAGTGGGAGAAGATGCTCGCGCTATACGCGCAGCTTGGCAAAGGCACGATCGTGAAGTTCGCGGCGGCCGGCATCATTGGCGAGAACAGCAATTCTGCGACTGAGTACACGCGGACGATGGAGATGACGTTGATCAAGGCTGCGGATGTCGACGACAATCTGCTCAAGATCCCCGAAGGGTACGCCAAAATGACCGTGGGCCGCGGGCGGGGGCGTGGCGGGCAGTAGGGTTCGCTGATGCGACGTTTCCTCGTTTCTGCGGCCATGGCTTTCGTCGTCTCCCCGACGGCAGCGTCGGCACAGACGTGGAAAGAGATCGGCAAGACGGCGTCGAACAGCGTCGTGTTCGTTGATACCAAGAGCATCAAGCGCATGAACGACAGCGTGAACGTCACGATGCGGACCCGATTCGCCGAGCCAGACGGCGAAAAAATCACCGGCACGCGCACCATCGCGACATTCAACTGCGCGAACGGGAAAGTTGCTGTGAAGGAAAATGACTCCTACATGGGCAACAGGATCGTACGGCGGTCGATTCCGAAAGTCCCGGGTTACGGGGTGGTGTTTGGCGGTTCCCTGACCGGTGTCGCCTTCGCCTACCTCTGCCCCAATTCCAGAAAGCCGTAAGCCGCGGCGGATCGATGACTGAGCCGCAGGCGCGTCGGCGTAACACAAGCGCGGGACTTCTTTTGTTCAAGCGAACGAGCGGCGACCTCTTGGTCTTGCTCGCCCATCCGGGTGGGCCGTTCTGGCACAAGCGCGACGATCATTCGTGGACGATTCCCAAAGGGCTCGTGGAGCCCGGCGAAGAGCCGCTGGCCGCAGCCCAACGCGAGTTCCGCGAAGAGACCGGGATCGAGCCGCGTGGCCCGTTCGTTCCGCTTGGCGCCATCAAACAGCGTTCTGGAAAGACGGTCCATGCATGGGCATGGGAAGGCGATGCCGACGCGAGCGCGATTGTTTCCAACGAGGGCCGGACGGAATGGCCGCGCGGGTCGGGCCGATGGGTCACGTATCCCGAGGTCGATCGATGTGGATGGTTTGATCCGACAGAAGCGAGACGCCGTTTGATCGCAGCCCAGGCTGAACTGGTCGATCGACTCGAGGCTACTTTGAAAGGGTAGGCAACTCTCTCAACCCCACGCTATGCTGAAAAAAGTCTTCGTCTTCATCGGCACGACCATCGGTGGCTCGCTCGGTTGGGCCGCCGGCGCCAACTTCGGCGGCACATTGACAGCGTTCATGTTCAGCATGGTCGGCACGGGCATTGGCATGTACGCTGGCTTCAAGATGGCGGAGCGGTACACGCCGTGAGCAAGGCCACGCGGACCTGGCAATGCGGCGGGCGCGCGGTGGGATTCCTTGTGACGCTCTCGATTGCCTTCCTCTCGATCGTTCCGCAGGCCGCTGCACGCGGACAGATCGCCCCCGTCCAGAAACATGAGGCGACCACGCCGCCGGCCGAGGCGCGCTTCGAAATCATCCAATCGTCGTTCATCGCGAGGATGACCCTTCGCCTCGACCGGTTCACAGGGACGGTGGACCAGCTCGTGGGGCGCGCCGACAGCACCATCAGCTGGCAGCCGGTCCAGCGGCAAACGCACCGCGATCCGGATACGCGAATCGCCGGCCGGGGCAACTACCAGATCTTCACATCGGGTATCGCTGCGCAGTACACTTTCCTGATCAACGTCAACACTGGCTCGACTTGGCAACTTGTCGAAGATCCTTCCACGGGCTGGTTCTGGACGCCGATTCGCTGAGTTCGATTAGCTTCGACGTTCGCTGGTCCGCCACCCTCATCCCAAATTCCCTACTTCCATGGCAACGAAACTCGACAAAAGCATCAAGCGCGAGCTGGAACACAAAGGCCAGGTCTACACCATCACCATCGGACCGGAGGGGATCAAGGTTGTTCCCAAGGGTCGCCGCAACGGCACTGAGATGACATGGGATACGATCATCGGCGGCGACTCAACTCTTTCTCAAGTTCCGAGCAGCTCCGCCGACGCTACCCGCCACTAGCGTGGTCGATCGCGCACGCGGGTGGTGCGCGCGGATGGTGGCTGGTGCCGTGATGTGCGTGGCGCCGGCCGCCTGTAACACGCCGTCGGCGGGGTCGTCGCCGCCGACGCCAGCGCAACCGGCCATCGAGGCCATGACCTTTGCGCCGGTCCTCCAGCTCGATATCGCCAGATTTACGCGGACCCGATCGGGGGCCTACTACCGCGATCTGACGCTCGGAACCGGGGCCGTGGCCGTCATGGACCGGACCGTCAGCGTTCGGTATAGCATCTCGCTCCCCGACGGAACGGTAGTCGAGCTTCAGAACACGGCGGTGGACCTCACGCTCGGCATCGATGTGATCCGCGGCTGGCGGGAGGGGGTGCCGGGCATGAAGGCCGGTGGAGTCCGGACCCTGATCGTCCCGCCGTCACTCGGCTACGGCGCCAAGGCACACGGGCCGATCCCCGGACAGTCGACACTCATCTTCGAAATCCAATTGCTCGGCGTACGATAGATGGTCACGGCGTTCACAACGCCGCTACAGCGCCGAGGGTACACCGCATCGCTCGCGATGACGTTGCTGCGCCTCGCGTTGGCGGTCCCGCTTGTTGCATTCGCAGTCGTGCGCGGGCCCGGTCGTCTGGTCGCGATCATCCTCTGCGTCGGCTTTGTTTCCGACGTGTACGACGGCGTGGTCGCTCGGCGTTACGGCGTCGCCACCGCTGGGCTGCGACGCCTCGATAGCGCCGTTGACACTGTCTTTTACCTTGCGGCGGCCGGGTGTGCCTGGCGACTACACGCCGACGCAATCGTGGCGAATCGGTGGCTCATGGGCGTTGTGCTTGGCACACTCATCCTCAACCACGTGGTCGAGACAATAAAGTTTGGGCGAGAAGCGAGCTACCATGCCTGGTCGGCGAAGGCATGGGGAGCGGCGCTGTTTGTTGCGCTGGTGGTTCTCTTCGCCGGCGACACTCCTGCGCTGCTCCCCGGCGCGCTCTGGTTCGGAATACTCAACCACTTCGAGAACCTCGCGATTACTCTCGCCTTGCCATCCATGCGGCACGATGTCCCGACACTGTTTCATGCGCTGGCGATTCGTCGCTCGGCCCAGTCCCCGCAATAAGCTGCCCAGTGAAGCTCGGCGGATTGGCGCGCGAAGGCGACGCGTTGTGCGTTAAAAAAAATGGGCCGGGGATTTCTCCCGGCCCATTTCGTTTCTGTGAGGCGACAAACTCAGCGCCGGCGTCCGCCAAGCAGCGACAGAATCGCCAGAAACATGTTGAGCAGATCCAGGTATATCTGGACCGCCGCCGCGACGTAGTCATCCTCGCCGTATGTGCCTGACCGAACGATGCGCCAGGTATCGAACACGAGGAGTCCGCCGAAGACGAGCACCGCGCCTGCCGACAGCCAGAGAGCAGCGGCCGCGTTCCGGAAGAACATGTTGAGCAGCATCGTGATGAACAGCACGATGAGGCCGACCGTGAAGAACTGGCCCCAGGCGCTGAAGTCGCGCCGGCTGAACACGGCGAACATGCTCAGCGCGCCGAACGTACCGACCGTGAGCAGCGCTGCCTGATTGATGACGCCAGGCTGATTCTGTTCCGCGAACACGAGCAACGGGGCGAGCCAGACACCTTCGGCAAACGTAAATAGCCCCGTCAACGCGACGTTCTGCGGGAACTGACGCGGATTGCGCATCACCATCCACAGTGGCGCGAAGACGCAGATCATCGTGATGAACGGGTGTTGCTGAACGGCGCCGAGCAGCGCCGGCTGGGTCATCGCGAACGCGGCGCCAATGCACGAGATGATGACG
>Ga0315281_10015632_pt1 | contig 10171 bp, 13 predicted proteins | sample YL17G07_0_MG_FD_204540 | JGI IMG/M metagenome (GOLD analysis project Ga0315281, IMG submission 204540) | Sediment microbial communities from Yellowstone Lake, YNP, Wyoming, USA - YL17G07_0 | ecosystem: Environmental > Aquatic > Freshwater > Lake > Sediment | place: USA: Wyoming | collected...
AGTGGCTGCGACCTTAAAGGAATTACATTACCAACAACAATCGGTGGTTCTCTTGACCTTAGTGGCTGCGACCTTAAAGGAATTACAAAAGATATTTTAGGTAATTATAATGTAATTATAATGTAATATATTAAATTAAATTAAATTAAATTAAATAATAAATAAATGAGAATAGAAATAAATCTAAAAAAGAAAATTGCAACTGCGATTCAAAAAAAAGCAGATAAAGACAATCGCAGTCGTAAATCATACATCGAATATCTTTGCATCAAAAATGTAAGTGAAAAAATAAGTGATTCGTTTGAGTTCAATAGAGGTTATTCAAAGGGATATAATGACGCTACAAAAGAAGCATCTGACGAGATAAGTAAAAATTATATACACAATAAAGATTTTTAATTACGTGGATTTAAATTTAACGGTAAAAAATTTTAAAATATGGAAACAAAAAATTACAAAGAACTTAACAAATTTCTCGAACAAGAACTTGTGTTTAAAAACGATAAATTGATTACTCAACTTACAAAACATGATTTAATGAAATTAATAAATGGATTTATGAAATTTAATAAATCATTAGTTACAGAATCGGTTTGCCCTTATTGTAAACAACCAACATCAGCTAATGATAAATGTGTAAATATTTTTTGCGTCAATTGGTTATGTAAAGGATAGATGAATTTATTATTAAAAAAGAAAAATTATTTTTACAATTATAAATTAAAAAATTATGGAAAATAAAAGCCAATCATTACAAATAGAAGACTTACCAAACGAAGAATGGAGAGATATTCAAGAATTTAAAGGTTATAAAGTTAGTAATTTAGGAAGAATAAAGAGTTTAAAAAATAACATAATTAAAAAACAAAATAAAACCATAAAAGGATATTATTACGTTAATTTATCTAATGCAAATATAAATAAAAACAGAATGATACATAGATTGATTGGGTTGACTTTTATCTCTAATCCCAATAATAAACCTACCATAAATCATATTAACGGTATAAAAACAGATAATTCTTTAAACAATATTGAGTGGAATACTTTTAAAGAAAATAACGACCACGCAAAAGCATTCGGGCTTAATAAACAATTAAAACATGCTGTTATTCAAATGAATCTTAATGGAGAATACATTAAAGAATTTGATACAATATATAAAGCAGAAATGGAATTAAATATATCGTTAAGCAAAAGCAAAATAAGGAATTGCTGTAAAGGAACAAGAAAAACTGCTTATGGTTTTAAATGGAAATATAGAGATTAATTACAATTGATTAAATGTTTTAATCTGTAGATAGAATCTATGTTAAATAAAGTACAGTTATTATTCGATTCAGGTTTGTATTTATCGAGATATTCATTATATTTTTTTACATTTTCCTTGTAAATAGCATTATTAATCTCTTGATTCCTTATGGCTCTACCTATTTGTGATATATAAATTTGATAATCAACCTTATTGTCTAATTGTTTTTGAACTTGAAGCATATCCCTATTGTAATCTACTTTATCGACTTTACTTTCAGATAATTTTTTTATGTCAGCTCGTGTTTCTGTTTGTTGTGTGCCAAAATCTAAAAATTTTGAATTTATAATGTTTGTTACTATAATTCCTCCAATAGTTAAATAGGAGGTAATAAACAATGTTAACAATGTCGGAAATTTATATTTATTCCAATTATCTGATGCTCGTCCCATGTCTTTAGAATAAGGGTGGTGGGTAAATTGGTGGAATTGGCGGCTCTGATGGATTATTACCTCTCTGTTGCTTTCCGATATTTTTCTCATAATCTTCATTCCATTTCACAGCTCCGTTATAATATTTGGGATAAGTTATTTCATAAAACTGATAACTTTTTTCGAGATTACAAATAACCTTTTTTAAGTAGATTATCTTTTTAAAATTCTTCATACAAATTTAAGTATTAATATCTAATTATTTTTAGTAATATTTTCCGTTTTTGCTACCAGTTTTTATTGTTTTTATTTACTCTGGTTTCTTTTCAACATATATCTTGAAATCTCTTACCGTCATCGCTCTTGCACCTGTCGTGTTGCTTATTCGCCACGAGAGCCAAGTATTATTAGCTACATTTACTAAATACCAAAAAAAACATTGTGGTTGAATTGTTGTAGTGCTACCAGAAGAATTTATAATAAAACGACCCAAACTTGTTGGGCTTGCTATATTGTTCTGATATATCTTGCATCTTATTCTGTCATTTGCATTACTAGTAGTAGTTCCTAAGTCAATAAAAACAAGATAATCGCCCGAAGGGACTTGCATTGAATCACCTGCAATAGTTATTCCGTCCGCTTCATGCGACACAAATGAACCTGTATTAATTTTGTAATATACGTTTTGGCTGCTTCCAGATACCCAAGCAATGCTATCTGCACTTGCTACAGCATGTATAAAATTATATTTCAAATCTCCATTAATTTGCAATGCCACGCTAGGATTACTTAACCCTATTCCGACATTCCCATTATCTAAAATAGTAAACAATCTTGTTGAAGCAGAATTATTAATTGTAACTGAATTTGTGCCGCTTCCTGTTCCTGTGGTGGTCATTTGAAGATTGCCATTTATACTTAATTTGTTTGTTGGATTGGTGTTTCCTATTCCAATATTATTATTTGCCTTAATTGTTAACCCACCCTTCCCACCAAAATTTGTTTGAGCTTCAATCTTTATAAAAAAGACTATAAAGCAAAAAAATAATATTTTTTTCATTAGTATATATGGTATTTATTATTTAGATAAATAAAAATTGATTTTTTTTCATAATCTTTCAAATTTCTGTTAAAAATTATTAATTCTTGTAAATAACCTTGCATGTAATTACCACTATTCAAAGCTGTTCCTCCGACTATTAAATTAGTTGCATGAGTTGGAGTACTTATAGTAGTAGAAGTAAAAGTTGAAATTAAAATTTCATTTAAATAATGAGTAACACTGTTAGGTGTTAAAGCCACAGATGTGATTAAATAATTGTTCGTACATATATCTGCGCCAGGCTTATTCCATTGTGTTCCACCAGACCCACTTGTAAAAAAAGTTTGCATTTTATTGTATGTTGGAGAATCATTCCATCCATAACCATAAATCCAACCATAATAAGGAGAGGTTACGTCTACGTAACTAACTATATTCCCAATCAAATCATTATTTGACTTAAATACCGCAAAAATAGTACCTGACTGCATTGTAAAGTCATTTGCATTTAACAAAAAGTCATTAGTACCATCGAAATAAATATTAGGAAGATTATTAGCTCCTCCGGTTGCTGTATAAATAGGTTTTAACGCATTGTCGCTTTGTGTTAAATTATTTCCATTACCCGAGTAATCATCCCATTGGCTAACTCTATTTGAGCCGTCATAAGTTACTCCGTCTGTAGCTTTAACCCATAATTTACAACCAGTTATTCTTTTTATAATCGCATCAGAACAGCTTGTAGGTGGTTTTAATACATACTGTAAAATCGTGCTATCTGTATAGTTCTGAAATCCGCCGCCACCATTAGAAAGGTTTTGGATAAATTGGGAACATAATCTTAATGTGTCTTGCGTTAAATTAATTAAGCTGTCTTGATACATCGGAACTCCTGCGCTGTCGTATTCTACGTTAAATGTTCCATCAAGATTGTCTGTTGCTTTCAACAAAACTGCTGCTCCGTTAATCCTACTGACCATATCTGCTGCTATCGCTGGTTTATTTGTGTTTGTTGTGCTTGTAAATACTGAATCATATAAATTGCCACAATAATCAATATATATTAATTTTACCGACGTAGGTTGTGTTACTGCGGTAACTGTAAATTTAACCTTTGCTTTTTTTGCTCCGAAAAATGAACCCAAAGAATCAGTAACGGTAATCCCTGCACTTCTTACGTAGGTACTATCTGAATGCAAAAGACTTATGCTGTTTTTTTGCATAAATAACATTGTTGTATCAGTGCGACTGAAAACCCCTCCATTAATATAAGTTAATCCGCCTGTTTTTTTAATTACTGCCGATGCGTTCGTAGTTCTGGGAATCGTGTAATTAATTTCTTTTCTTATATCTACAATTCCACCGTTCTGAACAATGAATGGAGATGGTACTGATGGTGTTGTTGAGTTGTTGTATGTGATATTTGCATTTACATTTAATCTCCCTCCGTTAACTGTTATAGCTTTAGTTCCGGTTGTTATATCCCAACTGCCTATTAGCTCCATTGTCCCGCCAGTTAATGTTGTTGTTGGAAAAAAAACTGCTTTTTCTCCATTTATTTTTAAAAGTCCTCCGCTTTGCGTTATTGTTTGTGTATTGTATTGGTCTATAAAATTAGCTGTTACGTTTCCACCGGAACAGTTAATATTGCCAGCAAATCCGTAGCAAACAGTATGCCCGCCAATAGAGTTTAATGTGCCAACAGTATTGATAGACATTTCTCCATCAAAAGATGTTGCCGACGGAACATAAATCGCATCAATAGAGCATTGTCCATTCGATGCTCCAACATTATATACCGAACTGATATAATATGATTTAATATTGCAATCTAAGAAAGTGTTATATACTCCATAAACACTTCCGTAAATATAATTGCTAGTACCAACAATAAAACAACCAAGATTGTTAATTGCTGTATTATTAGTAGATTCGATGTGAGGACAATTAAATAAAATATTTTGTGTCCCTGTCCCTTGTATGGAAGCTCCGTATGTAACTATTTTTTTCTTTATATCAATGGATACAGATTTATCTTCTGGGAAAACATTTGAAGCAGTTTCAGTTATAATACCTCCATAAGCAGAATTATATATACTATTTCCTTTAATTGTATAATTAGACTTATTATATAATTTTAAATCTATACTGTTTGCATGAGAACCTGATAAGCTATCAAATTCTATAGTACAACTATGATTATAATCATTTGTGCTGCTATTCTTTACGAATTCATCGTAAGCTGTGAATTTCCCTTCTCCTAAAATATTTATATAGTCTTTATTTCCAAAACTTGAAATATCAAATAATGCTCCAGCGTTTGATTTTACTATAATCGCTCCACTTTCAAATTTGTAATTTGAATTTTTTCTTGCCAAATTACTCGTAGCATTATGGTGCCCTGAATGAATAATATAATAAGTTGAATCAGGAAATAATGTTGAATTTGCAATTAAATTAATATCAGCAAAAGTTGTATCTATCTTATTTGGTCGGTAGGCAGTAATTTTCACATAAGATGTATCTGCTCCACTTCCACCACTTCCTGTTGCTCCGGTAACACCAGTTGCACCTGTTACTCCTGTTGCTCCTGTTACACCTGTTGCACCAGTTACTCCTACAGCTAATCCCCATGTATATGTATTGGGAGAACTTAAAATCAATGACTGTCCTGTTACTCCGCTAACTGCTGGATAAGAATAAGAAACTCCTCTTATTTTAATTATATTACCTAAAGAATCGACAACAAATTGATTAGGATAATTTGTTCCTACTATTAATGTTTTATTAAATCTAGTAGAATCTTTAAATTGATAAATTTCATTAGCATAAGTTCCTGCATAATTTCCAAAGAAAAATCTATTAAATCCATTTGATAAATCTTGAACAAAATGAGCTTGTCTTGATAAAGCATTGCTTTCTGCTATTAAAGTATTATTCCTTCCGTTTTCTTTCATAGAAAATTCTGCTCTGTCAGTAACCGTGCCTGGAGTTAATAATGAAATCCAACCACTTACATCTCTAAAAAAAGAAAAAGGAGATATTCCAAATTTAAAAGTATCTGCTCTTACATTTCCGACAACATCCAAAGGATATAATGGATTTGTTTTTCCTATACCTATATTTCCATTATCCAATACTTTCATTATTGGAATAGCACCACTACTCATTATTGTTAATGAATTTGTTCCAGAACCAGTTCCTAATCCTATAATATTTAATCTTGTATTAGAGATATTAGTTGTTCCTATTCCTATTCCTTGATTAGCAACAAATTTATTTCCAGTATAATTTTGCGTAAAACCTATTTTAACAAAAACAAATAATATTAATATTATAAATATTTTTTTCATAATTAAGATATAAAGAAAGTTAAAGTTCCTGCAATAGCACTTGTTACATCAAAAGTGGTAAATGTTTTATTAGATATTCCTACTATAGATTGAGTTCCTGCTCCATCATCTACAATTCCAAAAGCATTATATGTTGCGGTTGGCATTGTTATTCCTATAGGGATAGTTGTTGTTCCTACGCCAACAACTGCTGTTCCACTAGCCAATGTTCCACTTGGACTAGATGCTGTATTTACTAAATCTAAACTAAGAGTAAAGACATTTATTTTATATGTTAATGGCATAATTTATATTTTTTAATATACTGTTAAAGCTCCTGTTTCTATATTATTAGCTGCGTTATATGTAAAGTCGTGCCTAAATTGTGCTGTTCCACCTTGATAATAAGTTATGTAATCAATATTAGGTGTAGCATCATAGTGAACTACAAAATTACTATATGGTTTGGGATGCCAATACTGAGAGTTACCAGTAAGCATCATTATTTTCTCTAAGGATTTTATTTTATTCATTTTTTTTATTTTAACATCCACAAGAGATAAAATCTTCTTGCTTTAATATTTTATAGCTACTCTTAATAATTTTACATACATCAGCAATTTCCAAACAATTAATTGTATTATCAATATTGAAATCACTTTCATCAACTGACGTAGTGGTTATTGTTACATTCCCTCCTGAAATAGTTATTTGATTTATAGTTGAGGAAAAAAACAAAGCTCCATCGTGAGAATAAACATATAAATCATTACCAGATATTATAGTATCAAAATCATATTGCTTATTATTTTCAAATTCGATTGCAATAGCACTTACAACATTTGTTAATGTTCCAATATACGATACTAAAGATAAAATATTTGTTCCATTTACTGTTATTTGTCCAGCAAAAGTAGAAGCACTTTCATTTAAAGAAGAAAATGAAAATTTATATATATAAGTAAATTTATAATAACATTTTAATATATTAATATAAGAACTTAATATTTTTAATTTTAATTTTAATTCTTCTTTATCGCATCTCGCATATTTTATAGAATCAACATATTTATTTGACAAATTAGAAAAATCATTTTGAATTAATAATAGATGTTTTTCAATAATATTATATGTAGACAATAAACCCATTAACTAGCATTTCTTATTTTAACTAAATTCCATCTTTTTACATAAGTTGTTGACGATATTGTTAATGTCATTTCTACCCATTCAGCATTAGTAACTCCACTAGTAAATCCACTCCACGTAAAAGTAGTAGTTATTCCAAGCGTACCTCCTACTAATGATGTTCCTAAAGTTGCTAAAACACCTGCACTTGAAGCAGAAAGATTAGAAGTAAAAGTCCCTATATAAGAACTTAAATCAACTTCTGTTGTTCCATTAAAAATTCTAAATATAGTAGATGATGTTCCTGTTTGTGCAGTACCAGCTAAATTAGATGTTATAGCCGATGTTTCATTAGTTAAAACTGCAAATTTAGCAGTACCAATTGCTCCAGTAGTACCAATATCGCCTTTAGCACCAGTTGGAAGTGTTATATTATCATTTAAGCATTCACATGTACAATTTGACATAATTAAGAACAATTACAATTATTTGTATTACAAATTTTTTCTAATAAAGCATATATATTATCAAAATTATCTTCTAATCCACAACATGCAGATGATTGTAATGAATTATATAATGCTTCGGATTCTAAGCAATCATTTAAATATTCTTCATAATCACAAGTAGAACATAATTTATCAGGCAATGCAGACCATAAATTATCAATACAACATCTTGCTTCTGATAATATAGTAAATTTACCATTATAAATATATGAAGAACCTGAAACAGCAACCGTATAAGTTAGAGTATAAATACCGTCAATAAAAGTATCTCCCGTAGGATTTTGCAATGGGAAGGTTATATAATAATCTGTACTGTTCTGTACTATTGTTGTAACATTCAGTGGAGATACAAATAAATCAGAACCATTAGGCATTACTATCTGAATTGTAGCATTAGAAATACCTATTCTAAAAATAATATCGTCCCATCTTGCTGTCCCATCAGAAGATGTTCCTAATCCAGTAACATCTGTTATCTTTAATTTACTTCCACAATTTAATACACAAGTTGATATTTTTAATGTCAAAAAAGCCATTGATATATATTTTTAAAAAAGAGGGGAGATTTATCCCCTCTTGAATATTTAATAATTATAATACGGATGCTTGGGCAGTTCCAACTCCAGCAGCAACTATAATTGCATCTAAAGTCGTAATTGCCGATGTATTAGCACCAGTATTTGTAGTGCCAGTAGTTGCAGCCCCAACAGTTGCAGCCCCAAATGCTATAACCATCTGTTTCAATGAACTTGCACTTTGTCCTAATGAGGTAATCATATTATCACTATAATTAAAACTTAATAATGAATAATAAGTATTAAAAGTATAATCTGTTCTATAATCAACTGGAACGGGACCAAAATGTCTACTTATTGCAGCATCAGGAGTTTCATTTCCTTGACAGAAAGATTCTAATTCGGCTACTTGTTGATAGTTTCCTGAACCTTCGGTTGCGCCTGTTGAATAAGTAACAGCAGTTGCTCCCCAATTTTCAAGAGTAATATCAAATCTGAATTTTTCAAAACTGAATTTATTTAAAGCCCAGTTTTTAGCAATTCCTGTACATTTAATACCCCAATCAACTGTTAATGCTTGAGCAGCAGTAACTACTTCCATATTAGCAGCAGAAACAGTACCATTTGTTCCTTGATAAGCAACATCTAATTTAATTGTACATAATGCAGTTCCCGCATTTGTAATGCTCGAAATTTTATATGTAGCTATACTTGTAGTAGTTCCGCCGATTCTTAAATAATCTCCTGCAACCATCGTTGATGCGTCAGCAGCATATTTACCTGCGTCGTTAGCAGCACCAGCACTTTCAGCGATTGTAATATAATTAGACCCATTTACAACAGTAGCAATACCACCAGAAGAAGCAGACCCAGCATGGGAACATACTCTTTCAAATTTTACTTTCTTTTCAGCTTCGCCTTTAAAATTGTCAATTAAATTAGCAACTACTCCATCAACAACTGTTGTTTGATATGCTGTTCCTTCTGTAGAAAATTTACCATATTTAATTTTCCATAAATTAAAGTCTAATTCTTTCTTTTCTAAAGGAACAACTCTAACTATATATTCATTATATGTATTTGCAGTTACAGAACCACTTGTTCCATTATATCCTATATAAGATATTTGCTCAACAGAGGCAACTGATAGCTTTCCTAAATAATTACTGATAGTTCTTCTATCAATAACATCAGAAAAAACTAAAGTACCATTACCTGATTTATAAGCTAATTTAAATTTAATAGGTAAAGTTCCGGTTGAATTAACAACATAATTAGATTCGGTAACAACAAATAATTCTCCTGTTGCAAGGTCTGCTGCATCTATAATTCTTGCAGAAGCACTAGCAAGTGCGGAAGTTCTTGCAACCGCATCTTTGCCAAATGATAATAATTTTACATTTCTTTGATACATTGTATTAGTTTTTTTAGTTTATAACTATATTTCTTTTATAAGCCAATCAATGGCTTTTATTTCATTAAAATTAAGTAATAGTACATTACCTTTAATATCTTTAAGATTTTCAAAATCATTTTTAGAAATAAAATTAGTTTCTAAATTTATTTCCTTATCTAACAATTCATCTATCTCTTTCATGTATTCTTTAAAATTATCAGAATCTTCTTTGACTTCATAACCTACTAAAATATCTTTCTCATCTTTAACCTCAGTCCCGTATTCTTTTACTTTTTGATTTTTAATCTGTTCAAAAGATAAAAGTTCAGGATTAGATTTTTCTACTAATAATTTTAAATTCCAACCTATTGTTACTGGGATTTTCCCATTTATAATCTTTTCAATTACTGGTTTTGCTTCTACTATTTGTCTTAGTTTCATATATCTTTTTGTTTTTTAAAATTTATATTTACAAAAATAAACAAATATTTTAAAAATAACAAAGTTTTTATTTAATTAAGATACATATTTTGCTGTCAATCTTGCTGGGACACCATTAATAGTAA
>Ga0315281_10015633_pt1 | contig 10171 bp, 9 predicted proteins | sample YL17G07_0_MG_FD_204540 | JGI IMG/M metagenome (GOLD analysis project Ga0315281, IMG submission 204540) | Sediment microbial communities from Yellowstone Lake, YNP, Wyoming, USA - YL17G07_0 | ecosystem: Environmental > Aquatic > Freshwater > Lake > Sediment | place: USA: Wyoming | collected...
CCCAAGGAGCACCTGATCGCCGTGCTGATGATGCAAGCGCCGACGGCCCGCCTGCGTACCCGCGCGCTGCTCAAGCAGCTCGTGCTGCAAGCCATCGAGAAGCCGGCCCCATAGCCAGAGGCAGCACCGCTTCCCTGGCCCATATCTGTGGCACGCAGAATCCGGGAAGGGTGCGGGCGCCTGGAGTGTATCCTGTCCAGGGATGGCACGTGGCTGGCACGGGCGAGGTCTGCCCCGCACCTCCGGCCCGGGGCGGTCGCTTGGCGAGCGCCCTGCCCGCCCGGAGCCCGCCCAGCAGCGCATTTGCCCGGAGGAAACGCCGTGGCCGCACCCGAGTCCGATTCGATTCGTCCCAAGCATCCCCTGTGGATACGCTGGACCCACTGGATCAATTTCCCCTTGCTGGCCCTGATGGTATTCAGCGGGGCGGAGATCTACTGGGCCAATGACATCTACACCCCCTTCGTCCCCGACGAGGTGTACCGCGCGTTGGGCCTGAACAACCGCCTGGCCGACGGCATGGCGTTGCACTTTGCGGCCGCGTGGGTTTTCGTCGTCAACGGCGGCGCGTATCTCCTGTACCTGGCGATTTCCGGAGCGTGGCGGGAGGTGGCGCCGCGGCCGGCGCACTTCCGCGAAGCGCTGCATGTCGCACTGCACGATCTGGGTCTGCGCCCGGCGTTGCCGCCGCAGGGCAAGTTCAATGCGGCCCAGCGCCTCGCCTATTGCGGCGTGCTGATCATGGCGGCGCTCGCGGTCGCGTCGGGCCTCGCCATCTACAAGCCCGTGCAGCTGGGCTGGTTGCGCTCCATCCTGGGCGGCTACGAGGCCGCCCGCCTGGAGCACTTCCTGATGGCCGCCGGGATCGTCGCGTTTTTTGCCGTTCACGTCGCACAAGTGATTCGTGCGGGATGGGGCGCCTTCCGCGCCATGGTGACGGGGTTCGAGGTGCAGCCTGACCCGGCGGCCGGTTTGAGCGAATGGCGGCGCCGGTCCCGGCGCGCATTTCTCGTCGCGGGCGCGGCCGGGGCCACGGGGGCGCTGGGACTGGCCTGGGTGTTCACGCGCGCCGAGGACAACGGGCTACCGTGGCCGCTCCGGGCGGCCCATCGTGCCAACGAACGGCTCTGGCGGGGCGTTTATCGCGGCAACCGCCTGGGCGAGAGTCCGGTGGCCCCGCCCGCCGGAGCGCCGTTCCGCGTCAACGGCGATCTCGGCCTCACGGAAGAATTGGACGCAGCAGATCTGGACGCCTGGAGGCTGACCGTCACGACGCCAGGAGCGGGCCGCGGCGCCACCCTGACGCTTGCGGACTTACGAGGGATGCCGCAGACGGAAACGACGGAGGTGTTCAAGTGCATCGAAGGGTGGAGCGAGCCGATCGCCTATCGCGGCGTGCGCTTCTCCGATTTTCTCGCGGCCACAGGTGCCGGGACCCGCGACGGAAGGCCGTGGGCGCCAGGCATGCCCGAGGCTTCCCTGTACCCGTACGTGGGCCTGGAGACGCCGGACGCGCAATACTACGTCTCGCTCGACATGGAGAGCGCGCTGCATCCCAAGACGCTGCTGGCCTTCGAGATCAACGGTTTGCCGCTGTCGGACGAACACGGCGCTCCGCTACGGCTGATTGTGCCCGTCAAGTACGGGATCAAGAGCATCAAGCGGATCGGACGCATCTTCTTCGCAGCCGAACGTCCCCAGGACTATTGGGCGGAGCAGGGGTACGACTGGTACGCGGGACTGTAGGGGACAGGGTGGGCATCGCGGCGGAGGAGGAGGAGAGAGTCCCGAATCTGCACCCCACCTCCCGGCCACCGGCTTTGCGCAGCTGGAGCGGGCAGCCTGCGCGGCAGACGGATGAGGCGCCGCCGCGCCCTAATGGCACTCGCGGCAGATGCCTTGGTACTCCAGGGAGTGGGAGATTTGCCGGAACCGCAGGACGTCGCGCACGTACCGCTCGACAGGCTCCATGCCGCCGCTCATGGCATGCGCGCCTGCAAGGGCCGGCCCAGCGCCTTGGGCTGCGCCACGGGTAGCGCGGGCTTGGGCGCGGAGTCGGGGGGCGGCAGCGCCCCCTTGCGGGCTACCAGGATGAACAGGCGGCCCGGCTGCCGGGCCCGGCCCGCGATCCACTCGGCGTCCGGCCCTTCGCCCCAGAACAGGTCGCCCCGGCCGTGCCCGCGGATCGCGCCGCCCGTGTCCTGGATGAGCATGAAGCGCTCGACGTCCCGCAAGCTCCCGCTTTGCTGGGGCACCGGCGCGGTCGTCATCACGTAGGCCAGCACGCCCGGGGGCAGGAGCAGCCGGTCCGCGGCCAAGGAGCGTCCCGGAGTCAGGGGCACTTGCAGACTGCCCACAGGGGCGCGCCCGTCGTCGCGCGTGCGGAAGAACACATAGCTGGGATTCGTGCCGAGCAAGGCGGGCACGAGGTCCTGGTGTTCGGCCAAATAGTGCTTGAGTGAAAACAGCGAAACGTCCTCCAGTGCTATCAGATTGCGGCGGATCATTTCGGCGCCCAGCGCGCGATACGGCTGGCCGTTGCTGGCCTCGTATCCCACCGAGATGGTGCGTCCATCGGGAAGCTCGACCTGGCCCGAGCCCTGGATCTGGAGGAAGAACAGGTCCACCGGATTGACGTAGACAATCGGTTGCGCCCGGCCTTCCAGGACGCCCCCTTGCTCGATCTCGTCGCGGGAATAGTAGGGAACCAGCCGCCCCTCTTGCACCCGGCCCATCACCTTGCGGCGCGGCAAATCCTTGCCGAAGTCCTCCAGCGCCACCTCGACCAGGTCCGTGGGCCTCGCGTAGACGGGGGCGGAGAACTCCGCCGTCTGCGTCACGCTGCCCCGGATGTGCGGCTCGTAGTATCCGGTGAAGAGATTGTCCCCTTGCTCCGCCGTCGATTCGAAGACGGCAAAATTCCTCCGCACTTGCTCGGCAAACTCCGCGGGATCGCGCGTGGTCAGGCGCAGCGCGAGAAACAGTTCCAGCGATTGGGCCAACTCCGTTGCCGTGTAGCTCAGCGAACCGATCTGAATCGCCTGATCCGGAGGCAGCGTGCGGTAATACGCGAGCGATTGCGCAATGGCCGCATCCAGGCTGGCTTCCGTGCCGTCGTCATGCCAGTCCGGCGGGCCCGAGGGTACTTTAGGGGGGAGTGGCGCGCCCGCGGACGCAGCCGTGCCGACCGGCTCAGGACCTCCGGAGGCCACCGTCACAGACTTCTGCGGATTTGCCGGTGCCCCTGGAGCGAGGGCCGCTGCGTCCAGCAGGACGAGCCCTTTGGGCCGCGCCTTCGCGACATCGCCTTGGTGCGCCGCGGCCGGTGCGGGCACCGGCGCGGACTTGGGCGGGGCCAGCCGGGGCCGCTCGGCCGCGCACGCCTGGAACAGCAGCAGGGCCGTGGCGATGCCGAGCGCAATGGCCGGGTGGCCCGGAGCGGCGAGCCTCCGCAGGAAGATGTGGGTGGCCGGCATGGTGCCTCGATTCGCCGCGGTTGCAGGGCGTGACGTTGCGCTCAACTCCCCGAAATCGTGGACTGGACCTCACTTTAGGGTCGCTCCCCTGAACCGTCAACGGCCAGGATGGGGCGGGGAACAAATGCGGTTGCGAACCGGCCGTCGCCCGCGCCAACCTCGCGCCCTTTGCGCCCTGCGAGAGTTTCTATATCGTGAGGATAGCCGCGCCACGGCCCGCACGGCACCGCGCGGCAGGGCAGATTCCACACTTCCGGATTCCAGCATGAGCCGCATCGCCGCCAAGCCCGTCCATCCGCCGCCTCCGCGGAAGCGGCGCTGCGGGTCGGGGCGGCTGGCCCTGCTCCTGGTACTCGCGCTGGCCAGCGTGCCTGGCGGGGCCGGGTTTGCGCCCCCAGCGGGGGCCGGTGCCCTGCCGCCGGAGCGTCACGTGCTGCATCTGGACCAAGAGCTGGGTGACGTGCTGCCGTTGGATGTGAACGGCGACGGGCTGTTAGACCTGGTGGTGCTGGAGGTGGATTACAGCAAGCGGGACGGGGCCACCCGCGCACGCGTCTTTCTCCAGTCGCCGGAGGGCTTCAATCCCGTCGGCCCGGGGGACCTCCTGCCGGACGGCGTGATGTTGGCCGGAGCCGGGATTTTCGCGCAAGGCCCCGGCGTGGCGCTGCTGACGGCCAACGGTGTCGCCGTGTGGATCTGGCGCGGGGATCGCTTCGCGCCGCAGGCCCTGCTGCCCGTGGACGGACTGTTCCCGCGGCCCGGAGGCGGGCTGCACACCGGTATCTCCTGGGTGGCGGATCTCAACGGGGACGGGTTGAGCGAGCTGCTGGTGCCGCGTCCCGACGGCGTGACGCTGCTGCGGCAGGATGCCCAGGGCGACTGGGTCTCGGCGGGCTTCCTGCGCACACGGGCACGCGGCCAGCTGCTCAATATGTTCCGGCGCAAGGTGGCCGGGTACGACCTGCCCATGGTGCAGGTCGTGGAGCACGCTTCCGGATCGGGTGGGAATTCCTGGCAGACCGTCACGGCGTTCAACGACGGGGTGTTCTATGTGTTCCAGCCGGACGGCGAGACCGTCTCCGGAGACCGCGCACCCGTCTTGCAGCAGGACGTGCAGCCCCCGACGGCATTCGATCCCAAGGTTCCCTACGACCCGCCCCTGCAACTCATCGCGGCCGAGGATCTCAATGGCGATGGCCTGCTCGACCTGGTGTTCCTGAAGGTCAAGCCCGGGGAATCGGAGTTCAACGCGCGCACGCGGATTCTGGTGTTCTTCGCGCGGCCTGGCGCGCTTCCGGCGGGGTTCGCATTCGGCAGCGAACCCGATCAGGTCTACGATGCGGAAGGCTTCACCCTGCCGTTCGTCGTGGACCTCAATGGAGACCGGAGGCCCGATCTGGTGCTGGTCAACGTGGAAGTGGGGCTCTGGACGGCGGTCAAGGCATTCATCGCCCGCTCGGTGACGGCGGATGTGGGGTACTACCTCATGTCCGACACGCGACAGTACCCGCGCACACCCGACGCGACGGGGAAGTTCTCCGTCAAGTTTTCGCTCGGGCGCGCGTCCCACCAGCCGATCGCGCTCTTCGGGGACTTCAACGGAGACGGCCTGCCCGACCTGCTGCTCTCCGTCGACAAGGAGCGGTTGGGTATCCATTGGGGCCGCGCCAAGGGCTTCTGGGCGGAAGATCCCGACGAGACCCTCCGGGATCGTCTGCCGATCCGGCCCGAACGGGTGCGGATCGCCGATCTGAATGGCGACGGGAGCGACGATCTGATTTTCCTGTATGGGCGGGACGATATCCGGCAGATGCCTGATACCTTCCACACCGTCACGGTGCTGCTGAGCCGGTACGCGCCGCCGCGCAATGGCCCGCCCAAGGGGCGTTCCGCCCCGGGGAGCGGGCCGGGCGCGCCTGCCGCCAAGCAGCGCATGGCGTCCGCCCGGCAGGCGCAATAATGCGTGCACTGGCCTGGATGCTCGGATGGCCAGTGGCAGCCGCGTACAGCGCGCTGGTGCGCCTGCGCCTGGCCGCCTACCGCACAGGATGGCGGCGCACGCACCGGCTGGGAGCGGCAACCGTGGCGGTCGGCAACTTGACCGCCGGAGGAACAGGGAAGACCCCGGTGGTAAGCTGGCTGCTGCGCGAGGCCCGGGCCGCCGGCCTGCGGCCCGCGTGCCTGACCCGGGGCTATGGGCGGCGCACGGCGGCCCATCTTTCCCGCGTGTGCGTGCGGGACGGCACACCGGCCGGTGCGGAAGCGCTGGGCGACGAGGCGGCGATGCTGGCCGCGAGCCATCCCGCGGTGCCGTTCTTCGTCTGCCCAGACCGGGTCATGGCGGCGCGCTTGGCGGCGATCACGGACGCGCCGGACCTGTTCGTCTTGGACGATGCCTACCAGCACCTGCGCGCGGCCCGGGACCTCAATGTCCTGCTGGTGGATGGGCAGACCGGATTCGGCAATCGACGCTTGCTGCCCCTGGGGCCACTGCGGGAGCCGTTGTGCGGCGTGGAGCGCGCGGACGTCGTCCTCGTTACCAAGGCCGAGGCGGGCCAGGCCGACGCGGTGCTGTCCCAGCTTCGCAACCTGGGCGTGACGGCGCCGGTGTTCCGCTGCGCCTACCGCGCCACCGGTCTGGCGCGGCTGGACGGGGAGGCCCGTCTGCTGCCGACGGTTCTGGCGGGGCGGCGGGTGAGCCTCCTGTGCGGGATCGCCCGTCCGGAAGCGTTCCGCGCGACGCTGGCCGCGCTGGGCGCCACGGTGACGCACCTGGAGGCGCGGCCGGATCACCATCCGTATCCGGAGCCGGACTTGAGCCGCATCGGGGCGCTGGTGGCAAGTGCGCCGGATGGGACGGCCAGCGGCCCGGAGTGGATCACGACGGAGAAAGACGCCGTCAAGCTGCGCGGCCGGCTGCACGCTCCTGCCGCGGCGCGCCTGTGGGTATTGGCGATGGAGGCGGTTCCCGAGCCGGCGGCACGGGCCTTTTTCTTGGACAGGCTGCGCGCCCTGACGCTAAAGTAGAGGATATCCCGCTGCCTGTGGAGAGAACCACCGGCCCATCTTCCATCCACCGCGTACCGTAAGATCATGGCAGTCTTGACCGTCTATCGTTTTCCCGACCCCGTGCTCAAGCAGCGCGCCCAGCCCGTCGCCACTTTCGATGCCGCGCTCAAGAAGCTCGCGGACGACATGCTGGAGACCATGTATCGCGAAGGCGGGATTGGCCTGGCGGCCGTGCAGGTGGGCAAGCCACGCCGCCTCGTCGTCATGGACCTGAAGAACGGGGAAGAGGTCAACGGCAAGCCGGCCCCGCATCAGCCACTGGTGTACGTCAATCCCGAGATTCTCCAGGCGGAAGGGGAAATCGTCACGGAAGAAGGGTGCCTGAGCGTGACGGACTTCCGCGCGGAGGTGAAGCGGGCCGCGCGGGTGGAGTTCGCCTATCGCACGCTGGCGGGCGAACCCAAGCGCGAATGGCTCGAAGAGATCGGGGCGGTATGCATCCAGCACGAGATTGACCATCTCAACGGCAAGCTGTTCATTGACCACCTGCCGTTGCTCAAGCGGGAAATGGTCAAGAAACGCCTCATCAAGATGCAGCGCGCCGAACAGGAGCCATTGCGCGACGAGGCTCGCATCGCCAAGCGCGGCGGCGGCGCGAAGCACAAGGCCAATGCGCGCTAAGGATTCGGGAGCCAGGTGCATGCCGGCACAGTGCAGACGTTCACGCGGGTCTCTGGGTTGGCGCCGCGCCGCGCCGGGGTTCCTCGGAGCCTTGCTGGTGCTGGGGGCGCTGGCGCTGATCGGCGGGCCGGCCCCCATGGGTACCGGGTCGGCCCGGGCTGAACTGTCCCCGACCTTGCCCAAGGCCAAGGCGAAGGCCGGGGGCACCGTGTTCCGCTTGGACGTGGCGGAGCTGCCGGCGGACCAGGCGCGCGGATTGGGCGGCCGGAAAGCCTTGGCGCCCGACGAGGGCATGGTGTTCGTCTACCGCGAGCGCCATCAGCCGGGCTTCTGGATGTACGGCATGGTGATCGCGATCGACATGCTGTGGATCGACACGGATCGCATCGTCCATATCGTGCACCGGGCACCTCCGCCCAAGTCCGGCGCGCCCGACGCCGAGTTGCCCGTCTACACCCCGCCGGTTCCGGCCAATATCGTGCTGGAGATCGCTGCCGGCCGGGCCCGGGAACTGGGCCTGAAGGTCGGCGACAAGGTCGAGTTCGACTTCTCGGGACGGTAAGGCGGAACATCGGTCTTGCCGATACCCACCATCTGCTGGTCTTTCCATTAGCGAGAGACGCGCTTGGCTCGCGAGTCAATTTCACCTCCTTCGAGCCTGCACGGCCGCTTCATAACCTTCGAAGGCATCGACGGTTGCGGCAAGACCACGCAGGCGCGACTGTTGGCCGAACGATTAAAGGGCATGAATTATCCGGTGCTCACCACACGAGAGCCGGGCGGTACCGAGATTGGCCAGTCGATTCGGAAAATCTTATTGGACATTCAACATACGGGGATGGCTCCTGAGTGCGAACTGCTGCTGTTTCTTGGTGATCGTGTTCAACATCTGGTCGAAGTGATACGCCCGAAGATGAAGCAGGGAGATGTCGTCATTTGCGATCGTTACCATGATGCGACGGTTGCGTATCAACAATACGGTCGCAATCTAGATTTGGATGCCTTTCGTCCTCTCATCACCAACCACATTCGGCCTGAACCTGACTTGACCTTCTGGATCGACATTACCGTTGAGCAATCGCTCGAAAGAACACTGCCACGGCATGGGGAACTCGTTGAAGGAATTCGAAAGCCCATAGAAGAACAGGGTGATGCTCCATCCAGGGCTAGCCAGAGCGTGCGCCAAGTTAATCTAGACCTCCAGTTAGCGATGCCCTTGGAAAACCCCGAGGCTTCTCAATCTCGACTCGACCTGGAGTATCGGGCTTTTCACGAGCGCGTTCGGGACGGGTATCGATCAATCGCCGATGCAAACCCAAAGCGCGTCGTGCGCATCGATGGGACGCCGCCCACCGAAGCGGTGCATGAGGCGATCTGGTCCGTGCTGTCCCAGCGCTTCGCCCTCTAGGCTTCGCCCCACGAATCCCGCTACACTTCCGTCAGCCGAACGAGTGCAGACCGATTCCCTTGCCGGGCCTGCGGCCATCTTCTTCTTGGGGGATATGAACATGCGGCGCACAAAGCCACCGTTCCGGGCCGACCACGTCGGCAGCCTGCTGCGGCCCAAGGAGGTGCTGGCCTCACGGGAGGGTTTCAAGCAGGGGAAACTGCCGGCCGCCGAGTTGCGCCGCATCGAGGACACGGCCATCCGCGCCGCGGTCAAGATGCAGGAGGACGTCGGGTTGCAGGGCGTGACCGACGGCGAGCTGCGCCGCGCGTCCTGGCACATGGACTTTCTGTACCAGGTGGGCGGCGTCTCGAAGTCTCAGGACAACCTCAAGGTGCAATTCAAGAACGAGACGGGCGTCATCGAGTTCACGCCCGCCGCCATGCGGGTGACCGGAAAGCTCAGGCTGAACCAGACCATCTTCGGGGAGGACTTCGCCTTCCTCAAGTCGGTCGCCAAGGCCACACCCAAACTGACCATCCCGTCGCCCAGCATGATGCACTATCGCGGGGGCCGGGCGGCCATCGACGCGTCGGTGTACCCCGAATTGGATGCATTCTGGGACGACTTGGCGCGCCTCTACGGGGAGGAGATGCAGGCACTGGGCAAGCTCGGCTGCACCTATCTTCAGCTCGACGACACCAGCCTTGCGTACCTGAACGACCCGGCGCAGCGGGAACACGTCGCGCACTTGGGCGGCGACGCCGCCAGCCAGCACCTCACTTACATCCGCCTGATCAACGCGGCACTGGCGAAGAAGCCCGCGGACATGACGGTGTGCACGCACATGTGCCGCGGGAACTTCCGTTCTTCGTGGGTCGCCAGCGGCGGATACGACCACGTCGCCGAGGCCCTGTTCGGCGAACTCAAGGTGGACGGCTTCTTCCTCGAATACGACGACGCACGCTCGGGCGGGTTCGAGCCGCTGCGCTTCGTGCCCAAGGGCAAGCTGGTCGTGCTCGGCCTCGTCACCAGCAAGAGGGCCGCCCTGGAGAAGAAGGACGACCTCAAGCGGCGCATCGACGAAGCCGCGAAGTTCGTCCCATTGGACCAGATTTGCCTCTCTCCCCAGTGCGGATTCTCCTCCACAGTGGAGGGCAACGCCCTGACGCAGGACGAGCAGATCGCCAAGCTGCGGCTCGTCGTGGAGACGGCTCGGGAGGTGTGGGGATAGGGCCAATCGCGCAAGACAGCGCGCACCCCGAGCGGCGCGGGTGCCGCAACAGCGCCGCGGCCTGATGAATAGCGTAGAGGATTTCCGGTCCCGGTACTCCGTTCCGCGGAGCCGGGCAGCGCGCATGATCCAATCTGGCTTGGGTGAGCAGGATGCCCCTCCGGGCGCTCCGAGGACAAGACGCAGCGGTGTCCGTTTTGCGGCGCATGGTGGCGCGGCAGCGGGTGCCCGGGGCTTTGCTGTTCCTCGGGCCGGGACACGTCGGCAAGCGGACGGCGGCGCTGGCGCTGGCGCAGGTGCTCAATTGCGAACGGCCCCTCGGCCCGGAGCATGGCGGTCCCGACGCGTGCGGCACCTGCCCCTCGTGCCGCAAGATCGAAGCCG
>Ga0315281_10015634_pt1 | contig 10170 bp, 8 predicted proteins | sample YL17G07_0_MG_FD_204540 | JGI IMG/M metagenome (GOLD analysis project Ga0315281, IMG submission 204540) | Sediment microbial communities from Yellowstone Lake, YNP, Wyoming, USA - YL17G07_0 | ecosystem: Environmental > Aquatic > Freshwater > Lake > Sediment | place: USA: Wyoming | collected...
CACGTCCATCTCGATCTACCCGGATCTCATCGGCGCGCTGGCCTGCGTCAAGCACGCCGCGGCGATCGCCAACCGGGAACTGGGACTGCTGGACGACGAGCGCGCCGATGCGATCGCGCGCGCCTGCGAAGAAATCCGCGGCGGCGCGCTATTGGAAGAATTCGTCGTCGACGTGATCCAGGGCGGGGCGGGGACTTCGACCAACATGAACGCCAATGAAGTGATCGCCAACCGGGCGCTTGAGCTGCTGGGAGCGAAAAAGGGGGACTACGCGCGCCTGCACCCTCTGGATCACGTCAACCTTTCGCAGAGCACCAACGATGTCTATCCCACGGCGGTGAAGGTGGCGCTGCAGTTCGGCATCCGGCGATTACTCGGTGAAATGGGCTTTTTAAGAAAAGAATTTGAACTAAAAGCGGCCGAGTTCTCCGATGTGCTCAAAATCGGCCGCACCCAGCTGCAGGACGCCGTGCCGATGACGCTCGGCCAGGAGTTCTCGACCTACGCGGTGATGCTGCAGGAGGACGAGAGCCGGATCGGCGAGGCGGCGAGCCTGATTCGCGAGGTCAACCTCGGCGCCACGGCGATCGGCACCGGCATCAACGCGCATCCTGAATACGCGGTACGCGTGACGCGCACACTGTCCGATATCGCAGGTGTGGAACTGATGGTGTCGCCCAATCTCATCGAGGCAACGCAGGACGCGGGCTCCTTCGTGCAGCTCTCGGGTGTGCTCAAGCGCGTCGCGGTGAAGCTCTCCAAGATCTGCAACGATCTGCGGTTGCTGTCCTCGGGGCCGCGCGCCGGGATCGGCGAGATCAACTTGCCGGCGGTGCAGGCGGGCTCCTCGATCATGCCGGGCAAGGTGAACCCGGTGATTCCGGAGGTGGTGAACCAGATCGCCTTCGAGGTGATCGGCAACGATATCACCGTCACCATGGCGGCCGAGGGCGGGCAGCTGCAGCTGAATGCGTTCGAGCCGATCATCGCGCACAGCCTGTTCAAGAGCCTCGCGCACCTTGCCGCCGGTTGCCGCGTGCTGGGCGAGCGTTGCGTGGCGGGGATCACGGCCAACCGCGGGCGGGCGCGCCAGTTGCTGGACGATTCCACCGCGCTGGTCACCGCGCTAAATCCGTACATCGGCTATGCGCGCTCCAGCGAGATCGCCAAGGAGGCGCTCGCCACCGGCAAGCGCGTCTACGACCTGGTGCTGGAGAAAAAGCTCATGACGCGCGAGGACCTCGATGCGATCCTGCAGCCCGAAGTCCTGACCCGGCCGCATTTCTCGACCGTGCACCGGCCCAAGGGCGATGCCTGACGAGGAGATTTCCCGGCGCACGCTGCAGCATTACGACAGCCGGGCGGAGGATTTCTGGCAGGGGACGCGGGATCACGACGTCAGCCAGAACATGGCTGCGCTGCTGAAGCACATCGAAGGCGCATCCCCTTTCATCATCCTCGATTTTGGTTGCGGCCCTGGACGCGACCTGAAAGTGTTCAAGGATCTGGGCCATGAGGCGGTGGGCCTGGAAGGCTCGGCCCGCTTTGCCGCCATGGCGCGCGAGTACAGCGGCTGCGAGGTCCTGCAGCAGGATTTCCTCAAGCTCGATTTGCCGCCCGCGCGCTTCGACGGCGTGTTCGCCAATGCGTCGCTGTTTCACGTTCCCGGCCGGGAGCTGCCGCGCGTGCTGCGCGAACTGCACGCGGCGCTCAAGCCGGGCGGCGTGCTGTTCAGTTCCAATCCGCGCGGCGCCAACGAGGAGGGCTGGAGCCGCGGGCGCTACGGCGCCTACCACGACCTGGAGGCGTGGCGCCGCTATCTGGCGGCGGCGGGTTTCGACGAACTCGACCACTACTACCGCCCGGCAGGATTGCCCCGCGAACAGCAGCCTTGGTTGGCGAGCCTCTGGCGTCGGCGATAATGGCGTTATGAAGAAAGCGAAAGCAAAGGAAAAGGCCAAGGCGCCCAAGCGCGCCGGGGCAACCAAGCCCATCTGGGCGCCCTCCGCGCAGGCCGTCGAGAGCGCTCAGATGACGCAGTTCGCGCGCGGTATCGTGCGCAAGTACCACTTGGAAAGCCACGCCTACGCGGATTTCTATCAGTGGACGGTGGACCACCCCGAGGAGTTCTGGAGCGAGGTCTGGGATTTTTGCGGCGTGATCGCCTCGAAAAAAGGCTCCACCGTGCTGGTGGACGGCGACAAGATGCCGGGCGCGAAATGGTTTCCCGACGCGCGCCTGAATTTCGCCGAGAACCTGCTGCGGCGCGGCGACCAAGGCGATGCCTTCGTGTTCTGGGACGAGCGCGGCTTCCAGCGGCGCGTCAGTTATTCGAATCTCACGAGCGACGTATCGCGCGCCCAGCAGGCGCTCAGCGCCTTGGGCCTGCGCCCGGGCGACCGCGCGGCCGCGTTCATCCCGAACATTCCCGAGGCCGGGACGCTCGCGCTGGCCGCGCTCGCGGACGGCATCGTGTGGTCGTCCTGCTCGCCGGACTTCGGCACCAGCGGCGTGCTGGACCGCTTCGGCCAGATCGAACCGAAAATCCTCTTCGTTGCCGACGGCTACCGCTATGGCGGGCGCGATTTCGACGTCCTCGAGCGCGTCGCCGAGATCGCCGAAGGCCTGCCCAGCCTGCGCAAGATCGTGGTCGTACCGCACCTGCGGTCCAAGCGCGACCTTGCCCACGTTGCCGATATCCCGAAGGCGGTTCTGCTGGACGAATGGCTGCGGAAGTTTTCGCCCAAGGACATCGAGTACGCGCAGTTGCCGTTCGAGCATCCGGCCTACATCCTGTTCAGCTCCGGCACCACCGGCACGCCCAAGTGCATCGTGCACGGCGCAGGCGGCGCGCTGCTGCAGAGCCTGAAGATGTACAAGCTGCAGTTCGACGTGCGGCCGGGCGACCGCATGTTCTATTTCTGCACCACCAACTGGGTGGTATGGAACCTGCTCTTCCACGCGCTGTGCGCCGAAGCCACGGTGATGCTCTACGACGGCTCGCCCTTCGAGCGCAGCGGCCAGATTCTCTTCGACTACGCCGAAGAGGAGCGCATCAGCCACTTCGGCACCTCGGCGAAATTCATTGACTCGCTGGAAAAGCGCGGCCTTGCGCCGATCGACACGCACAAGCTGCCGGCGCTGCGCATGATCCTCTCTACCGGCTCGCCGCTGGTGGCCGAGAGCTACGACTACGTCTACTCGAAAGTGAAAAAAGACGTGTGTCTGTCCTCGATCTCGGGCGGCACCGACATCATGGCGGCCTTCGCCGACGCCAACGCGATCCTGCCCGTCTACCGCGGCGAACTGCAATGCAGGTCGCTGGGCATGGCGGTGGAGGTGTACGACGAGACGGGAAACCCGGTGGTCGACCAGAAAGGCGAGCTGGTCTGCACCAAGCCGGTTCCCTCGATGCCGCTCGGCTTCTGGAACGACAAGGGCGGCGAGAAATACCGCGCCGCCTACTACGCCAAATACCCGGACGTCTGGACCCACGGCGACTGGTGCGAGCTCACCAAGCGCGGCACCATGATCGTCTACGGAAGATCAGACGCGACCCTCAACCCCGGTGGCGTGCGCATCGGCACCGCGGAAATCTACCGGCAGGTGGAGAAGATCGACGAAGTCGAGGAGTCGGTGGCCATCGGCCAGCTCTGGCCGCCCGACAATCCCACCGACACCCGCGTGATCCTCTTCGTGCGCCTGCGCCCGGGATTTACTCTCAATGAGTCTTTAATCGAACGTATCGAGAAGCGGATTCGCGACAACACCACCCCGCGCCACGTCCCCGCAAAGATCGTCCAGGTGCCCGACATCCCGCGCACCAAGAACGGCAAGGTGGTCGAGCTTGCGGTGAAGGCGGTCGTGAACGGCATGCCGGTCGGCAACACCGATGCGCTCGCCAATCCGGAAGCGCTCGATCTCTTCAGGAACATTCCGGCGCTGGCCGCTTAGGCCTCGCTACTCGCCTGCCTTGATCCCGGCCTGCCTGATCACCTTGGCCCATTGCGGAATTTCGCGCTCGATGACGGCCGCGAGTTCCGCGGGCGTGCCGCCGATGACATCGAGGCCGAGATCATTGAGCTTCTTGCGCACGTCGGGCATCGCCAGGATTCTCGCCGTTTCGCGGTGCAGCTTGTCGACGATCGCCAGGGAAGTCCCGGCTGGCGCCATCAGCCCGAACCAAGGCACGGCCTCGAACCCGGGATAGCCGGATTCGGCCATGGTCGGCACGTCGGGCGCGATCCCCGAGCGCTTGATCGAGGTCACCGCGAAAGCGCGCAGCTTGCCTTCGCGCACCAGCGGCAGCACGTTCACGATGTTGCCGAACGACATGCTGACGCGGCCGGCGAGCAGGTCCGGCAGCAGCGCGGTCGTGCCGCGATAAGCAATCGGCTGGATATCGGCGCGCACCAAGGATTTGAACAATTCGGCTGCGAGGTGCTGCGAGGTGCCCGCGCCGGCATGTGCGTAGCTGAGCGTGCCCGGCTGGGCGCGCGCCAGCGCGACCAACTCCGGTAAGGTTCTGGCCGGCATGTCGTTCGCTACCACGAGAAGGTTCGCCGCGACGAAAATCTGCGAGATCGGGGCGAAATCCCTGACCGGGTCGAAGCCAAGCTTGTCGTACATGCTCGGACTGAAGATGAGCGAGCCGTTGCCGACCATGCCGAGGGTATAGCCGTCCGGCACCGCCCTGGCGACGCGAGTCGCCCCGATGTTGCCGCCCGCGCCGGTTACGTTCTCGACCACCACGGGCTTGGCCAACGCTTCCGAGAGCCGGTCTGCCAGCAGGCGGGCGGTGACGTCCGGGGCCACGCCGGGCGAGAATCCGACGAGGATGCGCACCGTCTGCTCCGGGTAGTTCCCTTGCGCAATCGCATTGCCCGCCGCCAGAAGGATCGACAGCGCGGTAACCATGCCGCAGGCGGATTTCATTGCGGCCTCATCCTCAATGCAGTGTCGCCCTGCGCCGCTCGTAGATGCCTTGCAGGAGGCGGAGGGAGCCGCGGCAGATGGCCTCGTGGGTGAGGGCGTGGCCGAGGTCTTCGATGATGTCGAGGGTCACGGGCACATGCAGGCCGGCGAGGGCGCGCGCGGCGCGCTCGGCGTAGACACGCGAGACGACGGAGTCGTAGCCGCCATGCACCAGATGAATGCGCGAGTCCATGCGCGTGGGGGCCTGCGGCAGGCGGGCGAAGCGGGCGGAGTAGGCGACTACGGCGCCGGCAAGTTCAGGGAAGGCCTTGACGGCTTCGAGCGCGACGGTGCCCCCCTGTGAATAGCCGATGAGGACGGTGCGCTCGCGCGGCACGCCGTGGTTGGTCTGCTCGCGCCGCACCAGCTGCTCGATGCGCGGCAGGATCGCGGACACGCGATCAAGATGGTTCTCTGCGCAAAGGTCCTTGGTTGAAAACCATTGCTTGCTTTCAGGGGTTTTTCGATAAAAGGAAAAACCGCTTGGAACCACCAGCGCGGCGCTCGGGAAGCGCCCCTGGTATTTGAAGGCCGCGGGGATCATCGAGCGCGCGTCGGCGCCGCTTGCATGCAGGAAAACGAAAAGGTGGCGGGCTGGCTGAGACGGGACAGGTCCAAAGCGGGCGGGGCCGAAGCGGTAGACCTGCTGCATGAAGGCATTCTCGCCCCGCCGTGGCCGTTCTGTAAACTGCCCGCAACAATCAGTGGCTCAGTCTGAGGTAACTCCATGCAAAAGAAACGATTCTTCGCCACTCTGTGGGCGCTGACCAAGCCCTATTGGGTATCGGAAAAGCGGGCCGTCGGCCTGACCCTGCTCGCCACGGTCGTCGGGCTCGCGCTCCTCGGGGTGTGGTTGGAAGTGCAGTTCAATACCTGGAACCGCGAGTTCTACAACACCTTCGAGTCGAAGGACCAGGCGGAATTCTTCCGCCAGCTCGGCACCTTCACGCTGCTCGCCGTGGTCTACATCGTCAACGCCGTCTACCGGCAGTACTTCCAGCAGATGCTGATGATCGAGTGGCGCACCTGGATGACCGAGCGCTACCTCGCCGACTGGCTGAAGGACCGCGCCTACTACCGCCTGCAGCTGCTCGACCGGGGCACGGACAACCCCGACCAGCGGATCGCCGACGACCTCAACATCTTCGTCGACCTGACGCTGTCGCTCGCGCTGGGCCTGCTGTCCGCGGTGGTGACGCTGGTGTCCTTCGTCGGCATCCTGTGGGGGATCTCGGGCGCGGCGGCGTTCTTCGGCATCGAGATACCGGGCTACATGGTGTGGGTGGCGCTCGTCTACGCCATCGCCGGCACCTGGATTACGCATTGGATCGGCCGCCCGCTGATCAAGATCGGCTTCGAGCAGCAGCGCTACGAGGCGAATTTCCGCTTCGCGCTGGTGCGCCTGCGCGAGAACGCCGAGGGCGTGGCGCTGTACCGCGGCGAGCCGGGGGAGCTCGCGAATTTCCGCGGCCGCTTCGCCGACGTGATCGCGATCTGGTGGACCAAGATGCTGAAGCAGAAGCAGCTCGGCTGGTTCCAGTCGTTCTACGGCCAGGTGGCGATCATCTTCCCGTTCGTGGTCGCCTCGCCGCGCTTCTTTTCCGGCGCGATGCCGCTCGGCGGCATCTTCCAGATCGCCTCCGCCTTCGGCCAGGTGCAGGGCGCGCTGTCCTGGTTTATCAACGCCTACGGCAGCTTCGCCAACTGGAAGGCCACCGTCGATCGCCTGACCGGATTTGCGGAGGCGCTCGAGCATGCGCGCGTAGAGGCCGACCGCCTCGACGGCGACCGCATGGAGGGCGCCCCGGCGGTGCTCGCGCTGGAAGCGCTGGAACTTTCGCTGCCGCAGGGAAAGCCGCTGCTCGCGAAAACCACGCTGCTGCTGAAGCAGGGCGAGTCGGTGCTCGTCACCGGACCCTCGGGCGCGGGCAAGAGCACGCTGTTCCGTACCATCGCGGGCATCTGGCCGTATTGGAAAGGAAAGATCTCGCTGCCGAAAGGTGCGACGCTGCTGTTCCTGCCGCAGCGGCCTTACCTGCCGATCGGCACGCTCAAGTACGCCACCTGCTATCCCGCGGTCGAGACGGAAATATCAGACGATGCGGTGCGTGAGGCGCTCGCCGCGGTCGGCCTCGCGCAGCTCGCCTCCGACCTCACGCGCGACGAAAACTGGGCGCAGCTGCTTTCCGGCGGCGAGCAGCAGCGGCTCGCGATCGCGCGCGCGCTCATCAACCGCCCCGACTGGCTGTTCATGGACGAGCCGACCGCGGCGCTGCCCGACGACGCGCAGGCGGCGCTCTACCGGCTGCTGAAGGAGAGACTGCCGGCCGCGACGCTGGTTTCGATCGGCCACCGTGAGGAACTCGCGCAGTTCCACGTGCGGCGGCTCGCGTGGCAGGGGCAGGCCCTCAGCCCAGGATGATGTCCCTGAACATTTTTGGGGCGATAATGACGGACGAAGAATCGCCTCCGCGGCCCAAAGAGGACTCGCTCTACTTCATCGTTTGCGGCTGCGCGAGCAATGGCAAAATCATCTCCAGATGAGTTTGTACCTCGAAAAATGCCGCCGGGCGGATTAAACGCGCAATCGTGCTAGTTGAAATCCTGCACAAGAAACGGGTTCTACCGAGAAGTGTCGCCCTCTGGTTCTGCCTGCTGCCATTTATCGTGCTGTTGGCTCCGGCTGTGGCCGTGTTGGTGGAACTGTGGTCGGACAATTGGACTCAAGCCCTCGCGAGCACGCTAGCGTCGGCCACGCTGATGCTTTTGCCGGCGGCGTTGTGCATGACAGTCCGGGGCTACCTGTTGTTGCTGCTGCCTGTTGCACCCATGGCCGCCGTCTTTGCCGTCTATCCCACGGTTTTCCATCAGCTGCCGGGTCAGGAAGCGTGGTTCGCCCTATTCCAAACTAATGCCGTGGAGTCCTATGAACTCGCCACGTATTTCTGGCAGCCCGTGGCGACGATTGTTCTTGCGACCGGCCTATATGCGGGAATTGCGTTCGCCATCCCCCACATTACAATTTCGGCCACTCTCCGGAAGATCAGCCTCGCCACGATCCTTGGACTGAGTCCCATCCTCCTGCAGGCGAATCCCTCGAACGTATTCCCGGCAGGGCCGCTGTATCAGGTATGGCAGGCACTTGGTACATCGCCGAACCCTACGGTTGCAGCAGAATTGCCGTCCTTCGTGCGTGAGCCGCGTCCCCCGGACCGGGAGATATTTGTGTTTTTGATAGGGGAATCAGCGCGGCGCCACGAGTTCTACGAACTGCTGCCGCGGACCCCAAGCTTGTTGTCACGACCGAATCTCGTCCTCTATGATGCCGCGATATCGCAGGCGGGCATGACGCAGTTTTCGGTGCCGCTAATGCTCTCCGGAGTTGCTGGTGCCGTCGACGAAGCGCGGCCTAACGCATTAGCCATTGCGCACGCGGCTGGACTGCGAGTCGTCTGGCTCAATCACAACGACGCAGAAGCCAAATTCGCCCAAGGGGCGGATGAGCTCATCCACGTGCATCGCGGACGGGACCTGGACCTGCTACCCATGATCCAGCGGCAACTAGACGTTCACCGGAAGCTGTTTCTCGTGGTGCATACATCTGGCAGCCACGCACCGTACACAAATCGCTACGCCCCACACGAGGAAATCTTCGCGGTGGAATCCGGAACCGGCAAATCAGCGCTGCGCGCTGCATACGGCAATTCAATCGCTGCCACCCATCGATTTCTGGACGCAGTCCTGTCTTTGCTTTCCAATCAGGATGGGCACATATTTCTATGGTACGCATCTGACCATGGGGAAAATCTTCTGGATGACGAACGCGGACTGCGAATGCACGGCTTCGGCGCGCGCATCGAATACGACGTTCCGTTGCTGTTCTGGGCCAATGATGCATATGTGCGCGCACATCCGAGCGGCTGGGCACAGCTGACCGCTAATCGCTATATGGCCGTCAGCACGGGGGATCTATTAGCGACATTCAAGCAGGCCTTGGGCGTCGTGAGCGACTCCGATAATGGCTTAATGAGGCCGTACCGGCCCTATGTCAGGCGTGTCCGCTTCAATAGCGTGATATTGCCGTATTCATCTCTGTATTAGCACCCGGCGCCAGACTGCCCCGACGCTTGAATTCAGCCAAGGATGATGCAGGTGGTGGTGCCGTGGGCGTAGAGGGCGCCTGAAGCGTCTTCCAGCCGTCCCTCGGCGGTCGCGGTGGTTTTGCCGCCGTGCACCACCTTGCCGATGGCGCGCAGCACGCCTGACTTGATCGTGACCGCGCGCACGAGGTTGATCTTGAACTCGAGCGTGGTGTAGCCCTTGCCGAGCGGGATGCTCGAGTGCACCGCGCAGGCCATCGCCGAGTCGAGCAGCGTCGCGGCGATGCCGGCGTGCACGGTGCCGATCGGGTTGTAGTGCTGCTCGGCAGGCACGACTTCCCACACCGCGCGGCCCGGCTCCACTTCCACCAATTTCATGCCGATCAGTTCCTGGATCGGCGCGGGCTGGATCGTGCCGTCGCGCACGCCGCGCAGGAAATCGATTCCCGACAGGCTGCGCGCGGCCTGCGCCATCTGCAGCGGATCACTCCAGGATACGGTCAGCGAGCGAGTCATTTCTTTCCGCCTCCTTTTCCTGCTTGATGTTTTTCAGCACGCGCTTGAGGTAGCGCCCGGTATGGCTGCCCGGGCTGCTGGCGATCTGCTCGGGCGTGCCGGCGGCGACGATGCGCCCGCCGCCGTCGCCGCCTTCGGGACCCAGGTCGATCACCCAGTCGGCGGTCTTGATGACATCCAGGTTGTGCTCGATGACGACCACCGTGTTGCCCGCGTCGCGCAGGCGGTGCAGCACGTGCAGCAGCAGGCCGATGTCGTGGAAATGCAGGCCGGTGGTGGGTTCATCCAGTATGTAGAGCGTGCGGCCGGTGTCGCGCTTGGAGAGTTCGAGCGAAAGCTTGACGCGCTGCGCCTCGCCGCCCGAGAGCGTGGTGGCGGCCTGTCCGAGCTGGATGTAGGCGAGGCCGACGTCGGAGAGCGTCGCGAGCTTGCGCGCGATCGCGGGCACCGCGGAAAAGAATTCCACCGCCTCGACCACGTTCATCTGCAGCACTTCGTGGATGCTCTTGCCCTTGTAGCGGATCTCCAGCGTCTCCCGGTTGTAGCGCTTGCCGTGGCAGACGTCGCAGGCGACGTAGAT
>Ga0315281_10015635_pt1 | contig 10169 bp, 6 predicted proteins | sample YL17G07_0_MG_FD_204540 | JGI IMG/M metagenome (GOLD analysis project Ga0315281, IMG submission 204540) | Sediment microbial communities from Yellowstone Lake, YNP, Wyoming, USA - YL17G07_0 | ecosystem: Environmental > Aquatic > Freshwater > Lake > Sediment | place: USA: Wyoming | collected...
AAGATCAATTCAACCTCAGCCTCGACCCCGTGACCGCGCGCGAGTTCCACGACGAGACGCTGCCACAGGAAGGCGCAAAGACCGCGCACTTCTGTTCGATGTGCGGGCCGCACTTCTGTTCGATGAAAATCACGGAAGACGTTCGCAAGTACGCGGCTGAGCTCGGAATCGAAGAGGAGAAGGCGTTGCGCTCCGGGATGCAAGAGAAGAGCCGGGAGTTCGCGGAAGCGGGCGGGGAGATCTACAAGAAGGGCTGACGGAAGCCTCTTCGGCCCTTCGTATTCGCCGTCTCGAGACCGGCGTTCTCCCCGGTCACGACGAGTGGCATGCCAGGGCCTTCGGCAACTTCCTCGATGCGCCGCCTCGATTCGTCGAACTGGCGGTAAGCTCCCGGAGATGCAAGCCCGTTTTCTTTCCCGCGTCGTCCTCCACCTCGACATGGACGCGTTTTACGCGGCCGTCGAAGTCCGGGAAGATCCTTCCCTGATCGGGAAGCCGCTCATCATCGGCCATCGGGGACGCCGCGGAGTCGTCTCGACCTGCTCCTACGAGGCGAGAAAATTCGGAGTCCATTCTGCGATGCCGTCCGTCACCGCGGAACGCCTCTGTCCGGGCGCGGTCTGGCGGCCCGGGCAAATGGGCCTTTATTCCGAAGTGTCGCGGGCGATACGACGGATCCTCGACACCTTCTCCCCACTCGTCGAACCCCTCTCGATCGACGAAGCCTTTCTCGATTTGACGGGGATCGCAAAGGATCTCGACGGCGGCTCGGCGATCGCCGCCGAAATCAAACGGCGGATCCGCTCCGACGAGCGCCTCGTCGGTTCGGCCGGGGTTGCGCCTAACAAGTTCCTGGCGAAGCTCGCTTCCGATCTCGAAAAGCCGGACGGCCTCGTCGTTTTCCCGATCGAAGATGTCCCAACGCGCCTCTGGCCGCTCCCCGTGGAGCGCCTCTGGGGCGTCGGACCGAAAACCGGAGAGCGCTTGCGCCAGCGAGGAATCGTCAAAGTCGGCGACATCCTGCGGGCTCCGGTCGACCGCTTGATTTCCGAGATCGGAGAGTCGATGACCCGTCATCTCCGCGCGCTGGCGCGCGGAGATGACGACCGTCCCGTCGTCTCTTCGAGGGAGGCCAAGTCGATTTCCGAGGAGCGAACCTACGGCGACGACCTGACGAATCCCGACGACATCGACCGCGCGCTTCTGGCGCGATCCGAGGGAGTCGCGCGTGAGCTTCGCCACGAAAAGCTCCGGGCCCGGACGATTCATCTCAAAATTCGAACCGGGGACTTCACCACCTGGACCCGCTCGTTCACCCTCGACGATCCCACCGACCTCGCCGAAGTGATCGTTCGCGAATCCCGCCGGCTTCTGCGCGACCGGATCGACCTCGGCCGGAAAGGAATCCGCCTTCTGGGAATCGGCGTCAGCGGGCTTCTGGCCGCAGGAAGCGGCCAGGCGGCACTTTTCGCAGATCCCTCCGAAGAGCGGACGCGGCGGCTCGCCGAGGCCTCGGATGCGGTGAGGAAGAAATTCGGAGAACGATCGCTGGGACGCGCCCGGCTCGTCGCGGAACCGAAAGGGGAAGACGACGGGCCGGCCGAAGCCTCGAGCCTGCCGGCAATCGACTGACGATCAGCCCAGCGCTTTTTTAACTCCGCGCGCGACTTCCGGATAGAACCATTTCCCTTCGAGACCGACCAGCTCCGCGACGGCTTCGTTTTTTTTCTTGGCCGGCCGCCAGCGGCGATTGATCGTCGTCATCGCTTCGAACGCATCGGCGAGAGCGATGATGTTTCCCATCAATGTCGGGTTTGTCTTTCCGAACGGATAGCCACGGCCGTCGACCGTTTCGTGGTGTTCTCCTGCGATTTCGGCGAGCGGCCCGAGTCCGATCGCGTTCAAAATGTTGTACCCCTCGATCGCATGACGTTTGAGAATCACGAATTCGTCCTTCCTCACGGGAAGAATCTTGTTGAGGAGGGCCCAGGGCACGCGGAGTTTCCCCACGTCGTGGAGCATGGCGGACAGAGAGATGACGTCGAGATCGATCGCGGCCGAGGGGTTCTCCGACAGGACGGCTTCCGCCACCCTCTTCGACACGTTGGCGACGCTTCGCGAATGCGCGCGCCCGGTGTACCAGTCTTTTCGCTCGAGAAACGCGATCAGATCGTCGACGACGTCGCCGTATCGATCGTGAAACTCGCGGGCCATCCTGGCGGCCGCCCCCTGGTCGCGAACGTCGATCCCGGGATCGCGTCGATGGGCCGCAGCCATCGTATCGACGAACGTGTCGACGATTTTCTTCTCTTCCGGGCGGTCGGCGTGAACCAGACTCGTCGTCAGGGCGCGCCGGCAGTGCCTGAGCGCATCGTAGAGAGCGCCGACGCTTCGCGACGCGAGCGCCCGGCGGCGGTAGATTCCCGGGAGCTGATGATGAAGAACCGGATCCTGGAGCGCGATCATCTCGAGCTCGGCGAGAGTTGCGTCCGCCTCGGGCCCACGGCCGGCCAGCACCGCCACTTCCGCCCGAAAGACCCGCGTGTTCACGCGGTAGTCGAGATGCTGGTAGTAAGTGAGCGCTTCCGAGAATCTCTGATCCGCAGTCATCAGCAGCTCTCGCGCTTCTTTGGGACCATCCGCTTCACGAGAACGCTGGAGATGGACCTCCCCGAGATTGTGGAGGCGGACACCGATGAGGTCGGCCCTGGACACTCCAGCCCCCAGCCATGACGCTGAATCGACGAGCTCGGCGTCGTCGCTATGCTCGAGAACTCGAATGCTCTCGAGATAGTAATGCTCGGCTTCGTCGTAGCGTCCGGTGACGGAAAGACACGTCGCCAGATTATTCTGGAGAATCGCGAGCTTCGGCGTATTCGGATCCCTGGCGAGGATCAGTGCGAGGGCCCGGCGGTAGGAATCTTCGGCGCGCCCAAACTCGTCGAGGTCAAAGTAAGCACTCCCCAGGGCATTCAGAACCCGGACCGCCGCGAGAGGACGCACTCCGGCTGCGATTCCTTCTGCGGCGCGCGACAGAACTTCGGCCGCGCCCGCCGGGTCGCCGAGTCTCGCCATGGCGGTGCCGAGACCGAAGAGAACGGCGTCGAGCGGCTCGCCCCCGGGACGCGCCAGCTCGCGGATCAGCTCGGTGGAATGGATCCAGAGCGTAACGGCGCAGACTTCCTCCGTGTAGGAAAACTGGTCGTCGACCGAAAGGTCGGGGAGCGGCCTGAGAGTCTTCCAGTGATCGAGGATGGGACGCAGGGCGGCGACGGCGGCGAACTCGCTCATCGTTTCATTGCCGATTGGAAGGATCATATACGACTTCGTCCGGCCCGCAGGATCGAGCGCCGCCGCTGCCCGAACACGTCCTGAAGCAAGCCCGGTTTCGCCGCTTGCAGGGCGGGCGGTCCCGATTCGATGGACCTCCGGGACGTTCGCCGGATCACCACCGGAAAGCTTGGCGCGATTCTCGCAAAGGGAAATCCGAAAACCCAAAGCTCTAATCGCCCCGTCTGGAGCGCGATTCCGGCGCTGGGAACTCAAAAAAGCCCTTGACACCGCGTGTTTCGAGACTTATAACCTACGCATCGGTGGCATTCACCGAAATAAAAATTAACGGGTTACAAGGAGGATGTTGCATGGCGAAGTCATTGACCAAGTCGGCGATCGCGGACCAGTTGTCGAAGAAGACGGGACTTGCAAAGAAGCAGGTCATTGGGGTTCTCGACGAGTACGCGAATCTCGCCTACAGAGAGGCGAAGAACGCCTTTCCCGTTCCGGGCCTGGGCAAGCTGGTCCTGGTGCACCGCAAGGCGCGCATCGGCCGTAATCCGGCCACCGGCGAGACCATCAAGATCCCGGCGAAGAAAGTCGTCAAGTTTCGCGTCTCCAAGGTCGCGAAAGACGCCATTCTCGGCGCCAAGAAGTAGCCCCTCCATCGCCCCTGATTCGGGGCGATGACCGAGAAGAGGCAGAAAAACCCGCCCTGTGAGGGGCGGGTTTTTTTTGTCTCCGCGCGATGGGATGAATCGAGGCCCGGAATCAAACCCCTTACATCACCGGCTTTCCGTCCATTGGCTGCGGATCCGGAACGCCTAACAACTTCAGGATCGTCGGGGCCAGGTCGGTGATGGTGGGTTTTTCGGACGAGATCGCGCGGGAGGAAAAGAGAATTCCGGGGACGACGGAAGGGTCGAGGGAGCAGTGGTCGCCGGACCAGATCTGTTTGTTGGTGTCGATGAGCTCTTTCGGCGTTCCTCCGAGCGAGGTTTGCCAGCTGATTCGGTACCCTTCCGAGTTGGCGACAAACATGTCGGGAACGAGATTCGCGTCATATTTCCCGTAAGCCTCGTCGCGGCTGTAAACGTGAAAGACCGGCTTCTTTCCGTTCTCGGGGTCGGTCCAGGCTTCGAGTTTTTCCTGCAGCTCCTTCATCACCGCCTGATACTCCGGGCCGGGCGCCACGATCCCGTGAGCCTCGCGTCCGGCGAGGTTGACGTAGAGTCCGCCCAGGCCGAGCGCATAGGCGCGGGTTTTCGACCAGTCCACATTCGGCCAGAACTCCCCCTTGCCGAACAAGTCTTCGAGATTCTTGACTCCCGACTCGGCTCCTTTGAGCACGAGATATCCGTTCTTTGCGAGCCAGGTGTTCGTGTTGATCGATTTTCGCCAGGTCGCGAAACCGTGATCGGAACAAACGAGGACGACGGCCTTTCCCGATTCGGCGTAAGGAAGCGCGTCGCCGACGATCGCATCCATCTGCTGGTAGCTTTTCAGGATTGCGTCGCCATATTTCGCCGCGAGCTCGGGCTTGTAGGCAGGATGTTCCGGATCCATCATCCTCCAGAAAATGTGCCCGACGCGGTCGGTGAACTCGAAACACTGGACCATCAGGTCGGCATCGTCCTTCTCGAGAAACTTTCGGAACATTTCCCGGTACTTCGAAACCGTCATGTCGACGTCTTCGAGAAACGTTTTCTCGTCCATCAGCTCTTCGGAAACCGACCACGTGTCGACGGCCCAACCCATCGTCTTGAAATATCCGAACTGTTTGTAGAGATCGTTCGACCATTCGGCGGGATGAGAGATCGCCAGTCCGAAAGGGAGCGCTCCCGGATGGAAATGGAGCGGAGAGAGATAGAGCTTCACCTCCGGCTTGACCTGATAGAGGTGAAATCGTCCGATCGCCTGAACCTTGATGACGTCGTTGAATTTGAAGGTGAAGGGAACCCAGTCGCTCCATTCTCCCGGCTTGAGGGTCAAATCGCTTCCCGACACTCGAACCCGAAGAGAATCCCGGCTCTCGGGAACGTCGAGAGTCATTTTCGTCTTGATCCACTTCGATCCGTCGCCGAACAGTTTGTCGGGCGGCCCGATCACTTCGGTCTCGATCGAGCCGCGGTTGTCGGCCAGCTCGACGACCTCGACGGAAAACTCGTTGGAGTTCTTGACCGAAAACGACACTTCCGAGGTGTAGAACGCGGGAGTTCCGATGCGCCCCCGAATGTCCGGCACGCCGAGCCCGGCGAGAAGCTCGCCGTTGGGAAACTCCCTGGGCGGAAAAGTCACCGGAACATGAACGACTCTCGCTTTCTTGCCGGCTTTACCAGCCGCCTCCCAGAAGGTCACGCCCCGGCGGTTGTTGGTCACCGTTGGTCTCTTCGTCGGGATATTCTTCTTCACGAAATGCTGAACTCCGAATCCCGTGCCGATTCCCAGGATCGCTGCGATCAGCGCCGCAATGCCGAAGCTTCCGGTCGCCAGACCCCCGGCGAGAATCACGACGAGAAACACCGCGGCCCCGGCCGCAGCGCCGAACACCGCCGGATTCTTGTCTCCAAAGTAGAGCTTGGCCTCACCCTCATCGGCGACGGCGAACGTCGGCATGTAGGTTTTCGGATCTCTTTTCAGAAAATCAAAAATGGCGGTTCCGCCCGGGTTGAGACCGGTGGAGAAACTCGACCAGGAAACCGGCGTCTGGGCCGGGACGGTCGGCGCCAGGCGGCGATATCCGCCCATCGCCTTGAGCTTCGCGAGGTTCGGAAGCTTCCCCTCCGCCATCCACTTCTCAACGTACTTCGCGTCAGCGCCGTCAAAACCCAGCACGATCACTTTCGGATTCTGGCGGTCGGCGCGCGCGCGCGCCGGCGGGAGCACCAGCGCAACGAGACCGACCAGAACGGCCAGCGCGCTTCCGGCAAACATTCTCGTTCGCAGACGCGATGAAAAAAGAGAACGAACGGCTGAGGCTGCGGTCAAATGATTCCTCCGAATGTGCACGCCGGAAAATGAACGGAGGCGTGACGGGGGAGTGTAACGGCCGTTTCACCGGAGGGGCAAGTCGCGCCCGAGGCCGCATGAAGTTTCTGCTGCTCGTCACGCTCCTCGCGATGGGATGTCATCGGCCCGACCGTTCGAGCGGCCGACCCGTGGTCATCGCGTTCGAGTCCTCCCCTTCTCATCCCGATCCGCGGCTCGGAACGGATCAGGCTTCGGAACGACTCGCCGACATGGCTTTTCGCGGACTGGTCCGCCGAAGCGGCGGAGGGGGCGTGATCACGGATCTCGCTTCCTCCTGGCACTGGGAGAATCCTTCGACCCTCGTCGTCGAAATTCGCCCGGGACAAACCTTTGTCGACGGGCGCCCGCTGGCCGCTCGAGACGTCGTGTGGACGTTCCAGTCGCTTCTCGATCCCGCGACCGGATCTCCACGGCGCGGCGCCTTTGCGCGGCTCGATCCCGATCACCCTGTCGAATCGCGCGGCGAAGGCGTTGTCGTGTTTCGCTGCCTGAAACTCGAACCCTGCTCCGGGCTTCTTCAGAATCTCAATCTCGGAATCGTTCCGGCCGGCGCGCGGCCGGCCGACGTTCTTGCTCGACCGATCGGCGCGGGGCCGATGAGAATCACCGCGATGATCCCCGATGAACGAACCGTCCTCGAGGCGTCAAAGGCGGGAGGAAAGGCGGGCATCGAGCTGCGAGTCATCCCCGATGCCACCTCTCGTGCGCTCTCGCTTCTCGAGGGATCGGTCGATCTGGCCGTCAACAATCTCTCCCCCGATCTTGTGCAGAGATTTCGAGAAGACTCGCGATTCCGCGTCGCCGATTCTCCGGGAAGCAACTACGCCTATCTCGGATTCAATTGCGCGGATCCGGCTCTTGGCGACCGGCGGGTTCGCCAGGCGGTTGCTCTGGCCATCGATCGGCGGGCGCTCGTCGAGCATCTGCACCGCGGGCTCGGCGACCTGACCGAAACGGCATTGCCGCCGGCCAACCTCGATCGCGCCGTCGACCTTCCGGTCCTCACGCCGGATCTCGAAGAAGCGCGGCGTCTGCTGGACGAAGCGGGCTGGCCGTCGAAGAACGGAGCGTCGCGGCTCCGGCTCGTCTACAAAACCTCCACCGACGAAACCGCAGTTCTCCAGGCGACCGCGATTCAGTGGATGCTCGCGCGGATCGGCATCGAGATCACCGTTCGTCCGCTCGATTTCGGAGCCTTCTATGCCGACGTCCAGAGAGGGGCCGTGCAGCTCTACTCCCTCGTCTGGACCAGCGTTTCGGATCCCGATCTCCTGCGGATGATCTTTCATTCCGCGATGGTCCCTCCCGCCGGATGGAACCGCGGCCGATTCTCGAACCCGCTCCTCGATCGCATTCTCGACGACGCGGCGTCCCTTCCTCCCGGAGACGATCGGAGGGAGCTCTACATCCGCGCGCAGCGAATCGTTCGAGAGGATCTGCCCTACGTCTCGCTCTGGCATCGCCGAAACGTCGCGGTCTATCGGGCCGGACTCGCCGGCGTCACCATCGACGTGCTCGGCGATTTTCGATTCGTCGAAAACCTCGAGCGGATTCCCGGCGCCCCCTGAGACGGGTCCCCTTCCCCTGAGACCACGGTCCTCTCGGGAAGAATGCGGGTTAGGTGGAAGCCGTTCGCTCGGCCCGCCCCGTCGGCAAAGAAACAAAGATTCGCCCGAGAATTTCGCGGCGAAGCTCTTCGGGAAGGCGGCGAAGAAAAAGAGGAAAATCGGGTTGGCGCACTTCTTCCAGAAGAAGAGCGGGCGAAAGCTCCAGAAGACGATTCGCCGCTTCCCTGATTTGGCGCGGGTTTTCTTTCCACTCTTTCATCGGCTCGATTTTCCGGGAAATCCGCCGGCCCGGGGAGGCGGTTTGCAAGGATTGTACGCCAAAGCTTCCCGGCGATTGGAAAGTTCAGCCTGGAGCTCGCTTGCCGTGGTCAACGCGCCCGCGTCACGCAAAGCTTCGAGGGCCGGATCGGCCCTCGAAGGGGGTCATCATCTGCAAGAGGACGAATCAGGCGGCGCAGGATTTCGGGCGATCACGACCACTCGTCGTCGTCTTCCGAATCCACCGCCCCAGCCGAAGCGGGCTCGCCCCCGGAACGATCCTTCCCTTCCTCGCTCCAGGCATCCATCTCTCCCGGTTCGGTGGGGATACCGGCCCACTCGTCACCGAACGGACTGTCGTCGTCATCGTCTCCGTCGTCGTCAGCTTCGAGCGCACCGATTTCAGTCGTCTGCGGTTCTCCGGTTTTTTCGCCCTTGCCTCGCCCACGCCCTCCACGGCGTCGACGGCGGCGTTTCGGAGCACCTGGGGTTCCTTCTCCGCTCTCGCCTTCGGTCGTTTCCGGGGCCCGCGTCGCTTCGGCGATATTTCGATCACCAACCGTCTTGAGCGCCTCGCGTCCGCCGAACTGTTCCTTGTCTCCAAACCCGACGACCAGGTACGAACCCGATTTCTGGTCTTTCTTCAGGCGGATGACATCCCGCTTTTCAGCGTCTTCGAGGAGCGCCGAAAACGTCCGGAAGCCGTAGTACTCCTCGTTGAACGATGGCTTCTTCCTCTGCATCGTCTGCTTGATCATCGACCCCCAGAGGATTTCCTTGTTTTCGCGCCGCAGGGCCAGAATCGAGTCGACCAGAAGGGCGAAACACTCCTGAACCTTGTCTGATACATCCGCGATCTTCGGAATCGCCGCCTGTCCCCGGACGAGGTCCTCGTAAAAGATGAACTCGTCACAATTGTCGATGAGGAGCTCTGACGTTGAATTTTTGACGCCGAGACCGATGACGTGCTTTCCGTTTTCCTTGAGCTTCGAGACGAGCGGCGAAAAATCGCTGTCGCCCGAGGCGATCACGAAACAATTGATGTGCCCTTTCTGACTCGCGAGGTCCATCGCGTCGACCACGAGGCGAATGTCCGCGCTGTTCTTTCCGCCGATCGACTTCTGCGGAACTTCGATCAGCTCGATGGCCGATTCGTGAAACTTCCTCCGGTAATCGGCATACCGGGTCCAGTCGGCGTAAGCCTTCTTGACGAGGATCTTCCCCTTCTCGAGGAGCCGCTCCATCACGAGGTTGACGTCGAACTTCTTGTAGTGGGCGTCCCGGACTCCGATGGCGATATTCTCGAAGTCGATGAAGAGCGCCAGTCTTTGTTCGTCCTGATTCATGAATTCCTTTCCGTTTTCTTCTTTGTGGTGCCCCGCCTGCGAGGCGTCCGCAGCGACGCCGCCGTCGCCGCGGGGCGGGGGCGCAGCCTCGGGCGCCCGGCCGGCGCGGGCGATGAGGCCCGGGCGGGCGGCGCGTCGTGAACGACGGATCCGACACGGACCGTCGTGAGGATGAACGAGGCGACCGCTCGCGCCAGGAGCATCCCCCCCGCATCCGCCAGATCCGCTTCTCCCAGGGCGAGCGTCGATCCGCACCGGACGATCCGCGCCCTCGCCCAAACATCTCCCCGCGCGCGCCTCAGATAGTGAATGGTCAAGTCGGACGTGGCGAATCCCATTTTGCCGTCGAAGTGCGTGGCGAGCGCAAAAGCAATGGCAGAATCGGCAAGCGCCGCGAGAATCCCTCCGTGAACGACTCCGTTTCCGTTCGTCACCTCCGGACGATGCGGCAAGCGGAGAATGGCCTCGTTCGAAGCGATCGACACCAGCTCGATCCCCAGCGCAGCCGCTACCGGAGTTCGCGCGAGGCGATTCTTCAGTCTTTCTTCGAGATCCGAGGCGAGGCTCGGTTGGGGATGGCTCAAAACGATGACAACTTTCCTGTTTTCCGGTGCTTCCGATCGGGTCGATGCCTGAGGGAAACAGCCGGATTGTATCGGTCGAGTCGAGTGGGCACAACTCATTTGCTGAAGAA
>Ga0315281_10015636_pt1 | contig 10169 bp, 9 predicted proteins | sample YL17G07_0_MG_FD_204540 | JGI IMG/M metagenome (GOLD analysis project Ga0315281, IMG submission 204540) | Sediment microbial communities from Yellowstone Lake, YNP, Wyoming, USA - YL17G07_0 | ecosystem: Environmental > Aquatic > Freshwater > Lake > Sediment | place: USA: Wyoming | collected...
AGGGGGTGCTGATTGATTTCGAAACACTGAACACCCTACCGGATGAGGAACTGTCCGCAGGCATCGCTGAAGTTATCAAATACGGCTTGATCCGCGACCTGCCGTTTTTTGAGTGGCTGGAGCAGAACATGGAAAAACTGCGGGCGCGCGATGCAGAAACGCTGCAATACGCCATTGCGCGTAGTTGCCAGAACAAGGCTGAAGTGGTCGCCGCAGACGAGCGGGAGAGCGGCGAGCGCGCCCTGCTCAACCTTGGACACACCTTCGGTCACGCCATCGAAAACGGCATGGGATATGGGGCTGTGCTGCACGGCCAAGCGGTGGCGATAGGCACCATGATGGCTGCCGACCTGTCGCAACGTCTGGGCTAGATGTTGAGCGCATCCGGAAACTATTCGAGCGTGCGAATTTGCCGGAGGCTGGGCCACCCGACTTGGATTCGGAGCTATATCTGCGTCTGATGGGGCTGGATAAAAAAGTCGTCGGAGGCAAGGTGCGTTTTGTACTCTTAAAAGCCATCGGCCACGCTGTGGTCAGCGGCGATGTGCCGGAGGAGTTATTGCGGAAAACCTTGGCCGCTTGCACCCAAAAAACATGATTGACCTCGCCCCCTATGCGGTAAGCGAACACAACACGCGCGGTCGCGCCGTGAGTGAGGAAGCGCCCTCCGGGCGCAGCGAATTCCAGCGCGACCGCGACCGCATCATCCACTCCACCGCGTTCCGCCGCCTCGAATACAAGACCCAGGTATTCGTCAACCACGAAGGCGACCTGTTCCGCACGCGGCTCACCCACAGCATCGAAGTAGCGCAGATCGCGCGCTCCATCGTGCGCCGCCTGAAACTCAACGAAGACCTGGTGGAAGCCATCTCGCTCGCCCACGATCTCGGCCACACGCCCTTCGGCCACTCCGGGCAGGATGCGCTCAATGCCTGCATGAAAGACCACGGCGGCTTCGAGCACAACCTGCAATCGCTGCGCGTGGTGGACGTGCTGGAAGAACGCTACGCCGCCTTCGATGGTTTAAATTTATGTTTCGAAACACGCGAAGGCATCCTCAAGCACTGCTCGCCAGAAAATGCCGCGAAGCTGGGCGCGCTGGGCGAGCGCTTCCTCAACAAACAGCGCCCCTCGCTGGAAGCGCAGATCGCCAACCTCGCCGACGAGATCGCCTACAACAACCACGACGTGGATGACGGCCTGCGCTCCGGCCTCATCACGCTGGAACAGATCGCCACGGTGCGGCTGTTCGCCATGCACCTCGAAACCGTGCGCAGGGAATGCCCGAACCTCGGCGAGCGCCGCCTGATACACGAAACGGTGCGGCGCATAATCAACACGCTGGTGACCGACCTCATGCGCGAAACGGAGCGCAACATCGAGGCGCAACGCTTGCAAACGCTGGATGACGTGCGCAACGCGCCGCCGCTCGCCGCTTTCAGCGCAGAAGTACGCGAGATGAGCCGCGAACTGAAATTATTCCTGCACACCCATCTCTACCGCCACTACCAAGTCATGCGCATGAACGCCAAGGCGCACCGCATCATCGGCGATTTGTTCAAGGCGTTCATGGAAGACAAGCGCCTGCTGCCGCCGCCATACCAGCGGCAGACGGAGGCCGAGCAGGCGCGCGCCGTGGCCGATTACATCGCGGGGATGACGGATCGGTATGCGATACGGGAGCATAAGCGTATCTTCGCAGTTGAGGGGGACTAGCAACTGGCGCATGGTGTTAGCCATATGTGGCAATGGTAGTAAAATTAAAAGAGGCGAGAATCAACTCATCAAACAACCTAATAGTGGAGATGCTGTGTATCCATTCATAGGCATGAAACTCCACCTATGGCAACCTATGTCTATAGGTGAGTATTTTTCGATGACGCCTATTTTACGTTAGCGCTACAACAATGCTGCCACCTGCTCCGCAATTGCTTTGCCAAGTAAAGGCGGTACAGCATTGCCAATTTGTTTAACAATCTGCGTTCTATTTCCAAAAAACTCAAAGTCATCATCAAAAGACTGAAGCCTTGCCCCCTCTCGTGGCGTAAGAGCCCTGTCTTGTATTGGATGAATGCACCGATTAGAAGCGGGATGAACAAAATTTACTGTAATAGTTACAGCCGGCTCATCTGCATCTAATCTTGAATAGCATGAGCTAAACCCACTCGTTATTAGGTGTTTAGGAATACAGTCAATGTTTCTGCCTGCATGGCGAATTATCTCCAGCATTTTCTCTGTATGAACCGTAGATGAGTGCAGTTTTAGAGTTTTTGTGTTTTTTCGCCGTTTCGTCTGATAGTCATTTTTTGGCGTAGAAGTGTATATTTCCACTTCCTCACCAGAAGCAATTTTAGGTAAATCACCTATCGCATCCAGTACGGTTACCGCAGGCAAAAGCTGGTTATCAATGAATAGATCGCCGTTTGCCGCAGAAACCACTTTTCTTCTATCTCTGAAACCAATTGTTGCGCCATCAAAATAGTGTGTTGGTTCTGGAAACCTTATCACCCCGCCTTTTTCAACTCCAATCATTATCAAGCGCTCACGTTTCTGCGGAACGCCATAATGCGCAGCATTAAGCAGCCGCCAATCGCAATCATAACCAAGCCCCTTAAAGCACTCTTGCATAGCAGAAATTGTTTCGCCATTTTTGTGGGTTGCAAGTCCGGTTACATTCTCTAACACAAAAACATTTGGCCTGAAGTAGTTCACATATGATGCAAATTCTTCAAAAAGAGTATTTCGAGGATCGTCATCATTTACAGAACGAAATGGCCTGATTGATGAAAATCCTTGGCAAGGAGGACCGCCTACTATTACCGATATATCACCTCGGCCAAATCCGATTTTCTCTGCCACTTCACTTTTTTTGTATTTTCTTATATCGCCAGAAGCTCCAAATGCATCTTTGTGGTTCAACTTGAATGTTTCAACAGAAGTTGGCAGCAAATCAATTCCAAATATAACCTCGAAATTGCCTTGCGAAGCACTTTCAAAACCCTTTGAGAAACCGCCAGTGCCACAAAAGAGATCGAGTAATTTGTTCATGAAATTCCCCTTTTAACACAACCCGGTGGAGACTATAGTCTCGTTGTTGGTCAATGTCAATCCACTTACACTCTCCGCCATTGAATGCAAAAAGCGAAAAGACATGAGCAGAGACCAAGAATTTCTCACCGGCTTCATTGATCTGGTGAAAGAACTTCGGATACAAGCGGGGCTCACTATTGAACAATTAGCCGACATGGCAGGTGTTCATAGAACAACAATTGGTTTGCTTGAGAGGCATGAGCGAACACCGACGCTCGCTGTTGCCCACCAAATTGCTGCCGCATTAGGGCACCCACTTCATGAATTGGTGCAAGAAGCTGGCGCTATAGCTGCGGGGAAGGCGAGCGTCTCCGAATTGGCAGCGATTCATAACGCAAGAACTCCGAAGGCAGACTATTTGCGAAATATTGAGGCATATCGGCGGATTACTGGAATGGATGGCGAAAATCTTCTTGGGGCGATCAATAGTTGCTACCAAACCCTTGACCTTATTGATGAGCAGTTAATCGAAAAGGGGTCTCCGCCCATTGCACACTTGGTTGAACTTGCCAATTTATCTTCAATGGTTGGAAATATGATTGGTGGTGGGCTTGCCGATCATTCGAACGGTTTGTACAAGCGAAATAGGCCGCATACTTATCCTGATCTTTTACCAATTGGCAAGGGCGCTGTTGCCTTAGAACTCAAGGTGGCACTAGAAACCAACAAACCCAAAGGGCATCTGCCGAAAGCCGGGACATATATTACATTCCGCTATGTGCTTGGAACAAGGACAGGCGAATACACGAAAGGTAAAGATCAACGAGGAGACACAGTTTGGATTTGGGAAGTCAAAGTGGGAAAGTTGCGTGAGAATGATTTTTCATGCAGCAACACTGAAGGCGATTCAGGCAAAACTGCAGTAATTAAAACAAGTGTTCATAATGAAATGAGCTTGGTCTATTATGCTCCCTCGCTACTACCATACCGGCGTGGCGACAATGACACCTACCCTGGATTTAACTGATAAAAAGCAAACGATAGGTTCAAACTCGATTGATCCGATTGATTTATGCCAGCCGCTTCAGCAGCTTCTCATGTATCCCGCCAAACCCGCCGTTGCTCATCACCAGCACATGGTCGCCTGATGTTGCGGCGGCGGCAATCGCTTCGATCAGTTCATTGAGGTCATCTTTCACTATAGCCTTGCCGCCCAGCGGGACAAGCGCGGCGGCGGCATCCCAACCTAGGTTGGCGCCGTAGCAGAACACCAGATCGGCATCCTTCAGGCTGCCGGGCAGCGCTTCTTTCATCACGCCGAGCTTCATGGTGTTGGAGCGTGGCTCCAGCACCGCGATGATGCGCGCATTTCCTACCTTGTGGCGCAACCCAGCGACGGTGGTATCAATCGCGGTGGGGTGGTGGGCGAAGTCGTCGTACACAGTGATGCCGTTCACCACGCCGCGCACTTCCATGCGCCGCTTCACGTTCTTGAATTCAGTGAGAGCCGCCAACCCCTGCGCCACCGGCACGCCGACATGGCGTGCGGCGGCGAGTGCGGCCAGCGCATTCATGCGGTTGTGTTCGCCGAGCAAGTCCCATTCGAGTGTGCCTTGTGGTTCGCCTTTCAATGTCACACGGCCATCGTCGTCAATGTTCCAGCCGTCACCAGCACCGAAATGCTCGACAGGTGTCCAGCAGCCGCGTTTCAGCACACGCTGCAATGAATCTTCGCGTCCGTTGCTGACGATGAGCCCGCTGCCCGGCACGGTGCGCACCAGATGATGGAACTGCGTTTCGATGGCGGCGAGATCGGGGAAGATGTCGGCGTGGTCGAATTCCAAGTTGTTGAGGATCGCGGTGCGCGGGCGGTAATGTACAAACTTGGAGCGCTTGTCGAAGAAGGCGGTGTCGTATTCGTCGGCTTCGATGACGAAGAAAGAAGAAATCCCCCCTAGCCCCCCTTTGGCAAAGTGGGGGACAACTGCGTCGGCTTGGCCGGGTTTACCCCCCTTTGACAAAGGGGGGCAGGGGGGATTTAGCCGCGCAGAAACACCAAAATTCTGCGGCACACCGCCAATCAGGAAGCCGGGATTCAACCCCGCATATTCCAGTATCCACGCCAACATCGAGCTGGTGGTCGTCTTGCCGTGAGTACCCGCTACCGCCAGCACCCACTTATCGCGCAACAGCGTATCGGCCAACCATTGCGGGCCGGAGGTGTAAGGCAGATTGCGGTTGAGGATTTCCTCCATCAGCGGATTGCCGCGCGATACTACGTTGCCGATGACGAAAATATCCGGCTTGAGTTCAAGCTGTTCCGGCCCGAAACCTTCGATCAGTTCGATGCCTTGCTCCGTCAGTTGTGTGCTCATCGGCGGGTACACGTTGGCATCGCAACCTGTTACACGATAGCCTGCCTGCTTCGCCAACACGGCGATGCCGCCCATGAAGGTGCCACAGATTCCCAAGATATGTATATGCATTTCCAGCCCTAATTCTTTGCGAAAGCTAATTTTTGAATCTAACTTCCGTTCGCCCTGAGCTTGTCGAAGGGAGAGCGAATGTGCCGATTTCATGCTTCGACAAGCTCAGCACGAACGGTATTTTAAGTCCTGAAAATAAAATATACCGCCCCCATCAGACACAGCGCCGCATACAGATAATCCCACTTCAGCGGCTGATTCATATACATCACTGCGAACGGCACGAATACCAGCAGCGTGATGACTTCCTGCAATATCTTCAACTGCCCGAGGCTCATCGAGGAGTAGCCGATGCGGTTGGCGGGCACTTGCAACAGGTATTCAAACAACGCGATGCCCCAGCTAATCAGCGCCGCGATATACCAGGGTGAAGTCGCCAGGTTCTTCAGGTGCCCATACCAGGCGAACGTCATGAACAGATTGGAAACGGCGAGCATCAATGCCGTGACCAGCAGCGGGTTCGAGATCAGTCCCATCGTGCGATTCTTTCGGCGAAGAGATTACTTGATGCCCAGCAACTCGATATCAAACACCAGCGTCGCATTCGGCGGAATCACCCCGCCCGCGCCGTTAGCGCCATAACCGAAATACGCGGGGATAATCAGCGTACGCTGTCCGCCCACTTTCATACCTTTCACGCCTTGATCCCACCCCTTGATCACACGCCCCGCCCCGAGTGGAAAATCAAATGGTTGGCCGCGGTCGCGCGAGCTGTCGAATTTATTGCCCTTGTGGTCGGCGGCATCCGCATCGTACAGCCAGCCGGTGTAATGTACGGTCACATCATCGTCAGCCTTGGCTTGAGCGCCGGAACCCAACTGGTTATCAATTTTAACCAGCTCGGTTATGTTGCTCGCTTCCCCTCCCCTTATGGCCTGTTCGGAGCAGGCCGCGATTGAAAAAATGCCGGCTGCCAGCAGCAAAGCCAGAGGGGAAAACAGGGCGCGCTTCATCATGGGTAAAATCCCTTCGAGATAACTTTAAACTATTGTCATGCGGCGGAACCGCGATGCGTTCCGCCTTGCGCGAGTTGAGGGGGCCTCTATTGAATTAACGCACACCCAGCAACTCAACATCAAACACCAGCGTCGCATTCGGCGGAATCGCTCCACCCGCGCCGCGAGCGCCATAACCGAGATGCGCGGGAATAACCAGCGTGCGCTGACCACCCACCTTCATGCCCTCGACACCTTGATCCCATCCCTGGATCACACGGCCAGCACCGAGCGGGAAATTGAACGGCTGTCCACGGTCGCGTGAGCTGTCGAATTTCTTGCCGTGGTGGTCTGGCGCAGCCGCATCGTACAGCCAGCCGGTGTAATGAACCGACACCTCGTGTCCTGCGATGGCCAGCGCGCCATTACCCGGCTTGCTGTCGGTTTTAACCAGCTCGGTTATATTGCCCGCTTCCTTTTTTGTTGCTGCCGGTTCGGAATAAGCCATAGTTGAAAAAATGCCGACGGCCAGCAGCAAAGCTAGGGGGAGAAATAGGATGCGTCTAATCATTTGAATGCTCCTTCGATATAACTTCAAGTTGTTGTGAGGCGCTCTACGCGGGCTGAATTAATTCACGGCCAGCAATTCGACATCGAACACCAGCGTCGCATCCGGCGGAATCACGCCGCCAGCGCCGCGCGGACCATAGCCCAAATGCGAGGGAATCACCAGCGTGCGCTGCCCACCCACCTTCATGCCTTCGACCCCTTGATCCCATCCCTTGATGACATTCCCCTCGCCGAGCGGAAAATCGAATGGCTCATCGCGGTCGCGTGAGCTATCGAATTGCTCGCCCTTCTGGTCGGGTGCAGCTTCGTCATATAGCCAGCCGGTGTAATGCACCAGCACCACCCTACCGCTAACCGCCAGATCACCTTCGCCCAGCTTGACATCAATTTTAATCAGCTCAGTCATATCGCCTGCTTCCTTCAGTTGCGGCCTGTTACAAGCAAGCCGTGGTTAAAAAACACTGCATTTTATTTTATGTTCCTTTTCGTGCTGAATTAGCGCACGGCCAGCAATTCCACATCGAACACCAGCGTCGCATCCGGCGGAATATCACTGCCCGCACCCTCCGGGCCATAGCCGAGGTGCGACGGGATAACCAGCGTGCGCTGCCCGCCCATCTTCATGCCTTCCACACCCAGATCCCAGCCCTCGATTACACGTCCGCCACCGAGTGGAAAGGCAAACGGCTTGTTGCGGTCGCGCGAGCTGTCGAATTTCTTGCCCTTGTGGTCGGGTGCGGCTTCGTCGTACAGCCAGCCGGTGTAATGCACCACCACACCACTGCCGCTGGTCGCCAGTTCACCTTCGCCCAGTTTGATATCTGTTTTGATGAGTTCGGTCATGTTGCTTATTTCCTTCTGTGTTGCGGCTTGTTCAGAACAAACCATGGTTAAAAATACTGATTGATAACTGTATCCACATGAGCTTTTAATAGCCCAACACCGGTGCCAGCCACCGTTCCGCCTCTTCCATACTCCATCCCTTGCGCTTCGCATAATCCGCAACCTGATCCTTGTCCACCTTGCCGGTGGCGAAATATTGTGACTGCGGGTGCGAGAAGTAAAAGCCGCTCACGGCTGCGGTCGGCATCATCGCAAAGTTTTCGGTAATCGTGATACCTGCGTTGAGCGGTGCTTGCAGCATCTCGAATAATGGCCCCTTCTCGCTATGCTCCGGGCAGGCCGGGTAGCCGGGTGCGGGGCGGATACCGCGATATTTTTCGGCGATCATGGCTTCGTTATCCAGTGCCTCATCCGCCGCATAGCCCCAGAATTCGCGGCGCACACGCGCGTGCAGCAGTTCGGCGAAGGCTTCGGCGAGGCGGTCGGCCAGCGACTTGAGCAGGATCGCATTGTAGTCGTCGTGGTGCTTCTCGAATTCGGCCACATGTGTTTCGATGCCAATGCCGGTGGTGACGGCGAATGCGCCGATGTAGTCCACGACACCCGTTTCTTTAGGTGCGATAAAGTCTGCTAGGCAGTAGTTAGGGATGTTGTCCGGTTTCTTGGTTTGCTGGCGCAGGTTGTGCCAGATCATCGCCACCTTCTTGCGCGATTCATCCGTGTAAATTTCGATATCGTCGTTATTTACTGTATTGGCGGGGAACAAGCCGAACACGGCATTCGCGGTAAGCCATTTTTCCGTGGTGATTTTTTTCAGCATGGCTTGCGCATCGGCGAACAGCTTGCGCGCTTCGCTACCCATTACTTCGTCATGCAGTATCTTCGGGTAACGCCCAGACAATTCCCATGCATGAAAGAACGGCGTCCAATCTATGTATTTGGCGATCTTGTCCAGCGGGTAGTTCTCGAGCTTCTGCACGCCCATCAATAGCGGTTTGGACGGGGTATAACTCTTCCAATCGGCTTTCAGGCCATGCGCCCGCGCCTCTGCCAGCGTGACATACACGGCCTTGCTCTTCTTGCCTTCATGTTGCGCGCGCGCCGCCGTGTAATCCGCTTTGATGCCCGCGACATACTCATCGCGCAATGTGCCGGAGAGCAGGTTGCTGCACACGCCCACCGCGCGCGAGGCATCGGTGACGTACACCGTGGCGCCGTTCGGATAATTGGGTTCGATCTTCACGGCGGTGTGCACACGCGAAGTGGTCGCGCCGCCGATCATCAGCGGGATGGTGAAACCCTGGCGCTGCATCTCTTTCGCCACATGCGCCATTTCTTCCAGCGACGGCGTGATCAGCCCGGACAGGCCGATGATGTCGGCCTTGTGCTCGCGCGCGGTGTCTAGAATCTGCTGGCACGGTACCATCACGCCCATGTTCACCACCTCGAAGTTGTTGCACTGCAACACCACGGTGACGATGTTCTTGCCGATATCGTGTACGTCGCCCTTGACCGTCGCCATCACGATCTTGCCCTTGGCGCTGGTGTTGCCGGTGCGCAATTTTTCCGCTTCGATGTACGGCACCAGATGCGCCACCGCCTGCTTCATCACGCGCGCCGATTTCACCACTTGCGGCAGGAACATCTTGCCCGCGCCGAACAGGTCGCCGACCACATTCATGCCAGTCATCAGCGGACCTTCGATCACCTCGACCGGGAACTTCGCAAGCTTGCGCGCTTCCTCGGTGTCTTCCACGATGAAGGTGGTGATGCCGCGCACCAGCGCGTGGGTGAGCCGCTCCTGCACCGTGCCCTTGCGCCATTCCAAATCCTCGACTTGTGCTTTGCCGCCGCCTTTCACCGTCTCGGCCAGTGTGACCAACTTTTCTCCGGCATCAGGGCTGCGGTTTAGCACCACGTCTTCTACCGCATCGCGTAATTCTTTTGGAATTTCTTCGTACACACCGAGCTGCCCGGCGTTGACGATGCCCATGGTCAAACCGGCTTTGATGGTGTGATACAGGAACACGGTGTGGATCGCCTCGCGCACCGCCTCGTTGCCACGGAATGAAAATGACACATTCGACACGCCGCCACTGATCTTGGCATAGGGCAGGTGCTGAGTAATCCAGCGCGTGGCTTCGATAAAGTCTACAGCGTAGTTGTTGTGTTCCTCGATGCCGGTGGCGATCGCAAAAATATTCGGGTCGAAGATGATGTCTTCCGGCGGGAAGCCGACCTTGTTCACCAGGATGTCGTAGCAACGCTGGCAGATTTCCGTCTTGCGCTTGTAGGTGTCGGCTTG
>Ga0315281_10015637_pt1 | contig 10168 bp, 12 predicted proteins | sample YL17G07_0_MG_FD_204540 | JGI IMG/M metagenome (GOLD analysis project Ga0315281, IMG submission 204540) | Sediment microbial communities from Yellowstone Lake, YNP, Wyoming, USA - YL17G07_0 | ecosystem: Environmental > Aquatic > Freshwater > Lake > Sediment | place: USA: Wyoming | collected...
TTTTTGCAAACCGGACGCCACTCGATCCCAGCGTTGGACCTCGCTTATTACGAACCTGCCAGCCAGCGCATCGAGGCCGTCCGCATTCCCGGCGCCAGCGTGGAAGTGGTGAATCCGGCATGGCGTAGCTGGGGTGTGGCGGGCGCTGTGGTTGCCGCGCTGCTGTCAGGTGTCTGGTTGTTTGTGGTGGCACGTTCCAGGTACCGCACAGTCCGTGCACGCAGAGCCGCACTGCAACGCATCGCGCAAGCCGAGCAACCCAATGAACTCAGGATGGCTTGGCTCGCATATGGAGCGGAGGGTGTTCCCACGAACACGCTGGGGCAGTGGCGGCGGCAGGGTATGCGTAGCGGCGTGCATCTGGAGGATTTGGCTCAACGCCTGGACGCGCTTTGTTATGGTCGCGGCGAAAGCAAGGAATTGCTTGCCGCGATTCGGGAGGAGTTGCTGCAGGCTCTCGAAAGAGGTGACTTCTAAAATTAGGGATTCCGGATTTTACTGTGGGTGATTTTCAAATCGTCCAACGGTTAATTCTACCCAAATAGTGCCGGTATCTGCCGTTCAAATATTTCCCACAAAACAGAACGTAGGCTGGTGGTGAGCTTGCGAACCCCAGCATAGCGACCCCCCCAAAACGCTGGGGTTCTTTTATCACCCCAGCCTACGGGCTGGAGCGCAATGTTGGAGGTACTTTCATTGCTTCCACTTCGCAATCGCAAACGCTTGGCATGATGTAATACCAGACAACCCGTTTCGCCCCATTGAAATTCTTATCCGTTGCTCGTTGATCTGTTCAATTTGCTTGCCCTTCTTCTCGGAAACTTCCCATGCGATAGAGGTAAGAGCCGATTTACACGCGGTTGCAACCGCATCACTTTCTGGGATGAATTGGTAGCGAGAATAGTAGATGGTAATTCCAAAACCGTCAGCCCGATCCTCAACACCGTACTCGGTGTCTTTGTCGTAAGTAGAGAGTACTGTGTTCGTATGGCTAACAGGCGTGGCACAAGCAACGAGAAAAATTGATAGCAATAAAGTTGGCAATAAGCGCATAAATACCTCTAACGTCGGAATTCTCTGTCCGGTGGAATGATGGGTTAGCGCTTCTTTTCTTTGAGCGCAAAATTGGGTTCATAGATACGCACCAAGTTTTCAATGAGTTCTCTTGATTGCTTAATCACGTCCTCGGCTTCTGTCGGATTGCAGAATTCTCCTTGGTGAGCAACCGAATTGCGTTTTTTGTTGATCTGCACAGCAGTGTTTTTCAGTTTCGTAATTACCTTGTGATGTTTATCACCTTTGGTTAACGGGATCAACAAACGATCAATTTTTCCAGCAATGCCATTAGCCCAGCCGAGCAAACTGTCGACAAACGTATTGTCGAACTGGCTTTTCGATGCAAACTCGTTTCGGATAGCGAAGTTAGCGGCAAGTTCTGCAGCTGTCGCTGCACGAATGATTGCGGCTGATGACTCATTCCGAGTACGAAGTCCGGTTAGTTTGTTCCATTGAGACTGTATCTTTTCAAGGTCAGTCCGATACTCATATGGTTTGCTTGTGTCCATTATTTCCGTACCAAAAAATACAGAGCCAAACCGACAGACAAGATGGCTCCAACTTCAAGTGCTAAGGTTGGCCAGATGATAGATGCGTGGAGATCAAGCACTTCCCCAGACGAAGCCACCACATATACTTTTGAGAGGATGAACGCAAAAGTCTGGAAATTTTCGCTTACTCCCATCCAACCCCAAGGAGGATAAATGAGTGCAACCGCACAGGTTAAGAATGTCCCAACTATGATTGCTTTTTCGATTGCCATGCCTTGGTTCCCAGGTTTGAGCGCTAAAGGTAAAAATGAGAGGCAGCCCGCGTAGGGCGCAATCAATATTGCGCCGAATGAAAAATTGATAGGGGTCGGAAAGACTCTCGTCTCCCCGCCCTCCGCGGCGTGTAAATGGGGTCGGACACGATTGTTTCATTTTTTATCATGATTAGGGCGCCCAAAAACTGTAATGTGTCCACCAATTTACCACCGAACAGCGGGGGAGGAAAAACTTACACCCCTACATAGGATGGATGACTGCTTGCGCCGTTCCGCCCAGTCATACGCCTTGTCGTGATGATCCACATAGCACAGCAACAAGCTGGCCTCTGTTTTGTGGACGATCAGGCGGATGTCGCTACTCACCCGAACCGACCGGAAATTTTTGTCTCTAGCCTTGTCCAGCCTGTGGAAGCTCATGCCGGGATTAACCGGATTCATTTGCAAATCGAAGGCGGTGGTCTTGACGGACTTTTGCTCATCGCGGGTAAGTGTGGCGAGGCTGTCGGTGAAGGTGTCGGCGATGAGAAAGCCCATATCTTGAAGGTATTTATCCCGGAGTGAATTCGGGGATTGCACGAATCATGAACTGATCGAACAGCGGCACCGTGAATGCCATGTCTCCATGTGCCGGACTGTAAATCATCCCTTTCTTGATAAGCTTCGAGCGCACCGGGCCGATACCTTTCACCGTAGTTCCCAGCGTCGTAGCGATGTCACCGGTGCGATGGCTGTCCGGCCCGAGATGCGCCATTGCACGGAGAAAGTTTTTTTCGCCCGGTGTGAGCCGATCAAAGCGTACCCGGAAAAAATTCTTATCCAACCGGCGCATCACCTCTGGCGTGGCATCCCGGACGATCTTCAATGTAATGGGGCTTGCCGCAGCCATGTTCCATGACTGATAAGCCCACTCCTGGAGGAAATAAGGGTAGCCGTGCGTCAGGCGGAACACTTCCTTTAATGCGTCGTCCCGAAACTCAACCCCCACGGCCTGCGCAGGATCGCGCAACGCCTTTGCCGCATCTGCTTCCGATAGCGCCCCAATGTCCGGGAAATTGAACAGGCGCTCGGCATACGACTTCGACTCTCCCGCCATGCCGGGGAGTACCGGCAAACCAGCCGCCAGCAGCACCAGTGGCAACTGCTTCTGCTGCATCTTGTGCATTGCCATGATGAGAGCGCCAAGTTCCTTCTGGTTCAGATATTGAATCTCATCAATCAGAATGGCCACGGCGGTCTTGCGCTCCTCCGCTGCCTCCGCAACCGCCACAAACAAGTTCGGCAGGTCGATCTCCAAATCGCCACTGTCGGCAGTACCTTTGGCGGGTTCGATATCCAGCCCCAGAGCCATGTCGTTCACCGTCAACTTGATGCTGCCGATGAAGCTGCGTAGCACCGCCAGTCCTCGCCTGACCTTGTCTCCTGCCCCGGCCACCCGGTCCAGCTCGTAGAGCAGGCTTCTCAGTGCGGGAAAAATCAGCTCGCCCAGCGGCTTCTCCTCATGCGCTTCAAGCAGTATTGAATGGTAGCCATCTTTCTTGGCCATCCGTTCAATTTCGTTGAGCAGCACGGTCTTTCCTACTCCGCGCAGACCAGTCAACAGCAAACTTTTTTCCGGGCGCTTTTGCTTTACCCTCCCGAGGAGAATGCGCGCCTGTTCGAGAAGCGGGTCGCGCCCGACCAGCTCTGGCGGGGGCGCGCCGGCGCCGGGAGAAAATGGGTTTGTGATTGGGTCCATAGTTGTTTCTACCGAGTTCTATACATATCTATCTAAATATGGATAGATATTAGTAGATATTGATAGATATTGGCAAACATTGAATTCTAATAAAAGGGAATAAATGGGGACGCTATCCTTAAAAGTGGCGAACAATTGAGTCTCTCCCCTATTATTTGGAGCGGAGGGTGTCCCCACGAACACGCTGGGGCAATGGTTGCGGCAGCAGGGTATGCTTAGCGGTGTGCATCTGGAGGATTTGGCTCAACGCCTGGACGCGCTTTGTTATGGTCGCGGCGAAAGCAAGGAATCGCTTGCCGCGATTCGGGAGGAGTTGCTGCAGGTTCTCGAAAGGTGCGACTTATATAATTAGGGATTCCGGATTCTGCTGTACTGAACCATCTTGGACTCCCCGCGCATCTCAAAACATCAAGCCGGCAATCTGGTAAACTTATCCACAGTTGCTGTTCCAAAATCAGCAGCCGGTCCTGGGTCAAAATTCAATCAACGCGAACAAATGGCTAACACGGGAGATTTCCATGACCACATTGGAAGTGAAGTTGAATTTGCCAGACGCTCTGGCGCAGGAAGCACAAAAGGCGGGCTTGCTCACCCCTGATGCAATCGAACGTTTGTTGCGTGAGGCGGTGCGGCGCGGCGCGGTGGATGAGCTGTTCGGGGCGATGGATCGGTTGGCGGATGCAAATATTCCGCCGATGACGATGGAGGAGATTCAGGCCGAGGTGGACGCTGTTCGCGCAGAAAGGCGGGCTCGTGCGGGTCGTGCTTGATACGAACATCGTGGTGTCGGGGTTTTTGTGGCGCAGCTTTCCGCGCCAGTTGCTTGATCTGGCCCGTGCCGATGCGATCACGATTTATACGAGCGGGACGCTGTTGGATGAGCTTGCAGATGTGCTGTCCAGAAACAAGCTGGCGGCGAAGTTGCGGGAACAGCAAGTGACGCCGGAATTTTTAATGCAGCACTATGGAATATTGGCGAAGGTGCTCACGCCCGCGCTCATCGCCCGGGTGGTGCCGAACGATCCTGACGATGATGCAGTGATCGCTTGCGCGTTGGCCGCCAACGCAGCACTTGTGGTGTCGGGCGATGCCCATCTGCTGACCATGAAGCAGTACCAGAGTATCCCCATCGTAACCGCAGCTCAGGCAGTCGGGCTTGTAACAGGCCACTAGAAGTAAGGCGGGCATCTAAAAAAGATGTAAAAATTCAGGCAACAGCGGGATTGGGGAGGTTTTTACTTTCTTCTATAACACTTCTGATCCTGGGTTAAAGGGTAGCGTCCCGAATGGCACTATGTTGAGCTTAACAATACCTACCATTATGTTGCATTGACTACATTAAACTTCAGAACAAATCATCATGGACAAGCAAGAAATTATCGAGGAAATCAGGCGAACAGCCCAACTTAATTGGCTTCGTTGGGGAGATGCTGTAGAAGACGCAGGACTCGTACCAAATCAGATGAACACAGCATTAAGCAAGGATGAGGCAATCGGGAAGCTAATCGATTTAATAAGTGAGCTGGGGCGCTTCCCTATTGAGGGTGAAATGAGCCGTAAGAGAAATCAAGACGCAGCCTTTCCGCATCATAATGTTTTTAGAAGCAAGTTTGGCGGTAAGAAAAGTATTGCCACTGCCGTTGTGAATTACTGCCGTGAGCGTGGCGGCTTAGACGATGTTGTCGAGATATGTTCTGGGCACGTTGACAATGATGAGCCAGCCTCGGCAGATAATACGCAAACCGAACAAACAGGGGCTGATGGGTTTGTTTATTTAATGAAGTCTGGTCGCTATTACAAAATCGGTCGCACTGATGCTGTCGGGCGACGACATAAAGAAATCCGAACACAAATGCCAGAAGATGTCGAAGTTGTCCATCACATTGGAACAGACGACCCAAGTGGTATTGAGGCGTATTGGCACAAGAGATTTGTGGATAAGCGAAAAAACGGTGAATGGTTTGATTTAACTCGCGCTGACATCAACGCATTCAAACGCCGCAAAAAATTCATGTAATGACACAAGCCCGTGTACGCAATCGTTATTGCGCCGAGTGAAAACGTTTGGTGCAATGTGCTTCGCTTATTTGCCTCTACTTTGGATGCACATGGAACAGGACGGCTGCTTTACGCTGCTGAAGGGACATTCGACAGGTCAGCCCTGACCAATTGTTTAGGGTCGCACTGGGACGGATGATCCATGCGCTCCGTGCGCCTTGCATCTGGCCGTTCTCGCTACTTTTTTCAACAGCCGGTGAACCCCTTACCATGACAGACCCCATCCGCCTCGCAAAACGCCTTGCCGAAATAGTCCCCTGTTCTCGCCGGGAGGCTGAGCTATACATTGAGGGAGGTTGGGTAACGGTGGATGGGCAAGTGGTGGAAGAGCCTCAATTCAGGGTGTCGCAGCAAACGGTTGAGCTCCACCCCGATGCGAGTCTCACGCCGCTTGAACCGGTGACCATTCTGTTTCACCAACCTCTCGTCACTGACCCGAGTATGGACGAAAATTTCGCGCAGCAACTGATTTCCGCCAACACGCAGGCGGCCGATGACGTCTCCGGCATCAAGCTGCGCAAGGGGCATTTTTCTAAACTGACTCAGACCACTCCCCTGGAGCCAGGCGCCAGTGGCTTGTTGGTCTTCACCCAGGACTGGCGGGTGGCGCGTAAGCTGATTGAGGATGCCGCCAAGGTCGAGCAGGAGTATATTGTTGAGGTTGCCGGTAAACTGGCCCCGGATGGCCTCAAGCGGCTTAGCCAGGGCGCGTCCCCGGCCAAGGTCAGTTGGCAAAACGAAACCCGGCTGCGCTTCGCCATCAAGGGCGCACAACCGGGGCAGATTGCACAGCGGTGTAAAAGTGTCGGGCTCACGGTGCTGTCCATGAAGCGCATCCGCATCGGGCGTTTGTCGATGGCAAAACTACCACCAGGGCAGTGGCGATATCTGGCGCCGCAGGAACGGTTTTAGTCGCGTTAACACTCCGCGTCTCTGCCACATGGAGACGGCTTATATCCGGTGGACCGGGGAGATTCTCAAGTGGCAATACTACTGAGGGGAAAATTAATGAAAGCAATATTGATCGGGGCTGCTGCTCTGTTGTTGTCGGTTGGAGCTATTGCGGACGAAGGTGGGGTTCTGCCCAGCAACACCGGTATCGTCACCAAGCCTAGCAAATATTCAGTCGCTGAAACAATGGATCGCATGGAAGTGGCGGCCAAGGGTGTCGGTGCCAATATTTTCAGCCGAATTGACTGGCAGGAATTATCGAAGAAAGTGAACATACAAATCCCGGCCAACCAGTTGCTCATCTTCGGGCGCGGCAAAGGTGGCCCGGTCATCATCAAGGAGGCGCCGCTGGCTTCCCTGGATATCCCATTCAAGGCAGTGGCCTGGGAAGATTCCAAGGGTAAGGTTTGGTTGAGCTATACCAACGGGACTTTTATTGACCAGCGCTACGCGATTGGCAGTGCTGCAAAAGCTGCCAAGGACATTGACGAGACGATAGAAAAGATTACCGCTGAAGCGCTAAAGTAGCAGATTGTTAGAGCACACTCTCCGGCAGGCAGGAGAGTGTGTAGTTGGCCCAATATCCGGCGCATTCTGAATTTCTCCGATTTGCCCCGCTACGGACAAGGGTTATAATGGAAACCGTTGCACAACGTTGAATTTTCCATTCCCATGCCTATTTTACCCTCCCCCAAAAAACGTTTGTTTGCCCAGTTTGCTCTGGTGGCCAAAGCCATGTCCAGCCCCAACCGGCTTGAATTGCTCGATGCGCTGGCCCAAGGTGAGCGTAGCGTGGACGGACTGGCGCAGGCGACCGGAATGTCAGTCGCCAACACTTCCCATCATTTGCAGCTTCTGCGCGAATGCGGTTTGGTGAAATCGCGCAAGGAAGGGTTGCAGGTTATCTACAGCCTGAGCGACGAGGAAATCCCGTTGTTGGTCGCTGGAATCCGGCGCGTGGCGGAGCGCCGTCTGGCCGAAGTCGAACGCATTGTGCGCGATAACTTCGAAACCCTGGACGGCTTGCAGCCTGTGCGGCGCGATGAGTTGCTGCAGATGGTGCAGTCGGGCGAGGCGGTAGTGATTGACGTGCGTCCCACCAGTGAATTTCGGGCGGGTCATATCGAAGGCGCAATCAGCATGCCGCTCGATACCTTGTCGAAAAGGCTGGCTGAGTTACCCAAGCAGGGGGAGATCGTGGCTTACTGTCGCGGCCCTTATTGCATGTTCGCCTATGAGGCGGTGTCGAATCTGCGGGAAAATGGCTATCGGGCGCGCCGTCTGGAAGATGGTTACCCAGAGTGGAAAGCCGCCCATCTTCCAGTGATCGAAAGCGAGCAGTAGGCAGCGGCGGCGCGTCTTTTCCGGCTGCCCTTTCTTCGGCTTGACAAAGCCACCATTCCCGCCCATTATTCAAATGTTTGCTTGAATGCTGAATCAATATTCTGATTTTGTGCATGATAGAGGGGTGGTGCATGTTCTTCCGGCAACTGGCGACAAAAGAATCCACGCTGTCTTACCTGTTCGGCTGCGGCTCGCTTGGCAGCGCCATGGCGGTGGACGTGGTGGCGGGGGATGAAGACTGGTTCATGCAGGAAGCGCACAAGCAGAACGTCAAGATCACCCACGTCATCGACACCCACGTTCACGCCGACCATTATTCCGGCGGACGCAAGCTGGCCGAGCTGGCTGGCTCGGCATACTGCCTGCACGAGAGCGATGCGGCAGTGGTGAAATTTCCATTCCACCCGCTGCGCGACAACGATGTGATTACGGTGGGCAATGTGTTGGTGCGGGTATTGCACACGCCGGGCCACACCCCGGACAGCGTGTGCCTGCTGGTCACCGATAAACGTCGCGGCGACGAGCCCTGGTTTGTGGTAACCGGTGACACCTTGTTTGTCGGCAGTACCGGACGGCCAGACTTGGCTGGGCGTGAAAAGGAAATGGCAGGCATGCTATTCGACAGTCTGCACGCCAAGCTGCTCACCCTGCCGGACGAAGTAGAAATCTTCCCTGGCCATCAGGCAGGCAGCGTGTGCGGCGCCGGAATTTCCGGCAAGCCTTCTTCCACTATCGGTTTCGAAAAGCGATTCAACGCCGGCCTGCGTATCACCGATCGTGCCGAGTTCGTGCATTACCTCACCGCCGAGATTCCACCGCGCCCGGCCGAGATGGACAAGATGGTGGCGGCAAACTGCGCCGCCTGATCCAACCATGGCCCCCGCTGAACCCGACCCAGCTAGCTACCGGGATTACACCCACGGCATCCGCCACAACCTGGACCAGTTCCTGCACCAGCTGGTTCAGGTGCTGCTGGTTGGGTTGACGCTGGGCATGATGCGCACCGTCGTGCCGGCCTTGGCGGAATCCGAATTCGGCGTGCCGAAGGGCTCGTTCATGCTGCTGATGGCGTTCGTGGTGGCGTTCGGCTTCGTCAAAGGCACCCTCAATTTTGTTGCCGGACGCCTGTCCGAACGCCTGGGGCGCAAGCGTGTACTGCTGCTGGGCTGGTTCTCCGCTGTGCCGATTCCGTTCATGATTTTGTACGCCCCAAGTTGGGGCTGGATCGTCGCCGCGACGGTGCTGCTGGGGATGAATCAGGGCTTCACCTGGTCCATGACCCAGACTTCCAAGCTCGACATCACCCGCCCCGACCAGCGCGGTCTCACCATCGGCTTGAACGAGTTTGCAGGTTATGTGGGCGTGGCCATTGCCGGCATTGTCACCGGCTATATGGCAACTGCTTTCGGCGCGCGCATGGGGCTGCTGATTTTCGGTCTGGCGGTGATCGGGCTGGCCATCGTGCTCACGCTGCTCTGGGTCAAGGACACCCTGCCCTGGGCCAAAGCCGAAGGTGCGCGCCACGCAGCGGGAAAATCCGTGGGGCCGAAGCCGCGCTTTCCCAGGAATATCTCCGACACCCCTACCACCTGGGAAGTGTTCACCCTCATGTCCTGGCGCGACCGTCGCATGGCCGCCATCAGCCAGGCCGGGCTGGTGGAGAAATTCGTGGATGCACTGATCTGGGTGTTCTATCCGGTGTACCTGTACCAGCACGGCCTGAGCCTGGCCAATATCGGCTGGGTGGTGGGGGTGTACGGCTTCGTCTGGGGCGGTTCGCAGCTTTTCACCGGCAAGCTGTCCGACCATATCGGGCGCCTGAAACCCATCGTGTGGGGCATGTGGATTTGCGGCGCCGGTGTGGGCATGATGCTGCTCGGTGAAAGTGTCGCGTGGTGGTTGTTCTCCGCTGCCGTCACCGGCTTCGGCATGGCCCTGTTGTATCCCAACCTGAGCGCAGCGGTAAGCGACATCGCGCACCCGGCCTGGCGCGGCTCCGCCATCGGCATCTACCGCTTCTGGCGCGATCTGGGCTATGGCATTGGCGCGTTGGCACTGGGTCTGGTGGCGAACCTGAGCGGTGCCATCAGTTCCGGCTTCTGGTTTGTCAGCATCGCTATGCTGGTTTCGGGACTGATCGTCTGGATCTGGGGTGAGGAAACCCATCCGCGGCTGAATCCGGCGGATTGAGAAAAAGGAGATAACCATGAAACTCGGTATGGTGATTTATTCCACCGAAAGCGAAACCGTGTGGA
>Ga0315281_10015638_pt1 | contig 10168 bp, 6 predicted proteins | sample YL17G07_0_MG_FD_204540 | JGI IMG/M metagenome (GOLD analysis project Ga0315281, IMG submission 204540) | Sediment microbial communities from Yellowstone Lake, YNP, Wyoming, USA - YL17G07_0 | ecosystem: Environmental > Aquatic > Freshwater > Lake > Sediment | place: USA: Wyoming | collected...
GCACCATCCTGAAGGGCGGCCCGCGCGAGGCCCACCGGCTCCTCTCCGCCCTTCTGACCGTCGTCGCGCTCGGGGGCGCCGTCGTGGTCGCGGTCGGGGTGCTGGTGGCTCCCTGGATCGTCTCCCTGCTGGCTCCCGGCTTCGCCGGCTCCCCGGCCAAGTTCGCGCTCACGGTCTCGCTGACCCGCTGGCTGTTCCCGTTCATCGCCTGCATGAGCCTGGCGGCCTCGGTCATGGGGTATCTGAACGCGCGCGAGCGGTTCGGCCCCGGGGCCTTCGCGCCGGTCGCGCTCAACCTCTGCGTGATCGCGGGCGGAGTCTTCCTGTGTCCGCTGTTCGGGGACAGCCCGGACACCCGGATATACGGGTGGACGATCGGCGTGCTCCTCGGCGGGCTCGCCCAGTGGCTCGTCCAGATCCCCGCGGCCCGCTCTCTGGGCTTTCGCTGGGCGTGGCGGCTCTGGCATCCGGGACTGCGCGAGATCGGGATCCTCATGGCGCCCGCCCTGGTCGGATTCTCGGTGAGCCAGCTCTACCTCCTCATAAACACGATCCTGGCGTCCCTGCTGCCGGAGGGAAGCGTGGCCTACCTCTACTACGGCAACCGGCTCATGCAGCTGCCGCTGGGCGTCATGGGCGTGGCGCTCTCGACCGCCGCATACCCCGTGGTGGCCCGGGCCCTCGCGCGCGGCCGGCCCGCGGACGCCGCCCGGCCCCTCAACCACGCGCTGAGCCTCGCGGCGTTCTCGGTCCTGCCGGCTTCGGCCGGATTGATCGCGCTCTCGCCCTGGATCAACCGGCTGCTCTTCCGGTACGGCCGGTTCGGGGCCGAGGACGCGGCCGTCACCGCCGCGGTCGCCAGCGCGTACGCGATAGGGATAATCGGGCACGCGTGCGGCCGCGTGCTGACCCCGCCGTTCTACGCCGCCGGCCGGCCGTACGTGCCGGTGGCGGTCGCCGGCGTGGGTGTCGTCTGCAACGCCATGCTCTCGTCCATCCTCATGTTCCCGCTCGGGCCCGTCGGCCTGCCGCTCTCGACGAGCGTGGTCGCGATCGCGACCGCGCTGTGGCTCGGCTGGCGCCTGCACGGGGTCGTGCCGGGACTCGGGGGCCAGCGGGTGGCGCGCGCGTTCGCGGGGGCCCTCCTGGCCTCCGCCGGGATGGGGCTCGCGGTCTGGGCGGGCGCCCGCTGGGGCGACCACGCGCTCGCGGCGGCGGGACTATCCATGCGCGTCAGGGACTCGGCCGTGACCGTGACGGGGATCGCGGCCGGGATCGCGGCTTACGCGGCGCTGGCGTGGATCCTGCGGCTTCGCGAGCTTTCCGACGTGCGCGACGCGATGCGCGGGAGGGCGGGGTGAGCCGGTTCCGGCTGCCTCCCGGCGCCGGGACCATGTTCCAGCGCCGGGTATGGCGGCTTGCGCTCACGATTCCGCGGGGCCAGGTCCGGACCTACGGCTGGATGGCCGCTCGCCTGCGCTCCTCGCCGCGCGCGGTCGGGCAGGCGCTCAAGGCGAACCCGTTCGCGCCGCGGGTGCCGTGCCACCGGGTCATCGCGGCGGACGGGATCGGCGGGTACGGGGGAACGTGGAACTCGCCGAAGAAGCGGCGGATGCTCGCCCGCGAGGGAGCGTGCATGGCACGAAGTATGGCGCGGCGTTGAGGGCCCTCGTCCAGCGGGTCAGGGAAGCCTCGGTTGCGGTCGGGGACGGGGACGTAGGGCGCATTGGGAAAGGCTACCTGGTTCTGCTCGGGATCCGGAAGGGCGACACCCCGGAGGCGGCGGCGGCGCTGGCGCGCAAGGTGGCGGAGCTCAGGATCTTCAACGACGAGGCCGGGAAGATGAGCCGGTCGCTGGCCGACGTCGGGGGATCGGTCCTCGTCGTCTCCCAGATGACCCTGTACGGCGACGTTTCGAAGGGCCGGCGGCCCTCGTTCGATGCGGTCGCCCCGGGTGCGGAAGCCGAGCCCCTGTACGAGGCTTTCCTGGCGGGCCTCCGGGCGGCGGGGTGCCCTTTGGAAACGGGCCGGTTCGGGGCCATGATGGACGTGGCGCTGGTGAACGAGGGCCCCGTGACCTTCATGCTCGAGCTTGACTAGCCCAACAGCGAACGCCGAAGGTCCGTCCTGTCTCCTTCGGCGGGGGTTCGGCCGGGCCGCGGGCTCGTCCGAGCCCCGGGCTCGGACGAACCCCAGTTGACTGAAGACCGGGCTTTCTGGTTTAGTTGTCTTGTCTTCAAAACGTCCCGTCGGAAAGACGATCAGGAGGATGAACATGGCGTACGTGGTCGGGGAGAAGTGCCTGGGAGAACAATACGCGCAGTGCGTGTCGGCCTGCCCGGTCGAGTGCATGTACCCGGGCGAGTACAAGGGAGAGAAGTTCCTCGTCATCGACCCGGAGCTGTGCATCAACTGCGGCGCGTGCCAGCCGCAGTGCCCGCTCCTCGCGATCTTCGACAGCGAGGATACCGCGGGCCCGGAATGGACGGCGGCAAACAAGGAACTCACCCCGAAGTTCAAGAGCAATCCCAAGGTGGAGCCGCGGCCGGCGAACGATCCGCCGAAGAAGCCGGGACACAAACTCGGGGGATAGTCCTCGCTTCTCGCTGAGCGGGGCGGCCCGGCGGTCCCTTGACCGTCCCGGATGCGCGTGTTGACATATAGAAGGATACAGGCTTTCCGAAGGGGAGGGCTCTGGGCACGAACATCATCCGGCGCATTCTGTCCTGGCTGTCCGGCGGCCGCCGCCCCGTCGGTCCCGATGCCCGTGCCGCCGGGGTGTCCGCGATCTCTCCCGCCTCCATCCCGGCCGGCGCGACGGTGGCGGAGGCGATGGACCGGTACCGGGCCCTCGTCGAGCTCTCGCACGACGCGGTCCTCGTCTCCGATCTCGCGGGCCGCATTCTCCTGATCAATGAGGAGGCCGCGGTCCAGCAGGGGGTCCCCGACCCCGCCGTGCTCGTCGGCCGCGACGTGCTCTCCTTCATCGTGCCCGAGGAACGGGACACGGCCCGGCAGAACATGGCGCTCACCCTGCGCGAGGGGTCCGTCCGCCGGATCGAGTACACGCTGATACGCGAGGACGGAACGACGTTCCCAGCCGAGATCTCGGCGTCCGTGATCCACGGTCCCGACGGCCAGCCGAAGGCCTTCCTCGGGATCGTGCGGGACCTGACCGAGCGCAAGGTCGCGGAGGCCCAGCTCAAGCACTACGCCCTCCACGACTCCCTGACGACGTTGCCGAACACCGAGCTGTTCCGCGAGCACGTCGCCCGGTCGGTGGCCCGCGCGACCCGGCAGGACGGCTGGAGGTACGCGGTCCTGATCCTGGACCTCGACCGGTTCAAGAACGCGAACGAGAGCCTCGGACACCAGGCGGGGGACCATCTGCTCATGGGCGTCAGCGCCCGGCTGAAGAATTGCCTGCGGCCGGGCGACGTCCTGGCCCGGTACGGCGGGGACGAGTTCGCGATGCTGCTCAACGCGCTCGGGGACGACGCGGAGGCGGTCCGGATCGCGGACCAGGTCCAGCGGGCGCTCAAGGCGCCGTTCCGGATCCAGGGCTCCGAGGTCCACGTTTCGGCCTCCGTCGGGATCGCCCACGGCCTGCCGTCCCACGCGAAGGCGGAGGACGTCCTGCGCGACGCGGCGGCGGCGCTCGCCCGGGCGAAGGGCATGGGGAAGGCGCGGGCCGTCGTCTACGCGGACGGGATGCAGTTCCCGGCGGTCAAGCTGGTCCAGCTCGAGAACGACCTCCGGCACGCCGTGGACCGGCTCGAGTTCGAGCTCCACTACCAGCCTCTGGTATCCCTCAGGGATGGATGCATCGTCGCGATGGAAGCGCTGGTTCGGTGGCGGCACCCGACCCGGAATCTCGTCCTGCCGGCCGAGTTCATCCCCATGGCCGAGGACACGGGGCTGATCGAGCCGATCGGCGAGTGGGTGCTCCGGACCGCAGCCGCCCACCGGCGCCAGTGGCGGCCCGCGGTCGCGCGCCCCTTGCGGGTCAGCGTGAACGTCTCGGCGCGCCAGTTCCAGCGGACCGACCTTCCGGCGCTCGTGCGCGCCGTGCTCAAGGACTCCGGGCTTGCGGCCGGGTCGCTCACCCTCGAGATCACGGAGAGCGTCGCGATGGAGAACCTCGCGCACAGCGCGGCGGTCCTGGGGGAACTGGAGCGGATGGGCGTGGAGGTCTCGATCGACGACTTCGGGATCGGGTACTCGTCCCTGAACTACTTGAGGAAGCTTCCGATCCGGGCGATCAAGGTGGACCAGTCGTTCGTCCACGACCTCGCGACCAGCTCCGACGACGCCGCGATCACGCAGGCGATCGTGGCCATGGCCCACAGCCTCGGGCTCCTGGTCGTGGCCGAGGGCGTGGAGACCTCCGCCCAACTGGCCCTGGTCCGAAAGTTCAAGTGCGACCAGGCCCAGGGCTTCCTGCTCAGCCGGCCCGTTCCGGCCTCCGAGGTGGCGGCCCTGCTCGCGTCCCCGCGCCCGTTCAAGGCTTTGCGTTCGAGGAAGCCGGGGAACGGACGTCCAGGACCCGGGCGAGCGGCACCCCCATCCGGCAAACGCTGAGCACCTCCCGCGACCGCGCGGGAAGGACGCACCCGGACGCGGCCGAGGTCATGGCGATCCAGTAGTCGGGGTGGTCCGTCGCGATCCGCAGCCGCGGCCCCAGCACCTCGTCGGCTCCCCCCGGGTTGCCGCATATCCGGACCCGCCACGGACGGGGTCCGGCGGGCGCTTCGTTTGCCAGCCGGGCCGCGGCTTCCGTGACCGACGCGCCCCAGTACTCGAGGTCGTAGCGGCCGGCCGCGCCGCGCACGCCGCCGGCGAGGGCATTGAACGACATGTACTCGTAGGGGAAGAGCCGGGCGGTGACCGAAACCTGCCAGCCGGCCGCGGCCACGAGGATGGCCGCGAGCGCGGCCCGGGCACGAGGGCGGGTCCGGGCGAGCAGCGCGTCGAGCGAGACTCCGGCCAGGCAGGCGATCGGGGGGACGACGAACAGCGCGTGGCGGATGCCGTTGTACATCGGCATCCGGCTCGCGACGGCCCAGCCGACGGGGAGGAGGACCAGGGACGCGGCGGCCGCGACGGGCAGGAACGCGGGCTCGCGGCTCCAGCCCCGGCGGGCGAGGCGCCCGCAGGCGACCGCGGCCCCGGCCGCGAGGATGAGCAGGACCGGGGACGGCAGGGTGAGCCCGAGGAGCAGGGGCAGGTACCCGCGCGGGAGCGCCGTCGCCGATTCCGCCACCCCCCGGAACACGACGACGAAGGGCGAGTTGAACCGGGCGAAGTAGCGCAGGGCGTGGACCGGCCCCGTGACCGGGTAGGCGAGGGCGTAGGGCCAGGCGGAGAGCATGACCACCTCGGCGACCACGGCCGCAACGAGGAAGGCGCGCACGAGCGGCCAGGCACGCTCCCGGACGGCCCTGACCGCCAGCACGAGTCCGAGGCAGGCCAGCAGGATCACGCCCCCGACCCGGACGCCGAGGGCGGCCCCGGTTGCGAGGCCGGTCAGGACGGCCGGCCACAGCAACCGTCGCGTCCGCGCCAAACGGACCAGCCCCGAGAGGGCCCACGCGCACGCGGCGGCGAAGGGCACGTCCTTGGAATCGATAAAGATCTGGCCCCAGTACCCGGGGATGAGCGCGAGGATGAGGGCCGCGAGGAAGGCCGCCCGGGGTCCCGCGATGCCGAGGGCGGCGTGCCAGCATCCCGCGATCCCGGCGAGCCCCGCAGCCGCCGTGCACAGGGACCGGGTCGCGTGGACGCCGAGGGGGGAGCGGGCCGCGAGCCACGCGACGGGCGCCTCGAACAGCCCGCCGTAAAGGTGCCAGTTCCAGGAATACAGGCACCGCACGTCGGCCCCGCCGGTCAGGTAGAACCGGTCCAGGAGGAGGCCGTAGGCGTGCTGGGTAGGCTCGTCGGACACGACCCCGTAGCGCCGGAAGGTTCCCAGGACGACGACGGCGAGCGCGGCGAGGAGGACCGCGGCCGCGGCGAGCCACCGGCGCAGGGAGACGGAATGGGGATGCCAGGCGCGTCCATCCTCCGCCGGTGCCATGTCGGACAAGTATCATAGGGGAATGCAGGCGCTGTTCGCGGCATGGGCCGCGCTCGTGATCATCCGGATCTGCGGCCCCCTTGCGGACGGAGCCCGCGGGGCCGCGTCCCTGCTCGGGGCCGGGTGGGCGCCGCCGTCGGCCGCTATCCTCGCCCAGAACGCCTCCGCGCACGCGGCGGCGGTGGCGGTGGCGGCGGCGATGGCCGCCGCGCTCTGGGTGACGGGGCTCGCGGTCCGGCCCTGGGCGCGGCTGGGGCCCGCGCTCGCCGTCTTCGCGGCGTTCCCCCTGGGGTACGCCGCGGTCAGTCTCCTGTACCTGGGCCTCGCGCTCGCGGGGCTCTGGTTCCCCCGCGTGCTCGCCGCCGCCATCGTGGCGCCGGCCGCCGCGGCTCTCATCCTGCGCCGCGGGCGGCTCCTCCCGCGCCTCGGCGGGCCGCCGCACCCGGGGCTTCCGGGCTGGCTCGTGCTTGCCGCGGTCGCGTGCATCCTGCCGTGGAGCCTTGCCCCCGAGACCCAGCCCGACGGGTGGGAGTACTTCCTCGCGGGGCCCGAGCGCTGGCTGGCCGCGCACCGCTACGGGGTGCTCGGGGCCACGCCCCCCCTGCACTACCCGGACATCGCCGAGATGCTCTACGCGATCCCGGTGGGGCTCGGCCTCGACCCCGCGGCGAAACTTCTCAACGCCGCCGCCATGCTCTGCGGCGCGGGCGCCGTGTGCTCGCTTCTCGAGCGCGACGCGAGGGGCCTCGGGCTCCTCATGTTCGTGACCGCGATGACCCCGGTTTTCCTCATGACGACGGGGAAGAACGAGGGGTTCGCGGCCGGGTTCGTCCTGCTCGCGGTGGCCTTCGCCTGGCGCGGGGCGTGGACCCCGGCCGGGCTCTTCGCCGGGCTCGCGCTCTCGACCAAGTACCTCTCGGTCCTCAACCTCGCGTGGCTCCCGCTGCTCATGACCGCGGGCCGCCGGCGCGCCCAGTTCCTCAGGCTCGCGGGACTGGCCGGGGCCGTGACCTCGCCGTGGCTGGTGAAAGCGTGGCTCCTGACCGGCGACCCGGCCTACCCCGTGGCGTCCGGGTTCCTGCCGTGGCTCGTGGACGGCTGGGACGCCCGGAACGCGCGCGTGTGGCACCTCTCGACCGCCGTGGACGCCCCGGCGGGGTCCTGGCCGGTGCGGGCGGTGCAGGGGCTGATCTGGGAGCATGCGGGGCTCGCCCTGCTCCTGCCCGCGCTCGCGTTCGCGGGCGGGCGCGGGCGGCTCGTGGCGGCGGGATCGGTTGCCGCCTACGCGGCATGGCAGGCCGGGTTCCCGGGGCCCCAGACCACGCGCTGGGCCTTTCCCAGCATCGCGGCCGCGCTCATCCTGTGCGGCGGGCCGGCGCGGCGCTGGCTGGCCGGGCCGCGGATCCTGCGCTGGGCCCTCGTTGCGGCCTGGGGCCTCGCGGCCGGCCACAGCCTGGTCCGGCTCGCGGGCGGCGGCGTGAGCCCGCTCCCGTACGCGGCGGGGTCGGAGACGCGGGCCGGGTTCCTCGCCCGCGCGTTCTCGACGCTGATCCCGGCGGCTGAGGCAATCCGGGCCGGCGGCCGCGGCGCCGTCGTCCTCCTCGTCGGCGAGGTCCGCGAGTACGGCCTGCCGCGTCCCTGCCTGGTCGCGAACGCGCACGCGAGCGGCGAGGCGCCCCTGGTCTGGCGGCTGGTCAATGCGAGCGGAACGGATCGCGACCTCGTGGTCCGGTTCCGGGAGCTCGGGATCCGCCGGTTGCTCTACAACTACGTGACGATAAAGAACGTCCAGTTCTGCCACGAGCCGTTCCGGTGGGACGAGAGGATGCTCCGGCTCTACACCGCGTTCTGCCGCCTGCATCTCAAGGCCACGCGGGTCTTCGACACGGCCGACTTCGCCAACGGCGGGTTCGTGGTCTACGGCTTCTCCCCCCGGCCCGCCGCGAGGCCGCCCCGGACCATCCTTTACCTGCCGGGCGCGGAGGCGTACTGCCACACGGCGGTGCCGTTCCGGAACCGGGGGCGCATGGCGGAGGCCGTCCGCGAGCACGCGGCGCTGGCGGCCGTCTGCCCGGAGGTCCTGTCCTTCCGGGCGGAGTGGGGCCACACGCTGGCGCTGTCCGGCGACTGGCCGAGGGCCTACGCCCTCCTGGCCTCGGCGGTGCACGACGGGTTCGCGGAGCCCGTCCACCTCGTGAACTTCGGCCTGGCCGCGGTCCAGCTGGAGAAGCACGCGGAAGCCGACGCCGTGTTCCGGCGGTGCCTGACCGGCGCCCCGTCGCACGCCGTCGCGGTCAGAATCGGGCTGGGCTGGGCGGAGTTCGGGCTCGCCGTCGAAGCGGGGAAGAAGCGCGATCTCGCCGGGGCCGCGGCGCGGCTGGCCGAGGCCGAGGGTTTCCTGGAGAAGCCCGCCGGGCCGCCGCAGGACCGGTTCGAGCGCGAGCGGGTCAAGCGGCTCGCGTACGTGTACGGGCTGGAGGCCGATCTCGCGCGGCTGCGCCGCGATCTGCCCCGGGCCTCCGCGCGCTACCGCGCCGCCGCGGCGCTCGTCCCCGGCACTCCCGAGGCCGCGACCTGGTCCGGTCTCGCCGACCGCCTCCCCGGCCGTTAGCGGCCGAAGCCGGCCGTCGTCGCGCTTGCGGACGCAAGCGACGGAGTTTCGCCGGAAGGCGGTCAACACTCCCCCCGGGGATCGCCCTCTGGACCTCTTTCACCTTCTTCCCGACTTGCCGCGGGTGTCGTTCCCACACGCGAGCCGGGTTACGGCGGTGAGGGCGGGCTGGTGGCCGGGGTAGACGCGGAGCGCGATGGCGACCAGGCGGCAGGCGTCTGTCGCGTCGCCGGCTCGCTCCCGCTGGCCCGCCCAGTTCACGAAGAGCCCGGCCGTCAGCTCAGCCGTCTTGCGCCGGGAGGACGGGACCAGCATCCACCGGTGCCGCAGGGCGGCGAAGGCGGCGGGCGGGTTCCCGAAGTAGCTCTCCTCGAGGGCCAGCTCATACCAGCCTGACGTCCCGTCGAACCCGTTCCGCTCGAGCATACGGTTGAGCTCCATGGCCCGGCGGTAGTCGCCGAGCCGGTGGAAGATGGTGGATGCTTGTTCCATTGCTCCGTCCACGTCCGGAACCCGAGCCAGCGCCTCACGTGCGAGCCGGAGCGCTTCGTTTCGGTCGAGGCCCGGCGAGCCCACTTCGTTGGCCCGGGCGAAGAACGACTCGGTCCACGGGAGCACAGGCACGGAGCGTGCCGGCCGGCGGGGGCGGCGGTCGACGCGCAGGAGATAGAACATCCCGTTCGCGAAGTCCAGGTGCGGGGACCGGTACACCTCCGTCAGGCACCTGAGGGCGAAGGCCCGGTAGACGCGGAGCATCCGGTCGTCCCACGCGGGGCCCTGGAACCAGAGCTGGTGCCGGTACCGGCCGGAAACCAGGTTGTCGGCAAGGTAGCCGATCCCGGCCTGTTTCCACTTCTTCGCCATCTCGTTCGCGCCCCGAGTCTCCTTTGCCCAGCGCCAAGGCATCGGAGAACTGACACAGCCCGCGCTCACGACGGTCTGCCTGAATCCGAACCGCTTGTCGCTGCCCGTCAGGAGGATCCGGGCATTCGCGGGCAGACGATGCGCGCACCAACCGCGGAGTTCGTCCAGGCGCGTATGCCTTGCGGCCAGGAGCTCGGAGCCGGTGGTACGGCCCGCGAGCGCGCACCAGTCCTCGGGAGCCAGAAACCCCAGCGTACGGCTTCCGAGATGCACAACGGCGGCCACCACGAGAACCGGCCACGCCCGGGCGACGACCCGCGACCTGGCCCTGCCGAGCGCGCCGACGGTGAGGGCGCCCGCGGCCGCCGCGAGGGCCGCGAGCGGCATAAGGAACCTGGAATTGCGCTGGTCGAGGAGCCCGAGGAAAGCGATGACGGTCACTGCGCAGACGGCTCGAGCGGACGGGGGCAGGAGAACCGCGACACCGAGCGGCGCGAGCGATGCCAGTGCCGGCCCAAGCGCGACAGGGTCGGCGAAGACGTCGCGCCACGCGATCAGCCAGTAGGACGGTTGCGCGCGCGAGGCTGGGGTCACCATCGCGGCAAGGTGGTGGATTC
>Ga0315281_10015639_pt1 | contig 10168 bp, 8 predicted proteins | sample YL17G07_0_MG_FD_204540 | JGI IMG/M metagenome (GOLD analysis project Ga0315281, IMG submission 204540) | Sediment microbial communities from Yellowstone Lake, YNP, Wyoming, USA - YL17G07_0 | ecosystem: Environmental > Aquatic > Freshwater > Lake > Sediment | place: USA: Wyoming | collected...
CGCCGGTCTTGCGCTCATCCTCGGCGGGGCGCTCGGGAACCTCTGGGACCGCATCGCGCTCGGACACGTGGTGGACTTCCTCGATTTTCATGCCTTGGGCTACCACTGGCCGGCGTTCAATCTCGCCGACAGCGCGATCACCGTCGGCGCAGCGCTGCTCATCCTGGACGGTTTCCGCACCCGCAAGGCGCCGGCGCCGTGAAGGATGGCCGCCTGCGTTGCGGCGACATCACTGCTTTCCCATGCAGCGGATGGCGTTGCGCGCTGCGCGCGCCAACCGTGTTTCTTGCACGGATAAAAGGCATCCGTGCAAGAAACACGGTTTTGATTAGAAACAAGAACGGTTCTGGGGTTTTGTACAAGATCACCGATTGCGAACGGATGGTTTTTCATCCGTGCGCAATCGGTGATCCGCGCGGACGGGAAGCCGTCCGCGCAACATCGCAGCTGTGTACGTATAGTAGACGCCCATGAACGCAAGCGACGTCGAAGTGCTGCTTGCCAATCCGCGCGGCTTCTGCGCGGGGGTGGAGCGGGCCATCGGCATCGTGGAGCGCGCACTCGCGATCCACGGCGCGCCGATCTACGTGCGCCACGAGGTGGTGCACAACAAGTTCGTGGTCGAGGACCTACGCCGCAAGGGCGCGGTCTTCGTCGAGGAGCTGTCCGAGGTTCCGGCCGGCGCCACGCTGATATTCAGCGCCCATGGCGTTTCGAAGGCGGTGCGCGCGGACGCGGAAGCGCGCGGGCTGCGCGTGTTCGACGCGACCTGCCCCCTGGTCACCAAGGTGCATGTCGAGGTGGCGAAAATGCGCGAGGCCGGGCGCGAGATCGTCATGATTGGCCATCGTGGCCATCCCGAGGTGCAGGGCACCATGGGTCAGTTCCCCGACGGCATGTACCTGGTGGAAACGGTGCAGGATGCCGCTCACCTCGAGGTCAAGAATCCCGGCATGCTCGCCTATGTCACGCAGACCACCCTGTCTGTGGACGATGCGGAGACCGTCGTCAATGCGCTGCGCGCGCGTTTTCCGGGGATCGTCGGGCCGAAGAAGGACGACATCTGCTACGCCACGCAGAACCGGCAGGACGCGGTCAAGTTCATGGCGCGGCAATGCGACCTCGTGATCGTGGTCGGCTCGCCCAACAGCTCCAACTCCAACCGCCTGCGCGAAGTGGCGCAGAGCCGCGGCGTCGACGCCTACATGGTGGACAGCGCCGATCAGCTGCGGCCCGAATGGGTGGCGGGCAGGTCGCGCATCGGCGTCACCGCCGGCGCATCCGCACCCGAAGTGCTGGTGCTCGAGGTGATAGACCGGCTGAAGGAACTAGGTGCTAGGCGCGTGACGCAGCTGAAGGGTATCGAGGAGAATGTGTCGTTTCCGCTGCCCAAGGGATTGGCGGCGGCGGGAGGATAAGGGGTTTCGGCCGCTGCTTTCGTGGCTCCCCAGGATCGTGCCCGTGAAGTTTTTCACATTGTCCGGACGCCGGGGTGACGCCAAGGACCGGTTGTCGGCCGGGACTGGCCATTCGTCGCGTGGGCTAACGGTTCAACGGGCGATTGACTATCATTTAACCAATCAAGAAGGAGGCTGAGATGGTGGCATTGTTAGCCGCAGATGCGCCGGCTCGCGTGTTCGCGCGGTCGTATCCGAATGACCGAAAAGTGCGCGCACGCGGCTTCACGCTGATCGAACTGATGATCGTCGTTGCGATCGTCGCCTTACTGGCCGCGGTCGCTTATCCGTCATACACCTCTTACGTGAAACGGGGGTACCGCGCCTCCGCCCAGAGCTACGTCATGGACCTGGCACAGAAGCAGGCCCAGTATCTTGCCGACAATCGGGCTTATGCCGACAGCGAGACCAAACTCAGGGCCACGGCGTCGGCGGACGTGAGCAGGAACTACGAGATCAAATTTAATGCGCCGGCAACCGATGTGCCGCCCACGTTCATTATTTCCGCCGAGCCAAAGAGCGACTCGGTAATGGCGGGTGACGTCATCCTGACTATCAACCAGGCCGGCCAGAAGACACCATCCGACAAGTGGTGACAAATGGGCTCGCAGTTCACGCGCGGCAAGGGCTTCACTCTCATCGAACTCATGGTTGCGATCACGATCATCGCGGTGCTGGCGTCCCTTGGCGTCCCTTCGTTTGTGCGCATGATTGCCGACCAGCGCGCAAAGTCTGCCGCGACCGACCTTTTTACCGCGCTGACCGTGGCCCGCAGCGAGGCCATCAAGCACAACGCGAACGTGTCGCTGGCTCCGAAGGAAGGCCAGTGGTACAAGGGTTGGGTTGTACTGGATCCCGAGGGCGGCCGGAACCTGCTCGACGCGTCCGCCCCCGGGGTGCCGATCAGCGGGGGCCCCGCCTCGGTAGTCTATACCGCTGGGGGGCGCCTTGCCGGGGCGACCTCCGCACCGACCTTCACTATCGGCGAGTCGGACATGCCGCAGCGTTGCCTGAGCATAGACCTGAGCGGCCGACCGCATATCAAGGCCTCGGCATGCTAGTCGTCCAACCCATCGCATTGCGCCGCAGCCAGTGGGGCGTGACCATGCTGGAGGTGCTCGTCACCCTGGTCATCCTCGCCTTCGGCCTGCTCGGGCTCGCAGGTCTGAACGCCAGAATCCAGACTTCCGAATTGGAGGCCTATCAGCGGGCGCGGGCGATCCTGCTCCTGAGGGATATGGTCGAGCGTGTCAAGGCGAACAGCGCCGACGCAGCGAGCTATGTGCCGCCGAGCGACGCCACGAACAAGATCTACGGCACGGATTACACCGTGCCGACTGACTGTGCTACCTCCCAGGCCGTGCGCGACATATGCGAATGGAGCAACGCGCTTACGGGCGCCGCGGAGTCTTCCAGCGGCACGCGCGTCGGCGCCATGATCGGTGCGCGCGGGTGCATCGAGCAGATTCAGGCGCCCAATACCGATGACGGGGTGTGTACCCCCGGGATTTACCGCGCCACCGTGGTCTGGCAGGGCCTGACCGCCACCGGCGCATCCCAGCTCAAGTGCGGCGCGGGCAAGTACGGAACCGACGACGCCATGCGCCGGGCGATCTCGTCCGATATCGTGGTCGGGCTGCCATTATGCGTCTGAAGCGGATCATGACCGGCTGCGCACCGCTTTCCGGCGAACGGGGGTTCACCCTCATCGAGCTCATGATCGCGATTGGTCTGTCGCTCATGATCCTCGCCGGGCTGCTGACGGTGTTCGTGAGCAACAGCAACACGCGCAAGGAGATCGAACGCACCACGCGGCAGATCGAGAACGGCCGCTACGGGACCGACCTGCTTTCCAACAACCTCGCCCACGCAGCGTTCTTCGCGGAATTTGATCCGAGGATCGTCTCTGCCCCGGGCACGCTTCCCGAAGCCTGCTCGACCGCGGACCTCGATGCGGGGCTCGCTTTGCCCATCCAGGGCTACCGCAACGCGAAAAGCAACACGGTTGGCCTGGACTGCCTCGCTGACCTCAAGGAAGACACGGACGTGGTCGTCGTCCGGCGGGTGAGCACCTGCGTCGCGCAGTCGCCGCCGGCCACCAGCTGCGATGAGCTCGCCAAGGACAAGTTCTATTATTTTCAGACGTCGCTCTGCACCCCGCCGGAAGGTGGTGCCGAGCTGGCCAATTCGGACTACAAGGAATGGTACCGGCTGTCCTCGGACACCAGCAAGTTGGACCGGCACGTACGCACGTGCATGGATACGGGCTGCGTCTGTACGAGCCGTGCCCTGGCCGACATTCGCCGCTACCACGTGCATATCTATTTCGTCGCCAAGAACAGCGTCGGCACGGACGGCGTACCGACGCTGAAACGCGCGGAACTCACCGGGAGCGGATTCACCATAGTCCCGCTGGTGGAGGGCATCGAAAATCTCAAGCTGGAATACGGTATCGACAGCAACGGCGACGGCATGCCTGAGAGCTACACCACGACGCCCGCCACGGTGGACGATTGGCGCAACGTGACCAGCGCGAAGGTGTACCTGCTCGCGCGCAGCACCGAGCGCTCGGTCGGCTACACCGACACCAAGACCTATACCTTGGACAGCGCCACCACGATTGATCCTGCCAGCGACAGCAACTACGACCAGAGATATCGCCGCCAAGTGTTCTCCACGACCGTCAAGCTGGCGAACATCGCCGGGCGACGGGGCATATGAGCGCAATCTCTCCCAGGAAACGACAGTCAGGCACCACGCTGGTGATCGGCATGATCATGCTCGTGCTGATGACCCTGCTCGCGGTCACCAGCTTCAATCTGGGCCGGGGTGAGTTCCAGATCATTAGCAACATGCAGTTCCAGAGCGAAGCGGCGTCTGCGGCGCAGATGGCGCTCGAACAGGTGGTGAGCGGCCTGAAGTTCACTACCACCCCGGACCAGGTCTTCACGACGCCGTGCACCGGCCCGAACACCATCTGCTACGACACCAACGGGGACTCGAAGAACGACGTCGTGGTGACCATCAAGTCGCGTGGCGCGGACCCGTCGCAGCCGCAGCCGCGGTGCATCGTGGCGAGAATCATCAGGAACCAGATGCTGACGCTCACCAAGGCGGAAGACCTCGGCTGCGTCGCCGGCGCTACCCAGAGCTTCGGCGTGGCGGGAGCCACGACGGGCGATTCGCTCTGCGCGGACACCGTCTGGGACGTGCAGGCCGAGGCGGTCGACATGGTCACCCAGGCCAAGGCCGTCATCACCGAGGGGATAGGGGTGAGAATCGCCGCGGACAACATCACCAATAGTTGCCCACTCTAGGGCGGGAGTAGCCGCATGAGAACCGTCGCTGTCAACGAATTCCGGACCGGGTTGCTCGCGTGGGGGCTGTGCGCACTGCTGTCGGTCTTGTCCGTGCCTGCGGCGGCCGAGGACATAGACATATTCGCGACCCCCCCGGGAAAAGCTACCAATCCCAACGTACTGATCGTCCTGGACAACACGTCCAACTGGTCGCGTGCGGACCAGGGGTGGCCGAGCGGGAAGCAGGGGGAGGCCGAGCTAAGGGCGATCCAGGCCGTTATCAACAGCCTGGATGTTGGAGCAGATGGCAAGGGCACCATCAACGTCGGGCTGATGCTCTTTACCGATACTGGCTCCGGTCGCGAGGGCGGCTACGTCCGCTTCGCCGTGAAGCCCATGACTGCGGCGAACAAGACCGAGTTGTCGAACCTCGCAGCGCGCATTTTGGCCAACTTCAGTGACCCGTCGGAGAAAACCTCGTCCAGCGCCAACTACAGCGCGGTCCTGTTCGACGCGTTCAAGTATTTCGGCGGTGGACCCGGGGGCAAAACCCCGGCGGGCGCGACAAGCTGGGGTCCCATGGTGTTCAACGAGCAGGACATGACGACCTTGGCCTATTACCCGACGAGCAACTATCGCGACACTCTTCTTTTCGGCTTCACGCCGACGGCGCCTTACGGTTACACCGATGCCTTGGAGAAGACGTACCAACCGCCCATAAGCGACGAGAACAATTGCGCGAAGAATTTCATGATCTTCATAAGCAACGGGTTTCCAAACAAGGACAAGGGCTCGCCGGCGAACATGGATGCCTATCTTAGCGGCATCAATGGAAATACCAGTGAGATCGCCCTTCCCGTGTTGGCCAATAAGAGCGTTGCCGGCGACATCGGCCTCACTTCCGCCTGCTATGCCAGCGTGGACACCTGCCAGAACACCGGCGCGCCGGCGGCCGATTACTCCAAGGAGTGTGGCCCCAAGGGTTCGGGCCTTCCCTGCAGTTGCTCCACCACCAACGCCAGCACGACCCTGCCCGCCTGTGGGACGGGGGACCGTTACGAGGTGATCGGTGCCAAGGTGGTCGGCCCGGCGTCGCAGCCGGCAACCACGAATTCCGGCACGACGACGAATTATTACAACACGTCTGCGGCTGCGCTCGCAGCCGTCGATATCGGCGCGCTGACTTGCCCGCAGAACTCGACAGCCTCCGGGAACCCCAGCACGGCTACGACCTATAGCTGTTCCTACACCTGGGGCAGCACCGGGACGGCCGATCCGGCGACCTCGCCCACCACGAGCTGCTACGCGGCCAACAGCAGCGGCGATACGGCTGCGAGCGCGGCCATCACCAGCGCCAAGGACACCGGCAGCCTGTCATGCCCGAAGGGGACCACCTGTACCTGGTCCGACCTGGGCAGGACATCGAGCGGGGCGGCCTGCGCCCCCACCAAGGCGACCGGGCCGGCCAACCCGGCGGACGACGTAGCCACTTCGTTAACCACCGCCTGTTTTGCCACCGCCAATGCCGCGCAGACCGCCGGTGACACCGGCACCGTCGCGTGCCCCTGGGGTTCATTGGGTTACTCCGACCCGGCAGACGCCAACGGCGTGGTCAGGGGCGTGGTCCAGAATTGCTCCGTGAACTGGGGCAATCCCAACACCACCGTGGGCTGTGCCGTCAAGGGAGAAGCCCGATACACGGCTACGCGCACGATCACCACGTCATACAGCTACAGTCAGACCCAAACCCGCCACAACGTGACGCGCACGTCGCCGTACCGCTTTCCGGTGACGCAGACCATCACTCCGTCGGTGACGACGACGACAACGACCGTGCTGGGCAATACCTTGGCCTGTTCCACCAAGCCGCCGACGGGGACGCCGACGGATTTCGAAGCCCAATGCAGCACAAATTACACCTCCTGCAGCTTCGGCGGCGTTGCCACGACGAATGAATGCCCAAGCGGCAAGCGCATGATGGTGCGGGGAAAGACAGCGGGCAATGCGTACGTGCCGACGGGCGCCTACGCCCTGCCGGACGCCACCACGGCGCGCATGACCGACGAGTGGACGCGGTTCATGTACCAGACCGACGTCAATCCCGCGGCGGGGCAGCAGAGCATTTCCACTTACACCATAGACGTGTTCAACGACAAACAGGATCCGGACCAGACTGCGTTGCTCATGAGCATGGCGAAGGTGGGCGGGGGCAAGTACTTTGAGGCGAAGAGCGAAGCCGCCATCATCAATGCGCTGAAGAACATCATGACCGAGATCCAGGCAGTGAACACCGTGTTCGCCTCGGCAAGCCTTCCGGTGAACGCCACCAACCGGGCACAGAACGAAAACCAGGTGTTCATCGGCATGTTCCGTCCCGATCCCGACAAGAATCCGCGCTGGTACGGCAATCTCAAGCGCTACCAGCTGTATAACTTTTCCGGCGTGCTCGACCTGGCCGACGTCAACAACCAGCGAGCCGTCAACCTGCAGACCGGCTTTATTTCGGAGTGCGCGACCAGCTGGTGGACCAGCGACTCGTCAGACTACTGGCTTAACGTCACAAGCAATCCGAAGGCGCAAGGCACCTGCGCCACGAGCTCGACCAGCATATGGTCCGACTCGCCGGACGGGCCGCTGGTGGAAAAAGGCGCGGCGGCCGAGGTGATCCGCAGCGGAAACACGACCACCCCGGCGTGGACACCGAATCGAACGATCAGGTACGAATCGAGCGGATCGATTATGGATTTCACTGCCGGCAACACCGGGCTGGACGCGTCGCTCGTGTCCTTCATCCGGGGCAGCGACATCAAGGACGAAGATGTTGACGGCAACCAAAGTGAATCCCGGCCTTCGCTGCACGGCGATGTCGTGCATTCGCGCCCCTTGCCGGTGAATTTCAACACGGCCACCGACAAGACGAAGGGCATCACGGTCTTTTACGGCGCCAATGACGGCATGTTGCGCGCCCTGGATGCCGAGACGGGCAAGGAGCATTGGGCGTTCGTCGCACCGGAGTTCTTCCCCAGGCTGTCGCGGCTGATGGACAACACGCCTGCGGTGTATTTCTCGGGCAAACCCGTGACCGGCGCAACGGCGAAGGACTATTTCTGGGACGGCTCGAGCGGGGTCTTTCAAACGGAGAACAACGACAAGGTGTGGATTTTCCCCACCATGCGGCGCGGCGGGCGCATGGTCTACGGACTGGACGTCACTACGCCGACCTCGCCACCGAATATCCTTTGGAAGCTCGGTTGCCAGAATCTCGACAGCAGCCTGGATTCCACTACGACCTGCACCGAGCCCGGCGGCAGCGACGTGACCGGCATTGGCCAGACCTGGAGCCTCACGAGCGTGGCGCGTATCAAGGGTTATTCGGAAACCGACCCGGTCATCGTGATGGGCGGCGGTTATGACCCCTGCGAGGACAGCAACACGGCAACGCCCACCTGTGGCGACCCGTCGAAATCAATCTTGCCCAAGGGAGCGGCCATTTACGTCATCAGCGCAAAAGACGGCAAGGTTCTCCGGAGCTTCCCCACTGAGCGCAGCGTGGCATCGGACGTCGCGATGGTGGACGTCAACGGCGACGGCCTCGCGGACTATGCCTATGCCGTTGACCTCGGCGGCAACGTCTACCGCGTGGATTTCGTGGACAGCAGCAGCGGCAATGCGGCGCTCGCGAAGGAAGATTGGAAGAGCTACACCGTGGCCTATACCAACGGGTCCGGACGCAAGTTCTTCTTCCCGCCGGCGCTGTTTTACAGCGGCGGGCTTGTCTACGTGGCGCTCGGCTCGGGCGACCGCGAACATCCGCTGAAAAGCCAGTATCCGTACGACAGTGTCCTCAACCGCTTTTACGTGTACCTGGACGAACTCGCGTTCAAGCCCGGGGCGAAGGATGCCAGCGATGCAACGAAGCGCCCGACCAACCTGGACGACAGCTCGGCCATGATGGACAAAACGTCGAACACGGACTGCGCCGCGACTCAGCTGCTTGCCAGCGACCGTACCAAGAAAGGGTGGTTTATGAACCTCAACCAGTACGGCCAGGGAGAGCAGACCGTGACCTCGGGGCTGATCCTCGGCGGCATGGTGACGTTCAGCACCAACCGTCCGATCGATACGGACTCAACCCTGGGCGCGTGCGCGAGCAATCTGGGTGAGGCGCGGGGCTACTGGGTGAACCTGCTCAATGCCTCCGGCGGCATCGACATCGCGTCCAGCGCGACCTGCGGCGGCACGCGCTCGGCGACATTCGTGGGAGGCGGCCTGCCGCCTTCCCCGGTGACGGGCACCGTGCCCGTGGGCAACACGTTCCAGACTGTGGTCATCGGCGCGGTGCAGCGCGACGGATCGGTGAGCGCGCCGATCGCCGGGCAGAAAGTCACGCCTGCGATCAGGCCCGTCCGCACGCGAGTGTACTGGTTCAGGAACATCGACAACTGATACAGCGCTTTCCCTGCGCCGCCGGGCACGCTCAGCGCGCCCGGCGTTCGGGCGTGCACAATAAGGAGACATGATGAGAAAGGCGATGACAGCACTATGGCTGGGCGTAGCGATCATTGCGGTTTCGGCAAATGTGCCGGCCGCTGACAATAAGTCACCGAAGCCCTCGGACATCGACGCGCTGATCAAGCGCATGGAGGAATCCGGAGCGTTCGATGCCGCGATAGACCGCGGCATCAAGCGGCATATCGAGCGCGAGATCCAGGCGCGCCAGAAACAGCAGGAGGAGCAGCAGAAGCGCCAGGCCGAGGCCGCGAGAAACGCCCGGGCGGTGGACATTAATCGCGACCGCATCTTCGGCGATCCGAAGGCCGAGGTGAGCGTGGTCGTGTTTACCGATCTGGAGTGCCCTTTCTGCAAACGGTTCGCCGGGACGCCGGAGCAGGCGATCGCGAAGTTCGACGGCAAGGCCAACGTGGTGTTCCGGCACTATCCGCTGGACTTCCACGGCCCGATCGCCAAGCGCGGCGCCTATTACGCCGAGTGCGTAGGGCGCCAGGCGGGCTCGAAGGCCTTTTTCGCGTTCGCCAACGAGTGGTTCAAGCAGACGGCGACCAACGGCAAGGGTCTGGAGCGAGGCGATGCGCAGGTTCGGGAAATCGCGCAGTCGGTCGGGGTGAAGAACCTTGCGGCGCTCGATGCGTGCATACAGGATCCATCGGTGATCCAGCTCGTGCAGGACGACATGATTGACGGAACCCGCGGCGGCGTTACGGGCACCCCCGGCGTCATCGTGCGCAACAACAGGACCGGGCTTTCGCTTTCCATCACGGGGGCCGTTCCCGCGCAGCAACTCGAGCAGGCCATCGAACAGGCGCTCAAGAGCTGAGCGGCCTGGAACGGGCACTTCTTCGCCGGTCGGCGCGATTCGGGGTACACGCAGCGCAGACGTCCTCGAGGCCGGGC
>Ga0315281_10015640_pt1 | contig 10168 bp, 8 predicted proteins | sample YL17G07_0_MG_FD_204540 | JGI IMG/M metagenome (GOLD analysis project Ga0315281, IMG submission 204540) | Sediment microbial communities from Yellowstone Lake, YNP, Wyoming, USA - YL17G07_0 | ecosystem: Environmental > Aquatic > Freshwater > Lake > Sediment | place: USA: Wyoming | collected...
TCATGCGCGGCTATTACGGCCGGCCCGCCGAGACCGGCGAGGTTCTCGACGCGGAGGGTTGGCTCCACACGGGCGACATCGGCGCGCTCGACTCGGGCGGGCACCTGAAGATCACCGACCGGAAGAAAGACCTCATCAAGACCTCGGGCGGGAAGTACGTGGCACCGCAGGTCGTCGAGGGGTTCCTGAAGGTCGAGTCGCCGCTCATCAGCTACGCCATCCTCCACGGCAACAACCGGAGCTTCTGCACGGCGCTCATCAGCGTCGCCGAAGAGGAGGTCCTCTCGTGGGCGAAGGCGGCCGGGCTGGCCGGGAAGCCCTACGAGGAGCTGGTGAGGGACGAGCGCGTCCACCGGCTTCTCGAGCCACACGTCGAGCGCGTCAACGCGCGTCTCGCGCGCCACGAGACGATCAAGCGCTTCGCCGTCCTCCCGTCGGAGCTGAAGATCGAGAACGGCGAGCTGACGCCGAGCCTCAAGGTCCGGCGCAAGACCGTGGAGCTGCATTACCGGCAGATCCTCGACAGCCTTTACGCAGAGGCTTCGCCGTCGAAGCCGGACTGAGGCCGACTAGAGCTGCGACTCGGTGACGCCGAGGGCCCGGACGAGGTCCAGGAGGGCCGTGTGCGTGCCGGGCGAGCCGGCGAGGACGTTTCCGCGGGTCCGCCAGCTCCCGCCTCCGTCGAAGTCAGTGACGACTCCCCCCGCTTCCGCAATCAGGAGCGCGCCCGCCGCCGTGTCCCATGGCGAGAGGCCGAACTCGAAGAAGCCGTCGAAGATCCCCGCCGACGTGTAGGCAAGGTCGAGCGCCGCGCTCCCGGCCCGCCGGAGGGAGCGCGCCGCGAGAAAGACCTCGCGGAAGATCGTCAGGTAAACGTCGATCTTCCCCTGCTGTCGGAACGGAAATCCCGTGGCCAGCGCCGCCCCGTCGAGCGACCCGCGAGCCGGCATCCGGAGCCGGGCGCCGTTGCGAAAGGCGCCGGCGCCCGCGGCGGCTGTGAAGAGGTCCTCCTTGACCGGGTCCCAGATGACGCCGACCTCGAAAGGCCCCTCGAGCCCGCCGGCGGTCCGCGCGATCGAGACGGCCCAGTGCGGAAACCCGCGGATGAAGTTCGCCGTCCCGTCGAGCGGGTCGACGATCCAGGTCGGGGCGCCGGCCGCGCCGCCGGTCTCTCCCGTCTCCTCGCCGAGAAAGCGGTCGTGCGGGAACGCGCCGAGAAGGACACGCCGGAGGACGGCCTCCGCCTCCCGGTCCGCGCGGGAGACCATGTCATTCTTCGCCTTCTCCTCGACGTCGGCGGGATCGAGGGAGCCGAAGAAGTCGACGAGAAGCGCTCCCGCCTCCTCGGCGGCCGCGATGGCGACGTCGAGCGGGCGCATCAGAGGGGCCTCGGCGATCGCCACGATCGACGCGGGACGGGGGTCACGCGCCGGATGCTATCGGGTCGCGACCGGCGCCGGAAGAGGAGGCTCCGAAGCCTGCCGGCTGCAGCGGACCTAGAATCTCCTTCAGTCGATGAGTTTCGTCTCGGGCACGAAGCTGGGTTCGTACGAGGTGCTCGGTCTTCTCGGGACCGGAGGGATGGGAGAGGTCTGGAAAGCCCGTGACACGCGACTCGGACGAGAGGTCGCCATCAAGGTCCTGCCCGGGGAGTTCCTCGAAGACAAGGAGAGGAAAGGGCGGTTCGAGAAGGAGGCTCGCACGCTGGCGAGCCTGAACCATCCGGGAATCGCCGCCATCTACTCTTTCGAAGAAATCTCCGGTCCCCCTGGCTCTCCTGGTCGTCATCTCCTCGTGATGGAGCTGATCCACGGCCGCCCTCTTTCCGAGCTGATCGAGCCGGGCGGGCTTCCCCTGAAGAAGATCCTCGGCTGGGCGATCCAGCTCGCCGACGCCCTTGCCGCGGCCCATGCCCACGGCGTCGTCCACCGCGACCTCAAGCCCGCGAACGTCATGGTGACCGAGGAGGGACGGCCGAAGATCCTCGACTTCGGGCTCGCGCGGCTCGTGCCCCCTCCGGAAGGCGCCCACACCGGCTCGGTCACCGAAGCGCTGACGGAGAAGGGTCACGTCTTCGGCACGATCCCGTACATGGCTCCGGAGCAGCTCCGGGGCGAGCGTACCGACGCGCGGGCCGACCTCTTCTCCTTCGGTGCCGTCCTCTACGAGATGGCGAGCGGCCGGCGACCCTTCACGGGGGCGACCGGAGCCGAAGTGGTGGCCTCGATCCTCAAGGAAGACGCTCCGCCGCTCGAAGGGATTCGGACCGACCTCCCGGCGGCCTTCGTGAGGATCGTCAGGCATTGTCTCGAGAAGGACCCGCGCCAGCGGCAGCAGTCGGCGAGCGACCTCTCGGCCGAGCTGAAAGGAGTGGAGGAGGAGCTTTGGCCGCGTTCCGCCCCGCCGCCGCCTCCGGCCCGGCGGGCGGGAATCCGGTTCGCCGTGGCCGCCGGCGCCGCGCTCCTTCTCGTGACAGCGGCCGTCCTCCTGATCCCCCGCCTCCGGGCCCGCGGCGGTGCGGGAGCCGTTCCCATCCGGTCGATAGCGGTTCTCCCCTTCGACAACCTCGCGAAGGACCCCGGGCAGGACTTTTTCGTCGACGGCATGCACGACGCGCTCATCACCGATCTCGCGAAGCTCGGGACGCTGCGCGTCACCTCACGAACCTCGGTGATGCGCTACAAGGGGCAGACGAAGCCGCTGAAGGAGGTCGCAGCGGAGCTGGGCGTCGACGCACTGATCGAGGGCTCCGTTCTCCGCTCCGGGAACCAGGTCCGGATCACGGCCCAGCTCATCCGCGGCGCCACGGACGAGCATGTCTGGGCCGAGAGCTACGACCGGAATCTCGAAGACGTGCTTCGCCTCCTCACCGACGTGTCGCGAGCCATCGCCGGCGAGGTCCGGACCAGAGTTGCCGGCGGGAGTGGGCCCGCGCTCCCGCCCGAGCCGGCAGCGGTGCCGAAGGTCCGCCCCGATGCGTGGGAGGCGTATCTGAGGGGACGTCAGGTCATGATCCAGGGCACTTCAACCGCCGATTTCCGGAAGGCCCTCGAGCCGTTCCAGCAGGCGGTCGAACTAGACCCCGGGTTCGCGAAGGGCTGGAGCGGAGTCGCCATGGCGAACATGACCCTCGGCTTCTTCCGGCAGGCGCCTGTCGCCGAAGTGCTGCCGAAGGCGCGGGAGGCGGCCCTGAAGGCGATTGCCCTCGACGACCGTTCGGGAGAGGCCTACGGCGTCCTCGGGAGCATCGAACTCTATTTCGACTGGACCTTCGATTCAGCAAAGTTCAACCTGGAGCGGGCCGTGGCGCTCACCCCGCACGACCTCCTCCTTCGGCACTCCTGGGCCGACTACCTGATGGTCACCGGGCATCTGGAGGAGAGCCTGGAACAGGTGAAGCTAGGGCGGAGCTACGAGCCGACTTCTCCCCTCGCCGAAACCGTGGTGCTGTTTCACACGATGGCCACGCGCCACTATGGCGAGGTGATCGCGGAGGGCCGCCGCGCGACGGCCGCGTTTCCAAAGCTCGGGATTGTTCACGGACTTCTCGGGGAGGCGCTCTGGCGAACCGGGAAGTACGACGAGGCCATCGCCGAGTACAGGCTCGCGTATGGCTCCGACAGTGAGATTCTGCGGCTCTTCGAGACCGAGTTCCGCCGCTCGGGTGCCAAGGCTGCGCTGAAGGTCTGGGCGGACCGCCGCGCCGCCGAGGCGGAGGCGGGCCGCGGGAGCCCCTTCGGGGTGGCCAGCGCGTTCGCGGCGGCCGGCGAGCGCGACCTCGCGTTCCAGTGGCTCGACAAGGCCTTCGTGACGCGGACGCCGCAGCTTCTCCACATCGTGGCGGACCCCTCTTTCGACGACATCCGGACGGACCCCCGCTACAAGGCGCTCCTCCGCCGCATCGGCGTCCCGATGGCCTCTCGGTAGATCCGTAGAAGGCGGACCCGCTGCCGCGCCTGACCCCCTTCGTCTGAGGCGCCCTCCCCGCTCGCCGCTGAGACGCGATATCGTAAGCCGACTCGCCCACGACTCAACAGCCGGAACGGCCTGAGGGCTATGCTCTGTCGGACATGGGCCAGCCCAAGCGGCATCATTGGTGGCCGATGACTCAGTCTCGGTACTGGACCGATGCTGACGGTCTAGTCAGGGTTACCCGCGCGGACGGAACCGCTTTCCGAACGAATCCCCTTAACATCGGCGTCGAGTCCGAGCTCTATACGCGATTTCTCGAGGACGATAGGAAAGATACGGCGATTGAGACATGGTTTGCAGAAGCTATCGACGGCCCAGCAACACGTATGATCGATCACTTACTCGATTCATCGAATGTCACCCGACACTCCTTCCGTGGTAACCCTCAAAAAGCCGTCACTGTCAGGGCGCTCGGGTTTCGAGTTAACCCATACTTCGACAAGATAGCGATCCCTCCCGCTATAAGGCGTGCCGTATCTGAATACATTGCGGCCTTACTGGTCCGCCATCCGCGGTACCTTTCACGGTTGATCGACTTTCATCGGACAGACGGGCTCTCGCGCCAGAGCATCAGGAACCGCGCTCTGGATAACATGCTTCACCTGTTCAAGGTATACGCTGAGAGAATCTCGACCTCGGTCTTCATAGTGACCCGACGGATCGGATCAGCCGAGTATCTCTACTCAGACGGCGGTGTCAACGTAGAGGAGCCGTGGCATACTGGCAACGTCATCCCCTTCGATATCCACGCACCTGTTACGCCAGACATCGCTCTTCAGGTCCTCCCTGTTCCGCTCGAATTACCAGACGACCTGACCGTCGCCGTGATCTCGGAGTCGACAAATCAAGGGGTCGCACGCCAGAATCGCATAGCTCTCGGCGGTGCTATTCGGTTCGTGTTTTCCAAGCAGGTCATTCCTGGACAATTCATACGGCGCAACTTTGGCAAGCCTGCGCCGAAGAACATTGGACATCGCATAGTAGACGGCCATTTCGAGGCATGGTACGACCCCACCCGACAGTAACCTCAGCCATCCCGGGGCCATTTTGTGGGCTGTGCGGCAGAGTCGCCAGACCCGTCATTCCAGCGGACTTCCATGAAGCAATGGGGTCAGGACTCTCTTTTCTACTATACGAATCACGACCTCGCGCACGGCGAGCCGGATTCGGCGTCAACCGGCTTCGCCCCTCTCAGTAGAAGTCGGAGCAGGAGAGGAAGAAGCCGCAGTCGGGCGTCGGGCAGCGGAGCTTGCAGCCGGCGTCGGCAAGCTCCGCGCCGCAGGCGGGGCAGGTGCGGTAGGCACGGTCGATCGCGAGAGGATCCTCCGTCCGGCGGACCGGCTCGGCGGGAACGAGCCGGTCCGGCTCTTCCTTCGGGGGCTCGGGCGGCTGTGGAGGCGGGCAGGCCACCTCAGTTCACCACGGGAGAGTCCGCTCCCCCCTCGAGCTTCTCCCACGCCGCCTGCGCCTGCTGGGAGTCGGGGAAGCGCTCCACGATCTCGGTCCACACCTTCTCGGCGAGGTCGCGTACGCCGAGGGTCTCGGCAATCTCGGCGCGTGCGAACAGGTTGTCCGGCTCGTCCGGACGGAGCGAGGTCAGGAAGGTCAGGGCGCGGAAGCGGCCGCCCTCGTCGTGCCTTCGCCCGTAGGCGCCCGCGAGGTTGTGGAGGACGCGCTCGGCGATCCCGGCCACCCCGATGCCCCGGATGAAATCGGAGCGCCACGGGAGCTTCCCACCCGACATCGACTCCAGCTTCCGGCGGCATTCGTCCACCGTGATCCGGGTCCCGCCGGCGAACGGGTCGACGAGGACTCCCGGATTCGATCCGACGCGGACGATGAAATGCCCCGGCATCCCGACCCCATCCACGGAGAGGCCGGAGCGCCGCCCGACCTCCATCCAGACGGCGGAGAGGAGGATCGGCATGCCACGCTTCCGCGCAAGAACGGCGTGAAAGAGTCCGTTGTCCGGGTGGTAGTAGTCGTCTTCGTCGCCCGTGAAACCTTCCTCGACCCCGAGAACCTCCGCGAGAGCGCGAGCCTGCATGAATGCGGAAGCGGACTCTCCGACCCGTCCGGCGACGCGCGCGGCCCACCGGTCGAGGACGGCCTCGTCCGCGGCGCGATCCGCCGCGGAGGATCCCTCGATCGCCTGCAGCGCGCCGAGCAGGTCTTCCGCGGCGACGGCGGCCTCGAACGCCGCGAGCGCTCCCTCGTCCCGCTGCGACCAGAGTTCCTTCACGCGCCCTAATCTACATGGAGTCGCGTCGCCGAGTCGACTAAACCCCGATCGCCGCCCCGCCCTCCACCGGCTAGTGCCGGAGGATGATCGAGTCGAGGATCATCAGGAAAGCGCTCTGCTGCTGCGGCTCGACCTTGTTCACGACCGCGAGACAGGCATCCTGCGGAAAGAGCGTGTGGAGATCCTCCGCCGGACGCTCGGAAAGAATGACGATGCGCCGCATCGGGACGCCCCGTTCCTTCGCCAGCTCAAAGACCTTCCGGCCGCCGAAGAGCGGGATATCGAGGTCGACCATGAGGAGGCTGACGTCCGGGCCGAGCTTCGGGAGTGCCTCGAGCGGATTCTGGAACGCTTCGAACGCCACGCGGCCCCCGTAACGCGACTCGAGGAGCGCACGCCACGCCGCGGCGTAGAGCGGCGACTCGTCCACGAGGACGATCCGCTTCGGGCGCGGCGCCGCCGCGAGCGCCACCCCGGAGGCAGGGCGCTTCGATCTCACGTCCTTCACGGCTTCGCCCCGCCGGGCCCCCGCGAGAAGACCTCGCGCCCCGCCACCCACGTCCGCTCCACCCGCCCCTTCAGGGTGCGGGTCACCCACGGCGAGTTCCGGGCCTTCGAGTGGAACCCGTCGGGCGTCACGTGCGTCGAGCGCGTCGTCGAGAAGAGGACGACGTCGCCGTGGGCCCCTTCGGCGAGCGTCCCGTAAGGGAGGCCGAAAAGGCGGGCCGGCGCTGTCGAGAGGACCTCTACGAGGCGCATCAGGGAGAGATGCTTCGGCGAAAGGAGCGCCTCCACGAGGACCGGGAGCGCCGTCTCGAGGCCGATGACGCCGAACGGCGCGTCCGCGAACTCCAGCGCCTTCTCGTCGGCATGGTGCGGCGCGTGGTCGGTCGCGACGCAGTCGATCGTGCCGTCCGCGAGCGCGGCGACGAGCGCGAGCCGGTCGACCTCGCTGCGAAGCGGCGGGTTCATCTTGAAGCGGGTGTCGTAGCCGGACCGGGCGACCTCCTCGTCCGTGAGGGCCAGGTGGTGCGGCGTCGCCTCGCACGTGACGTCCACTCCGTGCCGGCGCGCCCCTCGGATCGCCTCGAGGCTGGCCCGCGTCGAGACGTGGGCCACGTGGAGCCGGGCCGACGCGAGCGCCGCGATCTGGACGTCCCGCGCCACCATCACGGACTCCGCGGCCGCCGGCTGCCCCGCGAGGCCGAGGCGCGTCGAGACCCATCCCTCGTTCATGACTCCGCCCATCGCGAGTCCCGAGTCCTCCGCGTGGATGACGACGGGGAGGTCGAACATTCCCGCGTACTCCATCGCCCGGCGCATGAGACCGGCGTTCTGGACCCCCTTGCCGTCGTCGGAGACGGCGACGATCCCCTCCGCCTTCATCGAGCCGATCTCGGCCAGCTCTTCGCCCTTCAGGCCCTTCGAGATCGCGCCGATCGGGTGGACGCGGACGCGCCCCGTCTCCCGCGCGCGCCTCACGACGAACGCCACGGTCGGCGCGTCGTCCGCCACCGGATCCGTGTTCGCCATCGCGCAGACGGCCGTGAAGCCGCCCGCGGCCGCGGCCGCCGTCCCCGTCGCGATCGTCTCCTTCTGCTCGAAGCCCGGCTCGCGGAGGTGGACGTGGAGGTCGACGAAGCCCGGCGCCACGACGAGCCCGGCGGCGTCGACGATCTCGGCTCCCTTGGGCGGGGCGATCTTCTCGGCGACCGCCGCGACGAACCCGTCCCGGAGGAGGACGTCGAGTGTCTGGTCGAGGCGGCGCGAGGGATCGACGACCCGTCCGCCGCGGATCAGGACCGGCACGTCACTCATCGCCGCTCGCTCCGATCAACAGGTACAGCACTGCCATCCGGACCGCGACGCCGTTCTCCACCTGCTCCAGGATGACCGAGTCGGGCCCGTCCGCCACGGCCGAGTCGATCTCGACGCCGCGGTTCATCGGTCCGGGGTGCATCACGATCGCGTCCTTCTTCGCGAGCCGGCGCCGGTCCGGCGTCAGCCCGAAGACATCGTAGTACTCACGGTCGGACGGGTACCCCGCGCCGCCCCCGCGCTCCTTCTGGACGCGGAGGATCATGACGACGTCGGCCTCGTCGAGTGCTTCCTCGATCCGCGTCGTGACGAGGGCCCCCGTCCGCTCGATCTCCGGCGGCAGGAGCGTCCGGGGCCCGCAGAGCGTCACGGCGGCGCCCATCTTCGAGAGGAGGCCGAGGTTCGAGCGGGCGACGCGGCTGTGCGCCACGTCGCCGCAGATGGCGACCTTGAGCCCCGCGAGCCGTCCCTTCGCCCGGCGGATCGTGAGCGCGTCGAGGAGCGCCTGCGTCGGGTGCTCGTGCGTCCCGTCCCCCGCGTTCACGATCGCGCACGGCAGCTCGCGCGCGAGCCGGTGCGGCGCGCCGGAGCAGGGGTGGCGCAGGACGATCGCGTCGGGGGCCATCGCCATCAGGTTCTTCGCCGTGTCGAGGAGCGTCTCTCCCTTCGAGACGGACGAGCCCGCGTCGGAAAAGGCAATCGAGTCGGCCGAGAGGCGCCGCTCGGCGATCTCGAACGAGAACCGGGTCCGCGTGGACGACTCGAAGAAGAGATTCGCAACCAGCTTTCCGCGCAAAGTCGGGACCTTCTTGATCGCGCGCTGGTTGATCTCGCGCATCGACTCGGCCGTGTCGAGGACGAGGCGGATGTCGTCTTCGGAGATCGACTCGATGTCCACGAGATCCTTTTTCGAGAAGACGTGGGAACGGTCAGCCGGCGTGTTGGGGGGCAGGTCGGGGCGACGGCTCACGGCCGGCGCTTCCCCTTCTTCGCGCCGGCGCGCCGGGACGGACGGACGGCGCGCGGCTTCCGGGGGCCGTTCACGGGGTGGAGAGACGCCTCGCGGTCGAGGAGCCAAACATCGTCCTCGCCGTCCGTCTCGCGGTACGTCACCTGCACGATCTCGGACGCGGAGGTCGCAACGCGCCGGCCGACGAACTGCGCCTCGATCGGGAACTCGCGGCGGCCGCGGTCGACGAGAACGGAGAGGAGAATCCTCCGCGGGCGCCCGAAATCCAGAACAGCGTCGATCGCCGCCCGGACCGTCCGGCCCGTGAAGAGGACGTCGTCGCAGAGGACGACCGTCTTCCCCTCGACCGGGAAGGAAATCTCCGTCCGCTTGAGGACCGGCGAGGCCGCGATCGTCGTCAGGTCGTCGCGGTAGAGCGTGATGTCGAGGACGCCGACCGGGATCCGCGCGTTCTCGAGGCGCTCGAACTCCTCCGCGACGCGGCGCGCAAGCGGGACGCCGCGGGTCCGGATGCCGATGAGGACGATCCCCTCGGTTCCTCCCTGCGACTCGACGATCTCCTGCGCCATCCGGGCGGTGGCACGCTTCATGGCCGGCGCATCCATCAGCCGGACTTTCCGGTACGCCCCCGGGGTGTTTCCCATGACTGGCGCGGCACCATATACGGGGGCCAAGGCCGCGTCAATCGTCCCCCCTCATCGGGGAGAATCGGATGCGTGAACGTCTCCGACTTCTCCTTCGATCTGCCGCCCGACGCCATTGCGCAGCGTCCCGCGCCGCGCGGCACGGCGCGCCTCATGACGCTCGACCGCCGGACGGGAGCCATCGGGCACGGCACGGTTGCGGACCTCCCTTCGCTCCTCGGCGCCGGCGACGTCCTCGTCCTGAACGACACGAAGGTCATCCCCGCGCGGCTCTTCGGGAAGGACGAGAGAGGAAGGCGGACGGAGTTCCTGCTCGTGGAAAGAGTCCGGGGAGGGGAGCCGGAAGATTCTGCAAGGGGTCCCGATCTCTGGCGCTGTCTCGCGAAGCCGGGAAGGCGGGTGAAGGCCGGAAGGAAGTTTTTCTTCGAAGGTGAGTGGGTCGGCGAAGCACAGGCGCCAGGCGGCGTGACAGGTACTGCCGAATCACGTCCCGCAGCAGCGCCGGGTGCACATTCACCTTCG
>Ga0315281_10015641_pt1 | contig 10166 bp, 8 predicted proteins | sample YL17G07_0_MG_FD_204540 | JGI IMG/M metagenome (GOLD analysis project Ga0315281, IMG submission 204540) | Sediment microbial communities from Yellowstone Lake, YNP, Wyoming, USA - YL17G07_0 | ecosystem: Environmental > Aquatic > Freshwater > Lake > Sediment | place: USA: Wyoming | collected...
AACTTGCGATAGTTACTATTGTGTGTTTACTATTATCTTTCTGGGAACCTTTTAAAGTATTGGGCCGTATTTTTGCTTCGGTAGCTGGAGTTTCTATCTTTATCCTTTGGCAAATTGACTTAAATATTGCTTTAAGGCAGTCAAGATCTGATTCCGAATCAGCAAAAACAGTTTGGAATATATTCCAAACTGTTGATGAAACACAAGAGGAGGAAAAGAAATGAGCTGCATTTTTGAGAGCTTTGATTCTACCTTCAATTGTAAAGGTTTAAAGAAAATTCTTGCATTCAATAAACCTGAAAGGTGCTATTTATGCCAAAAAGTAACACCTTGGGCTTACAAACTTTGTAAAAGTAAAAGCCCATTACCACTAAAAGGAGGAAAAAATGCAAAGAAAAATTTTGAGAAGAAGAAAAACTAACTGTATTTTCAGATTTATTATTAAGTATTTTCCAGAGGTTATAAGAAGGAGAGGACAATGCCCAAAGCGAACTTAATAAGATTTGTGGTGATAAAGAACGGCAGAACAGGGATATATTTAGTGTCAAGTGACATTAATATGTCCTTGGAAAAAGTACAAGACATAATGGATGAGGAAATAAAACATGACCGTGTTTTTGGGCAGCAATGTATCATACATCCTGGAATTATTGCTACTGCGATAGAAGTTAATGCGGATTGGGTTCCATATAAAATTATAAGTAAAAAAATAGAATAGAATAAATGGGGGCGAGTATCACCCCCTTTTTTATTACCCTTGATTTTTTATTTTGTGCTATAATAACCGTAGGGTCGAAAATAAAATTTAAGATTTTTAATTTAATTTTTATGGCTAATCAAGTGATTAAAAAAGATGGCAGTAAAGAACCATTTGAGGTAGAAAAGATTAAAAAAGGCATTAGGTTAGCTAGTCAACAAGCTGGCTTGGATGAAGCTAAACAGAATGAGATTACGGAAAAAGTGACTGCTAAAGTAGTGGAAATGCTCAAAGACCAAGAAGAAGTCAGAACTATTGAAATCGGGGAGAAGATTTTAGGTGAATTAGATCTTTATGCTCCGACTGTTTCAGCTGCTTGGCGTGATTACGAAAAGAGCAAAAAGAAGTGAAACAAGCAAGAATTTGCTTATTCTAGAAAAAAGCGTATAATAAACATTGTGAGAAGTCGCATCTTAAGAAAATTTCTTAGGTGCGCGGTCGACCACAACAAATTAAATGTTTCAATTGTGCGTTTAAGTAAAGCTTAGTCGCGCACCTTATTTATGGATTCTAAGAAACTTTTCGTAGGAAATTTATCTTTCACTGTAGATGATAATCAATTGAAGGGTTTGTTCGAACAAGCTGGAACCGTAGAATCAGCTGCTGTCATTACTGATAAATATTCTGGCAGAAGCAAAGGTTTTGGCTTTGTAGAAATGTCCACTCTGGAAGAAGCTCAAAAAGCTATCGATACCCTTAATGGTTATGAATTAGACGGTAGAAAATTAAATGTTAGCGAAGCTCGTCCTTTAGCTGAAAGAAAACCAAGAGAAGACAGAGGTGGTTATAGAGGAAGAAGAGATTTCGATCGCTAGTAATTTATAGATTTAACCTACACAAAAAGTCCCGATTAATCGGGACTTTTTGATTTATCAAGCTAAAACTTGGTATAATAAAAAAATATGAAAAGAGTTTTTTTTATCGGCATTGGTGGAGCTGGCATGAGCAGCTTAGCTTTTTTAGCTCGTGATTTAGGCTATCAAGTTTTTGGTTCAGATATTAAAGACAGTGATAACGTTAAAAAACTTCAGCAGAAAGGAATTAAAATTTTTATTGGTCACAGAGAAAAAAATATTGCTTCCATTAAACCGGAGATCGCTGTTTATTCTTCTGCTATTAAAAAAGATAATCCAGAGTTGAGATGGGCAAAGAAAAACAGAATTACTTTAAAACATCGGTTTGCATTTTTAGCCCAGTTAATTTCTCCCTTTAAAACCATGGCTGTTTCTGGCAGCCATGGGAAAACAACCACCACTTCCATGGTTGGCTTTCTTTTACAAGAAGCAAAAAAACCTGTTTACGTTTATTTAGGCGGAGAAAATATTTGCCTCAAAGAAAAGAAAATTACTGCTAAAAGCTGGGTGGTTTTAGAAACCGATGAAAGCGATCACTCCTTTCTCTTGTTCGATCCTATGATTAGTATTATTACCAATATTGATCGCGATCATTTGTCCAATTATCATTATAGCTTTCAAGAATTAAAAGATGCTTTTAAGAGATTTATTAAGGGTCAAGCTAAGAGAAAAATAACCATTTTGTGCGCTGATGATAAAAACCTCTTAAAAGTGGCTCAAACCATTAAAAATCAGCCTTTTTTGACCTATGGCTTGAGCCCAAACGCTGATTTAAGGGCTCAAAACCTTTCTTTTTCCAGCAAAGGCATCAAAGCTAACCTTGTCTTTAAAGATAGGCCTATAGGTCATTTTCAAGCGCCTTTTTTGAGTGAGAAAAATTTATTAAATGCTTTGGGAGCCATGCTGGCAGCCAAGCAAGCTGGGGTGAGTTTTGAGCAAAGCATGAAAATTTTAAAGCGTTTTAAGCTTCCGAAAAGACGCAGTGAAATCATTGGCGAGAAAAAAAGCATTTTAGTCATTGATGATCATGCTGATCATCCCACAGAAGTGAAAACTACTTTAGCCAGTTTAAAAATTTTAAAGAGAAGAATCATTGCTGTTTATGAACCCCATCGTTATACCAGAATGAAAATGTTAGGGGATAAAGTTGGTCAAGCTTTTGATAATGCTGAGATAATTATTTCTTTGGATATTTGTCCGGCTTTTGAAAAACCCATCAAAGGTATTACTGGAAAAAAAGTGAACCAATGGATTAAAAAATATAATCCTCAGAAAAAAGTATTTTATGTCAAGCGATTAGATGATGTGCCGAAATTTCTCAAAAACATCGTTCAACCAAAAGATTTAATAATTACTTTAGGTCCTGGCACTATCAAAGGTTTAGCTCAAAAAATTTATCAATCGCTTTAAATTTTTTACAATGTCCACTTGTTTTTTTAAAGTCCGATCGGACATTAAAGTATATAGGGAAAATACAATATGCAAAGGGAGGGGAAAAAGATATGTTGACAAGATTTTGAGATGGGAATAGCTTGACTTGACTTGACAAAAGAAAAGCAGTTTGCTATATTTAAAGCGTCCAATAATTGGATACAAAAACGGTGGGATTCTTATTTTTAAAATTTCGGGTCGATCCACAGGCTACATTAAATAATAAGTCACTATTTCAAATGGCATCTTTTTAGTGCCAATTTTTATTTAAAAATATTTTAATAATTAAAAATAAAATTATGAACAAGCAAACAAAAACTATTTTATCTTTAGCAATAATTTTTTCTCTTTGTGCCTTTCAAGTTATTTCTTTCACTCACTTTTCTTTAGCAGAGGATGAATTACTAACAGAATCACCGATTATTGAAGAAACACCATTAGATATTCCAACAACTGAAGCAACGATTGAAACTCCAGTAGAACCACCCGAGGAAACAACTACCACAACGATTATAACTGAAGAGCCGCAAGATACTCCTACAACAGATGAAACCGTACTCCCAGCTCAAGAACAAACAACAATTACAAATCCTCAACCACAGCCAGAGTTGAACACCGATAAAGCAGATTATGCGCCTGGGGAGACAGTATCAATTTTTGGTCGGTTCTTCCAGTCTTTACAAAATATTGTTTTAAAAATTTTTGGCGGCTCTGTTGAAGAGAATAATTACACAGAAACAACTGCTTCTTTAGTTACTAATGAACAAGGTTCTTTCTCTTTCCAATATATCCTCGATAATGTTTTTAGGCCTTTATATAAGATTATTGCCAGTACCATTTCTGGTGAGAAATTAGCAGAAACGAGTTTTACGGATGGGAGTAGCTCACTTACAGTTGATGAAGTTACGGTTCCCTCTGCAGATCCACAAACTTTTACATTTACACTCTCAGGTGGCAATATAGGATCGTTTGGTTTAAAAGATATCGATACATCCTATATTAAAAGTAATATGACGAATAGCTCGACTGACCTAACTCAAGCTTCAGTCACTGGATGGACTCTTACATCTGTCAGTTGTACAACACCAGGGGGAGGAATTACTTTTACTCCGATTACTAATGGTATAAATTATACCCCACAAAATAATAAAAATGTTACTTGTATTTTTACTAATACAAAAACTCAGACAAAGACAAATTCTACAGTAGCAACTGCCATCCATAATACTTTTCATTCCATAGTCACTTCAGTATCCTATGGAACAACTGTTCATGATAGCGCAACTGTTAGCGGTAGCGCAGGTACACCAACTGGCACTGTAACTTTTGATTGGTTTACAAATGGAACATGTGCTACACCGATTGGACAAACTTCATCTGCATTATCTTTATCAAGTGGTGCAGTTGACGCGACAGGATTTCCGCAAACCCCATTGAGTGTTGGCTCTTATTCTTTCATAGCTCATTACAGTGGTGATTCCACATATTATTCTGGAGACAGCGCTTGTGAATCATTAACTGTTACCAAAGCTGACCAAACAATTACTTTTGGTGCTTTGGCTGATAAAACATACGGCGATGCTGATTTCTCAATTAGTGCAAGTGCTAGTTCAGGATTAACAGTGAGCTTCGCAGCATCAGGTAGCTGTTCTATGGCAGATGCTACTACTGTTCACATTACAGGAGCAGGCAACTGTACAATTACAGCATCTCAATCAGGCAATAGCAATTATAATGCAGCTCCAGATGTTCCTCAATTTTTTAATATCGCCAAGAAACCGATTACTGTTACTGCTGCTGCTAAGAGTAAAACTTACGGCGATGCTGATCCGGCTTTAACATATCAAATTACTAGCGGTTCTTTGGCTGCTGGAGATTCGTTTATTGGAGCATTGAGCCGTGCAACTGGCGAGAACGTTGGAGTTTATGCTATTCAACAAAATACTTTGGCATTAAGCGCTAATTACATTTTGACTTATGTTGGTGCAAACTTAACAATAAATCCAAAACCAATAACGGTTACAGCTGATGCTGGCCAAACCAAAGTTTATGGCCATACTAATCCAGTCTACACTTATACTTCTTCTGATCCATTAGTAACCTTTACCGGTGCACTTAGTCGCGTAGCTGGTGAGAATGTCGGTTTATATGCCATTACTCAAGACACGCTTAGTGCTGGCGCAAATTATACAATTACTTTTGTTAGCAAAGATTTTACAATCACTAAAAAAGACGCTTCAGTAACTCCTGATGCGAAAACTAAAGTATACGGCGATGCTGATCCTGCCTTAACAGGTACGCTTATTGGTTTCTTAACAGCCGATTCCGTAACTGCAACCTACAGCCGTGTCGCTGGTGAAACAGTATTGGGTAGCCCATATTTAATCAGTGCTACCTTGAGTCCACTTGGAGTGCTCGGCAATTACAACATTACTTACAATACGGCCAATTTCTCAATCACCAAAAAAACCATCACAGTTATTGCTGACGCAAAAACCAAAATTTATGGCGAGGCTGATCCAGCATTAACTTATACTTTCACTCCGACTTTGATGAGCGGCGATTCTTTCAGCGGATCTTTGGCCCGCAATGCTGGCAATAATGTTGGAACTTATGCCATTAATCAAGGAACTCTTATATTAAATGACAACTACACTTTAGCTTATAGTGGTGCTGATTTAACAATTACTAAAAAATCTGCTTCAGTAACTCCTGATGCAAATACTAAAGCATACGGCGACCTTGATCCTACCTTAACAGGTTCAACCAGCGGATTCTTGACGGCTGATTCTGTGGTCGCGACTTACACTCGTACTTCTGGCGAAACAGTTCTTGGTAGTCCATATACAATCAGCGCGACTTTAAGTCCTGTCGAGGTGTTGAGTAATTACGTCATCACCTACAACACTGCTGAGTTTACCATCACCGCGCGACCAATTACTGTCACTGCTGATGCTAAGAGTAAAACTTATGGCGATGCCGATTCCTCATTAACTTATCAAATAACAAGCGGAAGTCTAGCATTCAGTGATGCTTTCACAGGTTCATTAACAAGAGATGCTGGTGAAACTGTTGGTTCTTATGCCATAACACAAGGAACTGTAGCACTTAATAGTAACTATGCATTGACTTATGTTGGAGCGAATCTAACGATTGGTAAAAAAACCATTAATGTCACTGCCGATGCTAAGTCCAAAACTTATGGCGATACTGATCCAGCTTTAACTTATATTTTCACTCCGGCTTTGATTGGAATAGATTCTTTCACGGGTGCATTGAGCAGAGCAACTGGTGAGAACATTGGCGATTACGCCATTACTCAAGGAGATATTGCATTAAGTGCTAATTATACCTTGGCTTATACTGGTGCGAATTTCTCAATTACTGCCAAAACTGCTTCAGTAACTCCTGATGATGCGAGTAAGGAATATAGTGATTTAGACCCAGTATTAACTGGTACTCTTGAAGGTTTCCTTGAAGCAGATAACGTGACCGCGGTCTATAGCCGTACTTCTGGCGAAATACCTGGTGGTACTTATACTATTAGTGCTACTCTCAGTCCAGTCGGAGTACTCAGTAATTATGACATCACTTATAACACAGCAACCTTTACTATCATCAAAGAGAAGACAGCCATAGCATATACTGGCGATCTTTTCGCCTTTACTGCAGGACCGACTATTACCACCGCTCCAGTTCAACTTAAAGCAAAATTGACGCAAGAAGATGATGATTATCCAGGCGCTCTTTCTTTAGCAAAAGTAACTTTTGAACTTACACCATCAGGTGGTGGTGGTTCAAAGATAACTATTACTAATATTCCAGTAAATACTTTAGGAGAAGCTGCTACCTCAAGTGTTCTTTCATTGGGAGAATACAGTATAAAAGTTGATATCAGTGAAGGTAATGGTTATTGGAAAGCCTCTGAGTTGGGTTATGGAACATTGGTAGTGGTAGCTCCTACTCTTGACCAACGAGTAACTGGTGGTGGTTGGATTGCTGATTCACAAAGTGCTAACGGTAAAGATAATTTTGGGTTCACCGTGAACTACAATAAGAACGGCGCGCCTAAGGGAAACTTCCTCTTTATGTTTAGAGAAACTGATGGTTATAATTATCAAGTAAAAAGCAATAGTTGGGCTAAAGGAGGATTATCATTTACTAATGATTACGATGCCTTCTTTACTGCCAAAGCAACTATCCAGAAAATAGATAGAGTTACAGGAATAGCTGAATCTTTGGGTGGTGATTTCAAATTTGTGGTAAATATTCATGATAGTGATGCAAAACTTCCCCAGAAAGGAACTGATACTATCGCTGTTACAATTTATAATTCCAACAATACTATTTGGAGGCAAATTGGCACAACTAACCTTGGCGGAGGAAATATTGTAGTTCATAGTAAATAAATTATATTATCTCTTGCAACTTCTTGAGTATTAGCTTACAATAAAGGTATTAAAAGCCATTAAAATTTAATAAGCTAAATTACTTATGAAAAAAATTTTTATTGTCCCAATTTTGTTAATTGCTGTGTTTTTCTCAGGTATTGCTTTGGTTCAAGCCAAGCCGGATCAGCCCAATCCAGCCAGTGATATTGAGCGGGGCATATTTGTGCATTATCCGCACGCCAAAAGTGAGGCCAAAGGCGTGACTACTGGCGATCAAGTTAATGATTTTAAGTATAACGGAATCCATTGGGCAGGTAATGCACCAGAAGTAAAATATATAATTAATCCAAAAAATAACGATGGATTATCAGAAGACGCAGTTGTTCAGGCAGTGGATACAGCTTTTCAAGAATGGAAAAATCATAATCCCACTGACAGTAAATATATTAGATTTAAAGACGGGGGAGTTAATTTAAGTTTAGAAACACCGGCCAATCCTAATCGCGATTCTATAAACAGTGTTTCTTTCGAACCATTAAATACTGCTTATCCTAATGCTATTGCCGTAACTTTTTATTGGTATAGTCGAAGCACGAAGGAATTATTAGAAACTGATACAATATTTAATTCTGATTTACCTTGGAATATTACCGTTAACGGTGATCCTAATAGTTATGATTTGCAAAACATTGCTACCCATGAGTTCGGTCATTGGTTGGTGCTAGGTGATCTTTATTCGCAAAGGGATTCTGCTTTGACAATGTATGGCTATGGTGGTTTGGGAGAAACTATTAAAAGTACACTTGGTAGAGGTGATATCAGCGGCATTAATAAAATTTATTAAAGTAAATTAATAAAATAAAAAAATATGAAAAAAATATTAGGTATTATCCTCGGTTCAGCGGTTGTTTTGAGCGCTTTAGCCGCTCCAATCCTGACTCAAGCGGTTTCCAGCACCTCATCAATAGAGGAACTGATTGCCTCGTTTCAGGACCTAATCGATAAATTAAAAACCCAGATCGAGACCTTAAACACTCAATTGCAAACCTTAAGACAGGCCCAAACCGAAGTCAAAGAAACAGCCAAAGAAGTAAAAGGGACGCTCCAAATTATCAATCAATTAAGAATTGGCATGACTAGTGAGGAAGTAAAACGATTGCAGGAAATATTAGCCACTGATCCAGATATTTATCCTGAAGGACATATCACTGGTTATTTTGGTTCCTTAACCGAAAAAGCAGTAAAAAGATTACAGAAAAAAATGTGTTTAGAAGAAGTGGGGATAGTGGGACCAAAAACTTTAGCGAAAATAAATGAATTACTGATAGAAGGTGCAGGCGCTTCTGGAAAAATTCCCCCAGGGCTTTTAAGAGCCCCGGGTATTCTGAAAAAACTTTGTGTCACTTCCACTACAACTACCACCACAACAGTTCCAGCTACTACAACTACAACCACTACTTCTACTACCACTACTACAACTTCAACCACAACTACCACCACAGAACCACCTACAACTACTACTACCACCACTACAACTATTCCTTAGACCGACTTGACTTGACTTGACAAAGAAAACATAGTTTGCTATACTTAAAATGTCCTTTTAATGGACACAAAAACGGTGGGATTCTTATTTTTCAAATTTCGGGTCGATCCACAGGCTACATTAAATAATAAGTCGCTGTTTAAATTGGCATCTTTTTGATGCCAATTTTTTATTTTTGAAATTTTCAATTATATTGGTCGATCAAATAATTACAAATTTCAATCATAAAACAAAGATAGTAAAAATATAAAATTAAAAACAAAATTAAAAAATAAAAATATGAACAAACAAATTCTTTCAAAGATACTTGCAATTGTTTTGGCATTTTCTTTTGGACTTTCCGGTAGCGGAATATTGAAACTTCAGACAATCGAAGCAGGAGGTAAAGGGAGTCCAACTTATAATATTTCTATAGAGACCATAAATGGATATGCAATATTGTCTTTACCTCTTACTCTTAATAATCCTATCTCTCTATTTGGCAATGCGTCATCATCTAAATTCGCGGGAGATGATTTTTCGGCTTATCAAGTTCAAGTTGATTGGGGAGATGGTACAGTTGATAAAGATTCAAGTGTGAGTCTTACAGGAAGCGGAGGAAAAGATTGCGTACCTTCAACAGGCGAAAAATGTGATAACTTTTCTGGAACTTGGTCCTCCGATCCTGATCATAGTTACACATCCGGAACATACACGATTACCGTTAAAGTGTATCATAAACAACCACCGGGCGCTGAATCCGGCGATGCAATAGTGCAAGCAACAATAAATGTTGTTATCACTCCAACCCCCATAGATGGTGGTTGGTCTCAATGGAATACATGTTCGGCAACCTGCGGTGGAGGAACTCAAAACAGAACTTGTACAAATCCAGCTCCACAATATGGTGGAGCTAATTGTATTGGTGATGCTCAAAGAATTTGCAATGACTGGTCATGCGTTGGAACTTGCCCGACCTCATGCGGTTATCAGGGTGGTACAGTACCTGATGGGCAGGGTGGTTTTCTTACTTGTGATGCAACTATTTCTTGTCCTATAGATGGTGGTTGGTCTCAATGGGATACATGTTCGGCAACTTGCGGTGGAGGAACACAAAACAGAACTTGTACAAATCCAACTCCTGCTAATGGTGGCGCCGATTGTAGTAATTTAGATGGTGGAAATAGCTCTCAAGCTTGCAACACGCA
>Ga0315281_10015642_pt1 | contig 10166 bp, 6 predicted proteins | sample YL17G07_0_MG_FD_204540 | JGI IMG/M metagenome (GOLD analysis project Ga0315281, IMG submission 204540) | Sediment microbial communities from Yellowstone Lake, YNP, Wyoming, USA - YL17G07_0 | ecosystem: Environmental > Aquatic > Freshwater > Lake > Sediment | place: USA: Wyoming | collected...
CACCAATCCGACGATGGCGGCGAGCGCCAGCGCGAGGACAACCGAGACGATCGACACGACGACGGGCCAGCCGGCGATGGCAGCGATTGCACATGCGAGCAGGGCGCCGGCCGGCAGTCCGGCGAGGCCGCCGCTCACCGCGAGCAGCGACGCCTCGGAGGCGAACTGCGCGAGGATGTCGACTCGCCGCGCGCCGCACGCGCGCCGCACCCCGATCTCGTTCGTGCGCTCGGCGACGGTCGCCAGCATGATGTTCGCGATGCCGATCCCGCTGATCAGCAGCGCCAGCGCGCCGACGGCCATCAGGACGGCGTTGAATGTGCGCTCCGTCCTCAGCCGCGCGCGCAGGAGCTCGCGCGGCACGACGACTTCGTAGGTCGGGGTCTCGCCGGGACGGCGGCGCCGCATGATCGCGCGAACCACGGCGGCCGCCGGCTCCACGGCGTCCGCCTGCCTGACGCGAACGATTATTTCTTCGACGCGATCGACCGCGTCCCGCTCCCCGAGCGACACATCCATCGTCAGGAGAGGAACGAGGGCCACGCGGCTGAGGTCGCGCGGCAGGAGCCGTCCGGATCCCGCGGCGTGCTGCGACGCGTCGAACACGCCGATGATCTCGTACCAATCACCGGCGGCGACGATGCGCTCGCCAACCGGATTCCGGCCGCCATACAGCACGTCCGCGAGCTGCCGGCCGAGAATCATCACGCGGTGACGGCGACTCATGTCCGCCGGCGTGAACCATCGGCCGGCTGAGGGCCCGATGCCGGTGACGTCGCGCCACGCGAGGCTGATCCCGGCCATTCGCGCGCCGGTGTGCACGCCGTTGGCGCGAATCTCGGTTTCCGCGCTCCTGAGCGAGGCGACCGCCACGGCTTCGGGCACGCTCGCCTCGAGGTGCGCCGCATCGTCGAGCCGAAGGTCGGGAGGTCGCTGGCGGCCGCGCTCGCCGGATCGCACGGCGCGAATCACGATGTTTTCGACGCCGAGGCTGCCGATCTCCTCGACCGCGCGACGGTGCGCGCCTTCACCGACCGCGAGCGCGGCGACGATCGTGGCCACGCCGACGACAATGCCCAGCGACGAGAGCAGCGCGCGCAGGCGGTGCGCCGCCAACGCCGCGAGCGCCTGCGCGATCACGTCGTGGCGTGTCACCGCGATGATCCGGCGCCTGGGTCGACCAGCAGCACGCGGTCGCCAGGAGCAATCCCGCGCCCGATCGCGACCGCGGTGGCATTGCGGCCGGTGACGACGACGGGTCGGCGCTCGGGTTGACGGCGGGCGAGCGCGAAGCAATAGGCGCGGCCATCCTGTTCGAACACCGCTTCGATCGGCACGACCGTCGCGCGCGACAGCGACAGCACCTGAATCTCGACTCGAGCCGTCATCCCGGCGCGAAGCCGCGGGTCGGCCTCTAGGATCTCCACCGTCACCGGGAAGAACTTCGTACCGGCGCGACCGGGATCCTCCTGCGCCAGCGCTCCCACCAGCGACACGCTCGCGGCGAGTCGAACGTCCGGATAGGCATCCGCGGTCACGACGACCCGCTGCCGGGCCGTGACCCTGTGCAAATCGACCTCGCGGATTCTGGTCTCCACGATGAGCCGTGACGAGTCAGGCACGGCAATCAACTGCTGATTCGAAAAGACTTCGTCGCCGACCTGCGGCTTGCGGCGGTCGGATCCGAAGAACAGGTCGCGGTAGACGACCAGGCCCGGCCCATCCGCGCGGACGACGGTGCGTGCGATCTGATCGCGGAGGAACGCGGTGCGCGCCCGCGCTTCCGTCACGCGGCTCTGGGCCATGCCGACCGACGCCTGACGCTGGACGAGTCGCGCCGCGGCGCTTTCGCCCGATCGCCCGTAGGCATCGCGCGCGGCATTCACCTCGGCCCTGGATCGGTCGATCGCGGCGGGCCGCTCGTAGCGCGTGATCGTGCTCAGTTTGAACTCCGCGAGCGCCAGTTGCTCCTGCGCGCGGCGTGATGCCTGCTCGGCGCGCTCCAACTCCGCACGCGTGATGAATCCCTCGGCCAGCATCGGCTTCATGTCGTCGTACGCCGTCCGCGTCCGGTCCACTTCGCGGCGCGTCTCGGTTGCCACCGCTTCGGCCTCGGCCACCTCCAGCCGCCCCCGGCCCTCCAGTTGGTTCGCGAGGCCGCTCTCGGCGAATCCGACCTGCTGCTGCGCCTGTTGCGCCTCGCCCTGCGCGCGCAGTTGCTCGAGCCGCAGATCTTCCCGGCCCCGCAGCAGCTCGCCGTCCGCGATCTGAAGCGCCGCCTCCTCTTTCTCCAACGCCTGTCGGAGAGCCGCATCGTCGAAGCGAATCAGCACGTCACCGATTGTCGCGGCCGTGCCTTCCGGCGCGATGTCGACGATCTTGGACTGGCCTGAGCCGGTCGGCGCGCTGTAGAGCATCAGCCGGGCGGCGTTGAGCGTGCCTGTTTCCAGAATCGAGTCGGTGAACGTCGCGGTCCGGGCGATCGCGCTCGGCCAGTCTGTCGACGACCCTCGACCTGGCAGGAACGCGACCGACACGCCGAGCACCGCGATGAGGCCGACAGAGGCGACGCCGGTTTCGCGGGTCAACGCAGCCTCTCCGGATCGAGCGCGCCGATCGCGCGCTTCAGCGTGAGCCCGGCCAGCAGCCGGCCGATTTCCGCCGCGATCAGCGCCGCGCGCGCCTGCGCCAGATTGCTCTCGGCGTCGACGACGCCGAAGTTGTCCGCGACGCCGTGCTCGTACCGCAGCTCGGCGAGACGGCGCTGTTTCTCGGCGAGGCCGAGCGCCTTGCTCTGGATGGCGATCGCCTGGGCGCTTCGCTGGTAGCCGCGGTGAGCCGCGTGGATCTCCGCCGCCACCTGACGCTCGACGTCGACCACCGCCTGCTCGGCGGCGCGCACCGACACCTGGGCGCTTTCCGCGACGGCGCGCTCCGGCGACCGGTCCATCGCGTACGTCGTGCTGACGCCGACGCGCCAGCCGTCCAGTAGCTGGTTGAATGCCTCGCCCGCCGGAGAGCCGAGCCCGCGGCGCGCGTACCCCACATGCAGATCCATCGGCGGCAACAGATTCCAGCGGGCGATCTCGGCGTGCCGCCGCGCATCGGCGACGCGGTCGCGCGTTTCGCGGATCTCGATGCGCGACGCCAGGGCGAGCGTCACCAGTGTGTCGGCCGGCTGCGTCGCGATCGAGTCGGCGCTGAACGGATCGTCAAGCGGCGTGGCGGGGTCCACGTCGAGCGGAGCGTCGGGCGCGCGGCCGACGAGCAGCTTCAGACGATCCAGCGCGTTCGCGAGCGTCTCGCGCCGTGCGTCCAGGTCCGCTTCGGCCTGGGACGCGAACAGGTCCGCCCGGAGGACGTCGAGCTGCGTCGCGAGCCCGATCTTCGTTCGGGCCTCTGACGCCGCGTGCAGCTTCGTGGCGCGCTCCAGCGTCCGCTCGCCGGCGTCCACGAACCGTTGATCGCGGATGACCGCGAAGTACGCGTCCGCGACCGACAGGACGATCTGCTGCCGCGCCGCGCCGACCGCGCGCTCGGACGAGACCATGCCGCGCCGCGCGTCCACGGTTTCGGCCTTGAGCGCCGGGCCGAACGTCTGGAGCAGCGGCTGTGTGATCGCGAATCCAACCCCTCCGTCCCGGATTTGAAGCGGACCGGTTCCGTACTGCATCGAGTCCACGGTCGCCGACAGTTGTGTGCCGAAGGGCAGGCGCTTCGAGATGCCGACGCCGACGGACCGCTGCGATCCGAACGGCTCGGCGCTGTTCTGAAAGCTGGGCGTCACCTTCAGCCCGAATCGCGAGGCCGCGAGCCGTTCCTGAATCTGCGCGACCGCGAGCCGGTCGCCCGCCGGCCGCAGATCCGGACTGCGATCCAGCGCTTCAGCGATCGCCGCGCGCAGGGACAGCGGCCGTTCTTCGGTCGGCGGCGCGCCGTTCGCTCTGGCGACGGCCAAGAGCGCGACGACCGCCACGGATGCGAAACAGGATGACACGTCGTTACCTTGGGCCGCTGCCGGTTCCGGCATATCCGACGCTGCACGACGGCGGCAACTCCCTCGTAAATTTCTGCTTGATGTCGAGTGTCTTGCCAGTGGGTGTGATAATCAGGTTCACCGTGTCGGTGACCTGATAGGCCAGTCCGCCGAGCAGCATGGAAGATATCGCGGTCATCTGTGCCGTCGTTGGAGAGAACACGTTCATCTTCGCGGTGAAGATGAGCGTGACGCCAGCCACGATGTGTGTTTTCGAGTACGTGCCGTTGCCGTTCGCATCGACGTTGACGGAATAGCTGATCGGCGTGGACGCGCCAAACCCGTTGTTGCACGTATCGTCGGTCTTCGAGATGTTCCCAGTCCCGGAGCCGTTGAAATCCGAGGCCGGCGTACCTGGCGGGGGTGCGGGCCCGGTGACTGGCGGCACGCCGCCGCCGCCACCCGTCGTGGTCGGCGTGGTGTCACCGCTTCCGCCGCCATGTCCGAGGACCAGGCCGGTGATGATCCCGCCCGCCGCCAAGCCGCCGAGTTTCACGTTCCGTCCAGTCGAGCTGGCCGGCGGTTTGCACTTGTCGTTGCACCTTTCGAGCGCCTCCTCCGCCTCCACAAAATTGTTATGGGCTGCCAGGCGAGCCGTTTCGTTCGCGAACACGCCAGCCAAAGCGAACGCACGAAGTTCTGCGTCCGCCTTTTTGTACGCCTCGGCGGCTTTTTCGCACTCAGGGCACATCGCTCTGTCTCGAACGACGCTCTGTTGTGGGGTCGCGGACCCCTGCTGGCCGAGGATCACCGCACCGCCAGCCAGCAACACCATCGCGCAAAGCGCTGTGATTCGCTTCATCGCCACCTCAGTGTCCTAATGACGGGTTCCGGGAAGTATTACTGGGGCGGGTGGGGCGGGTAGGGCAGGTGGGTCGGGTCGGCCTGGTGGGGCAGGTAGGTCAGGTAGGTCAGGTGGGTCAGGTGGGTCGGGTAGGTCGGGTAGGTGGGTTAGCGCTTCAGGACGCGGAACGCGTAGTCGCCGGCTTCTTCGAGATCGCCGCGTGCTGTCAGGCCCTTGAGAATCAACAGGTAATCGCCGGGAGTCACAAGGTTGGCGGGTACGGTGACGTTCACGGCCTGACCTGTCGGCGTGCGGCGGGCGACGATCCGATCCTGTGTCCAGATGTCGCGGCCATCGGCGTTCTGGAGCGCGGCCCGATACTGCCCATATTCGCGGTTCGGTTTGAGTCCCAGCTCAATCTGCAGCAGGTCCGCGCCGGCAGGGATCGACACGCGCGCGCCCTCGTCGGTCCCTCGGGCGAGGCCGGGTGCGAGCGTCAGCGCCACGATCGTGGGCATCTGGCCAGGCTGTCCCGCCGTGCCCTGATTGGTGCCGCGGCCTTGCGCGCTGCGCTCGCGATCCAGCGCCAGGTCGTGCGCCGCACGTGCCAACTCGAATTGCTGGCGCTCGTGTCGCAGCTTGATCGTCTCGGTCGCCAGCCACGCGCCACCCGCGATAACGAGGACGGCCGCGGCCGCGAGTGACCAGCGGACGAGTGTGGTGGCTGGCCCGAGCCGCAACCCGGTCCGTCTGAAGGCGGACACGACGGACGTCTGGATGTCGCCCGTCTGGTGTTCGTCGTGCGAGACGGTTAACAGCGCCTGCGCGAAGTCGGCGTTCGCTCTGTCCTCTGGAGAACCGAGGAAACGCTGCGCGAACCGCTGCCGATCCGCGGGCGGGAGCCGGCCACGCAGGTAGTCGTACATCAGGTCGTCTTCGACCGCCACGAGCTGGTCGAAGCATTCGTCATCGGCAAAGAACTGCTCCTCGAGACGGATCTGATCCTCCGGGGACAGTTTCCCCAGCAGGTAGTCGGTCATGAGGGTCTCGTCCATTTGATTCTTAATGCGGTCGTTCGGGTTTCATTTCACAGCGGCGGACGCAATCCCGGACGACCGAGCGAATGCGAAACACGCGCACCCGTAGCGCACTCAACGGGATCTCGAGCGCGTCGGCCATGCGCTTGCGATGCTCAATGGTGCGGATTGGCGCGTCCCGCAGGTACTCGGTGAGAAGCCGACGGTTCTCGGCCGCCTGGCTTCCAAGACATCGCTTCAAACAGACGAGCCGCTGTTCAGTGGTGGCCTGCTGCGCCGCCTCCATCGCGCGCGTCCCGGGATGCTCCGCGGGCGCCTGCGCCGGCGGCAGCGATTCGAGCGGCCGGTGCTCGCGTCCCGGCGTTCGCCAGTATTCCCTCAGCACGTTCAGCGCGACGCCGTGGAAGTAGAGGTACGGATTGCTGACGTGCAGGGAGGCGCCCTCGTGAATGCGGCGCGCGACGCGGTTGATCGTGCGATCGACGTACTCGTCCGGGAGCGCGCAGCCGTGCCAGCGAAAGAACTTCGTCAGCTTGAGGCGGATCTTTTCGTACATCTCTCCGGCGCGATCGCGGTCCGCGTCGAGGTACGCCAGCAGGCGGTCGAACGATTCCTGGGTGAGGACCCAGTCCCGCCGTTTCAGTTCCATTCGCCTTGCAGGATGAACGCCGCCCAGTAATACGGCGCGCGCCACGTCTGTTGCTTCATCAACGTCAGTTGTGCGGCGCGCAGCGCGGCGGCCGGACGCAGGCGCTGCGGTCCGAGCATGCCCGCGTAGAACCGCTGCATCAGCTCGCTCGTGGCGCGGTCGTCGACCTTCCACAGGCTCGCGACGACGCGGGGTGCGCCGGCGTACATGAATCCGCGGGTCAGGCCAATCAGCCCTTCGCCGCGAATATCCTTGCCGAGCCCGGTCTGGCAGGCGCTCAGGACGATGAGATCCACCGGCAGTTTCAGGTTGTAAATCTCGTGCAGGCGGAGGAATCCGTCCTGAGGCTCGCCGCGGCGGTCGACGAGCGAGAGCACGATGCCGGAGAGCTCGGGGTGCACGCTGTCCAGGATCGCATGGGTTGCGAAATGGACGATCCGGTACTGTCCGAGGTCGGCGCTCATCGCCGTCGCACGGCTCGCGTCGAAGTCGAGCGCGCGTTTCCGCTTCGTCGGCGGCGTCAGCGCCAGGATGGACGCCGCTTCGCGCCGCGTATTCAACAGGCGCGCGAGACCTCCGCTGCCGATGCCTGCATCGTCGGTGGCCATCTCGAGGTCGCGTGTCACCGGCATCCGATCGGCGACGCCGGCCGGCCTCGAGGCGGCGGCAGACACCGCCGGCGTCACGCGCGGATCGTCACGCGTGTACACGGGATCAGCCAGGACGGCAACCTCTTTCGACGCGGGCCCGCGCGCGGCGGTGTCGCGGCGCAGTGCCGCGATCACCGACGCGGATGGGAGGCTCACCATCTCGTGATCGACGATCAGCGGACGCGCACTCCGCGGATCCGGCAACGCGGCGAACGGGATGTACTGCAGCACGCCGTCGGCGACGATCACCAATCGCTTTGAACCGAGCCGCGACGCCACCGGCGCAATCAGCATACGAGTGAGTGCGGCGGCCGTTTCCTGCACGCGTGCCGCGTTCGAGTCGACCCTGGCGAAATCGTAGAAGCGTCGAGCCGTGGCTTCCACCTCGGCGCGCGGCGCCAGGTCGTAGCTGGCGATCGCATCGGGCGAGACGGCCCAGAGGTAGCTGCGATCGTCGCCGAGCGCGTACTCGAGCAGCAGCGTATCCGGGTCGAGTTGGCGCTGAATGTCCGCGAGGCCCAGCGGCTGCGGCTGCACGAGCGCCGCGTATCGCGGGCTGCCGGCGCGGATGGCGGCTTCGACCTGTCGGTACTCCGCGGCGGCCGCCTCCACGTCGGCCTCGGCTTCGGCAGCCTGCTTCGGCGTGTGCGGGCCGTTCAGCAGCCGCGTCCGGCGTCCGGCCTTCGCGTTGAGCCGTTGCTGCACGGTGCGTTCACGCTCCAGCAGTCCCGGATCGACCTCTTGCCGGATGTCCTCGTCGGCCTCGGTCAGGATTTCGAGCAGTCCACGCGCGCGTGCGCGCTCGGCCACCCGCAGCGCCGCCGCGTCGAACCCTTCCGATGGTCGCTCGGCGTGCGATCGCGCCAGCACGTCGATCGCCAGCCGGTAATAGTCCTGCACCGACGCCAGGTACGACGAGCGCAATTCCTGATTGAACACCTTGTTGCGCACCGACTCCACGATCGCCAGGGCCGCGTCGCTGTCGGCGCGAGCGTCCGCGAGATTGCCGGCGTCGCGTTCGGCGTTCGCGAGCTGATGGAGCACGCGCGCTTCGCCGCTGCGGTCGCCGATCGCGCGGACGATCGGGAGGGCCTGGTGGAGCAGGTCGAGCGCTCGCGGCACATCTCCCTGTGCGGCGGCGACTGCGCCAAGATCGGCGAGCGTCGCCGCTTCGCCGCGCCGGTTGCTCACCGCGCGATGGAGCGCCAACGCTTGCCGGTACAACTCGCCGGCCTTGTCGTGATCGCGGTGGGACAGGTACACGCGCGCGAGGCCCGCCAGATGGGCCGCCTCGCCATTGCGGTCGCCCACGGCGCGCGCGATCGGCAGCGCCCGGCCGTAAAAGTCGAGCGCCTTCGCCATGTCGTTCAGCCGTGCGTACACCGCGCCGATGTCGCCGAGCGTCGCGGCTTCTCCAGTGCGATTGCTCGCCGCACGATGGAGGGGCAGCGCCTGGCTGAAGAACGACAGGGCGGCCTGGGGCTCGCCGAGCGAGACGTAGACCAGGCCGACGTTGGTCAGCACGTTCGCTTCGCCGAAGCGATACCCGGCGGCGCGGTGCAGCTGCAGCGCCTGCGTGTAGGTGTCGATCGCACGCTGATATTCGCCGATCGCCTCGTAGGCGCGCGCGATGTTGTTGAGCGTCGCCCCTTCGCCGCTGCGATCGCCGGCCGCCCGCCAATGGGGCAGCGCCTGGTTCAGGACGTCGAGCGCGTCGGGATACTCGCCGAGCGTCACATACACGGCGCCCATGTTGTTGAGCGTGGACGCCTCGTCGCTCTGATTGCCGACGCGCCGCCGGATCGGCAGCGCCCGCGCCATGTACTCCAGCGCGGTCCGCTTTTCGCCGATCGAGTCGTACAGCGTGCCGATGGCGGTCAGCGTGCTGCTTTCGCCCTGGCCGTTGTGCGCGAGCTGCGCCAGCGGAAGCGACCGGTTGTAGAAATCGAGCGCCTGCTCTTTGTGCCCCAGGTTGTAGTGGACTACGCCGAAGTTGCTCAACGTGACGCCTTCGATGCGCCCATCGCCGGCCGCGCGCGCCAGCGGCAGCGCGCGCTCGAGGTGCTCGAGGGCTTTCTGTTTCTCGCCAAGAAAGTCGTACGCGAGCGCGCTGAAGTTGAGCACGTACGCTTCGCGGCTCTGGTCGCCGATGGCGTGTTGAAGGGCGATCGCCTGGTCGTAGGTGACCAGCGCGGCCTGCTTGTCACCGAGGCCATCCTGCGTCCGGCCGAGATCGGTGACCGCGCTCGCTTCGCCGGCTTCGTCGTGTGCCAACCGATACAGCGCAAGCGAGGCCTCGTACTCTGTGAGGGCGGTCCGCAGCGCCGGTCCCGTTCCCGATACGCGCAGCTTCTCCGCGTCCACGAACAGCCGCTCGGCTTCGACGCTCGTTCTGTCGTCCGGCGTCGCGGCGCGGCGGTCCGCAATCCGCAGTTCGTATCGACCCGCGGCGTCCCGGTCGCCCGACCGCACGTCCAGCCGGTATTCGCCGGGCTCACCCGTAATCAACGAGTACGTCCTCGGCCCCGACGCCAGGCGCCGGATTTCCGCGACCGTCTTTCCATCGGGCGCCGCGAACGTCACCACGATCTGCTCGATGGCGTGCGCGTCGATCGCCACGCGCAGGTACTGATTGGCCGCGAGCGTCAGGCGGTATGCATGCGTCTCACCGGCCGCAAGCGCACGGTCGATGGGTGGGCCAGACTCGAGATCGCGAACAGGCGCGTTCTGACGCGCCCCCGCCTCGGGCGAGAGCAGCGCGCAGACCAAGAGGACCACCGCTTTACGCTGGAACTGCACCTTGGATGGACCGAAGTATAGCCCGTGATCAGGCCGCAAACAGCAGCCGGACCGGTCAGATTCAAACGGTCTCGGATGTGTTACTGCCGGTGCACGCGCTGCCGCAACTCACCGACCCAGTTGAGCACGAGGTGCACCTGCGTGGGCGCCGCGTCGAGCGCGAGGTGCGGCATCATCAGGAAGCGCTGGCCATCGGGTGACACCGAGTAGC
>Ga0315281_10015643_pt1 | contig 10166 bp, 4 predicted proteins | sample YL17G07_0_MG_FD_204540 | JGI IMG/M metagenome (GOLD analysis project Ga0315281, IMG submission 204540) | Sediment microbial communities from Yellowstone Lake, YNP, Wyoming, USA - YL17G07_0 | ecosystem: Environmental > Aquatic > Freshwater > Lake > Sediment | place: USA: Wyoming | collected...
ACCGCGCCTATTGGGACCTCGCCCTCACGGAATCCCTGCCGCGCCTGCTCAATTGCTTCCCGCATGAATTTTTCATCGTCGACCATAGATGAATCCTCGAGTTAAATATTATGATTCGTTCCTGTATCTGATAAATATTAATAATGATTCTTTGTTAAATCCGCAAGTCTATTTGTCTTAAAATGGTCAAATTATTTTGGCGGCCGATTTTTGGCATACTTGGCCTTTCCCGGAATATCGTAATTGATGGCTTTATTCCCTCCAGGCGGAAGCAATTACCTTTGAAATGACTTAGAAAGTTTGGTCAGTTCGCAACTCGTAGTCTGAAAACAGGCCATTTGGAGGGGAAAATATGGCGCTATTCCACGCCTGCCCTCTGTCCCAATGAGGGCAAAAATTGCCCAAGGCATATGACAAAATCGAAGGAACGCATCTTGCAGAAACCGCTTGCCAGCCCCTGCCAATTTAGGTAGAATCGCTCCGATGTCCTTGTTGTCAGGTTGAATGGATTTGTTGCAGATGCGTCGAGGTGATGTGAATGGTTAAATTTCGGTTAAATCGCCTTTTGCTTTTGAATATCGCAGCGATATTCCTTTGCGGTTCGTTTGGCTATGCCAGTGAAAGTCCGAATCGTCAAAATTCGATAAAATTCAAATTCGGTTTTTCGGAAAGATTTCGTATCGAAACATGGGATAACTCGACCAGTCTGAACAATTCGGCTGGCTCGGGCACTTCATATACCAGAAACCGAACCAGTTTTTCCTCCTTATGCCTTTATAAAAGCGCTATTGAGGCCAATCTCAAAATTACCAATGAATTTCGCAATTATTTCGTTCCCGAAAACCGCACTTTTGATTTAGACGAACTCTTTATCGATCAGCTCAACCTGAAAATTAAAGTCGATTCCGGAATGCAGGCCTCCCTGACCATCGGACGCCAAAACCTGATGTTTGGCGAGGGCTTTATAATCATGGACGGGGGGCCGCTGGATGGTTCAAGAAGCGGCCATTTTGATGCTATTCGTATCGATTTAGAAGTTGCCCGCAAGAAGTCCTTATCTTGTTTTTATACGAATCAACAAACCGAAGATAGATTTTTGCCCGTTATAAATGATAAGGATCTATCGCTCAATGAACAGCCCGAACAAATGATCGGTGCCTACTCTGATAACGATATCGGCAAATCGAATATTCAGTTGTATCTAATCCACAAAAATTCAAAGAACACTTCCACCCGCCCCACAATTAAAGTCAATATCGCTGGATCAAGAATCCAATATCCCCTGGATTCGGGCATTTTGCTAACGGGCGAAACGGCAGTTCAATTCGGCGAAAGAAACGGCAATGATATCGCCGCAATTGGCGGCTATGGCTATGCGAGCTGGCAAATGCAACGGTGGCTCAATCGCCCTTATGTCTTAACACTGGGTATCCTTTACCTGAGCGGAGATGATCCAAATACTTCCAAGTATGGTGGCTGGGATCCGTTATATGGGCGATATCCCAAATGGAGCGAGTCGTATATCTATACACTCAGCAGGGAAAGCGGTGTGGCTTATTGGACCAATATCTTTTCAATCTATGCAAGAACTCAATTTGAAATCAGCCAGGGCGCTAAACTCTTGTTTGATTATTATCGTCTTACCGCCCCAAAGGCCGGTATTGTGGGCAATTCGTTTCCCGGAGGGCGAGGGAAAAATCGCGGCGACCTTCTGACCGCAAGGCTGACATATAAACTTACCAAGACCTTTAGTGGGCATATTGTCTGGGAATACTTTGACCCCGGTTCATATTATTTCCCCGGGGCCAGTCATGCTAATTGGATGAGAATAGAATTTATGGCAAATCTCTAGGGTGCTTCCCATGAAGTATTTGGCCGATTTTACCTGAATATTCTAAAGGAGTTATTATGGTCGCGAAAATTGTCATTCTGGCGGCTTTTGCTTTGATGACTATTACTGTCGGAATTATTGCCTCGAGGAAAGCGCGTTCTTTTAAAGACTTTTTCTTGGGCGGGGGCACAATTGGCCCCTGGATGACGGCATTCACCTATGGGGCGGCATATTTTTCCGCAGTGCTTTTCATTGGTTTTGCCGGCAAAATCGGCTGGGAATTCGGCATGTCCAGCCTTTGGATAGCCGCCGGGAATTCATTTATAGGGGTTCTTGGTGTCTGGTTTCTAATGGGCCCACGGATCAAAAAGATGGCCAGTGAAACCGGCGCTCAGACAATGGCCGATTATCTGGAGAAACGCTACCAGAGCAAGGCTCTTAATCTGTATACTTCAATCTGCATATTTATATTTTTTATTCCGTATACGGCGGCAGTATTTATGGGCCTTTCATATTTATTTCAGGCCAATTTCAACCTGAACTATACTTCGGCGCTGGCTTTCATGGGAGTTTTTACCGCTATTTATCTGGTTTTGGGCGGTTATCGTTCGATGACAATGATCGATGTTATTTTCGGAATGATTATGATTGCCGGCGTGATCATATTATTTGGCAGCGTGGTAAATAAGGGTGGCGGCCTTGATAAAATATTTGCCGGTTTGACATCAATTGACCCCAAATTGACGTCTGCAGTAGGGCGCCCGGGAATATGGCCTCTATTTAGTCTGTTTTTTTTGACAAGTTTCGCCCCGTTTGCGATGCCGCAACTTATCCAAAAATTTTATGCGATAAAAGATAAACGGTCGATTTATCGGGGAATGATCGCCTCCACCATTTTTTCTATCCTGATTTCCGGAGTCGCGTATTTCACCGGCTCCGCCTTGAGGCTATTTCTTTCTCCAGCGACTGCCCCCAACGCATTTAAGAATGGCCAGCCTTTGTTTGATGCTTTGATGCCCGAATTGTTGGCTCGAGTAGTCCCTCCAGCGCTGTCCATCCTGATTTTACTTTTAGTATTGTCTGCATCAATGTCAACTTTGGCCGCCCTGGTTCTAATTTCAAGTTCTTCAGTTTCTAAGGACATTTATTCGCGATTCATCAATAAAAACGCTACCGATAAACAAATGACACTATTAATGCGCGTTTTTAGCGCTTTTTTCATCCTGCTTTCGGTGTTACTGGCCTATTATAAACCTGCCACCATCGTTGCAATTTTGGGGATTTCCTGGGGATCGATAGGCGCGGCATTTCTTGGTCCGTTTGTCTGGGGTTTATTAAGTAAACGAATGACCAAATTGGGAGCATTTTCCTCATCGATTTTAGGACTGGCAGCCTGTTTGATTCTATACCTAAAGGGGATGCCATCTCCCCAGGCGGGAACGATTGGCATGATTATTTCTCTTTGTGTGAATCCAATTGTGAGTATCCTTGTTCCCTACCGGAAACCTGATCCGGCAATTTTGAATGGGACAAAATCATGATAAGCAACCAATTATTGATAAGAATTAATTAGAATCGAGTTCATTTTTATCGCCGCATCAATCGCCTGGCCGTGGGCAGCAATAATATCCATATTGATAGTGTTATAAATCTCGGGCGGCCATTACTAAGAAATCGCCATTTTGACCTTGTTTTATTATAAAAATTGATTAACTTTTGATATCAGGATGTAAAGGACTATCGACTGATGCTGGGCATTACCACTAAAAATATCAATCTCACTTCGTATCTGAAAGAACGCCGTTAGGAAAACGCGTTCGATAACGATACTCCGATTTCCATTTCAGGGAAATCTCTTTTAGTTCGGATTGAAGGTAAATAAATTTTACTTTTTTTCATGTTTTATCTGCCAGTAACGCCAATAAGTATAAATCACGGGGATAATTTCCAGGGTCAAAAAAGCCGAGCTTATCAAACCGCCAACCATAGGGGCGGCGATTCGTTTCATGACATCGGCGCCGGTTCCCTGCGCCCACAACAAGGGTATCAAACCCAGCATGGTCGTACCGACAGTCATCAGCTTGGGCCGCACTCGCATGACCGTGCCCTCCATATGCGCCCATATAATGTCATTCAGGTCGCGCATCTTGCCGGCCTTTTTGCGGCGTTCGTAGGCGTGGTCAAGGTATAAAACCATGACAATACCCGTTTCGGTGGCCAATCCAGCCAGGGCGATGATCCCGACCCAGGTGGCGGTCGAAAAATTGTAGCCCAGGAAAAACATAAGCCAGATACTGCCAACCAATGCGAATGGCACCGAGGCTAATACGATCAACGTTTCTGTCAGATTCCTGAAATTTAGAAATAGCAGGATAATAATAAGAATAAGAGTTATGGGGATTACGACTTTCATCCTCTGGGTCATTTGCTCCAGTAGTTCATACTGACCTGTCCATTTAAGATAAAACCCCGGCGGGATCGGGATTTCTTTGTCGACCACCTGTTTGGCCTCTTTTACATAGCCGCCGATATCGCGTTTAGTCTGGTCAATATCGACAAAGACATAACCGACGAGCATTCCGGCCTCGTCTTTGATCATTGGCGGCCCGGAGGTGACCTTAATATCGGCAATTTGTCCTAAAGGGATATTCCGGCCAATCTCGGGAATGTAATTACTCTCGAATGTCTTTCGCCCCGACATTTGGATAGGCTTGTTTGCGCCATTTCCCATTCCCATTGAGGCGCTCCCGGGAAATCCACCGCTTGGGCCGGATTGATTACCGTTCATGTTTTCCATCTGGGCAAATTGTTGACCTGAACTCCAGGGGTCGTAACCCGCATCAAGGCTGGCCAACATTGGCGGACCAGGGGGAATTGGCATCACGCCTATTCCCGACATGTTCCCATTTTGGCCTGATTGCCCATTGCCGGGAAGTGGCACGAGGATTTCCTTAAGACGCTGAATATTCTGCCGCAAATCACGCGGATAACGAACATTGATTGTAAAGCGATTGCGCCCCTCGATGGTGACCTCTATCGGCATACCGCCGATGGCCGCTTCGATGACATCCTGGACATCTTTCATGGTTAGTCCATAGCGAGCGATGGCGGCCCGGTCGGGAATTATATCGATAAAATACCCTCCGGTATTGCGTTCAGAATAGACGCTTCTGGTGCCGGTAATTTTAGACAAAGACTGTTCGAGTTTCATGCCAATGTGCTCGATCGTATTAAGGTCGTCGCCAAATATCTTGATTCCTATCGGCGTGCGGATACCGGTGGAAAGCATATCGATACGTGTTTTGATAGGCATTGTCCAGGCATTGGTCCAGCCCGGGAATTTCATCGCTTTGTCGAATTCATCGACTAATTCAGCCCACGTGATAGTTCGCAATTCCGGCCATAAGGGGCGAAAAAGCGGTTTAATAAATGAGGGCATCCATCTCGAATACCAGCGAGCCTCGGGTATCTTGCGCCACTGTTCGCGGGGCTTTAATTGAATTATGGTTTCGAGCATGCTTAAAGGCGCCGGGTCGGTGGCAGTTTCCGCCCTGCCGGCCTTACCATATACCGAAACGACCTCCGGAAAAGTGCGAATTATTTGATCCTGATACTGCACATATTGTTTGGCCTGCTCCACCGATATGTTGGGAAAGGTTGTCGGCATATATAGGATATCACCTTCATTTAACGGCGGCATAAATTCCGAGCCGATTTTCGGTATCATGGGAATGGTAGCAATTATGGCCGCCACACCAATGGCAATCGTGGTTTTTGGATTGCGCAGAGCCACATAGACAAACGGTTTATACAGCTTAATCAGAAATTTGGAGACCGGATGTTCCGATTCATGCTTGATTTTGCCTTTAATCAGCATTGTCATCAGGGCCGGGGCCAGAGTGATAGACACTATTGCCGCAAAAAACATGGCAAATGTTTTGGTATAGGCCAGAGGCTTAAAGAGCCGTCCTCCCTGACCGGTAAGGGCAAAAATCGGCAAAAAGCCAATAGTAATTATGAGAAGAGAGAAAAATATCGCCGGGCCAACCTCTTTGGCGGCGCCGATAATAACCTCGGTGCGGCTGACTCCGGCCGGCGCCTTTTCTAATCGTTTATGCGCATTTTCCACAAGAACAATGCTGGCATCCACCATGGCGCCGATGGCAATGGCGATTCCGCCAAGGCTCATAATATTGGAATTAATATTGAATATATACATCGGGATGAAGGCAAAGGATACTGCCACCGGCAAAGTGATTATGGGTACAAGAGCGCTACGGAAATGAAGCAAAAACAGAAGTATCACCAGCGCCACAACTATGCCCTCCTCGATCAGACTATGCTTCAACGTGTCTATGGCGCGTTCGATCAAGTTACTTCTATCATAAACGATTTTCAAATCTACACCCTGGGGAAAAGCCGGCCTGAGTTCGGCAATCTTGCTTTTGACTCGCCTTATCACGTCCAGGGCGTTTTCACCATGGCGCATGACGACAATACCGCCGACCGCCTCCCCGATGCCATCAAATTCGCCGACGCCGCGCCTTATGTCCGGTCCAAAACCTATTTTAGCGATATTGCCTAATAGAATCGGCGTGCCTGTTTGGTCGGCGCCCAGGCTTATCTGGCGAAGGGAATTTAAGTCGCTTATATAACCGCGCCCGCGAACATAATATTCGCGCCCGGTCATCTCTATCACCCGACCGCCGACATCATTATTGCTTTGACGAATAGCCCGGGTGATCTCGTTTATCGATAGATTATATGCCTGGAGTTTAACGGGGTCGATTTCGACCTGATACTGTTTTTGATAGCCCCCAATGCTGGCCACTTCGGCTACTCCTGGTACTGATGATAGAGCATATCGCAGCGTAAAATCCTGAAATGTCCGTAAATCAGCCAGGTCCTGTCTGCCTGAAGTATCTATCAAGGCGTATTGGAAAACCCAGCCAATAGAGGTGGCATCGGGACCAAGGATTGGCGAGACGCCGGCCGGGAGTTTATTCTGAAACTGGCTCATGTATTCTAACACGCGGCTTCTCGCCCAATAGAGATTTGTCGCGTCTTCAAAAATCACATAAACAAATGACATACCGAACATCGAATAACCGCGGACAGCGGTTACATGCGGGGCAGAAAGCAGCGCCGATGCGATTGGATATGTGATTTGATCCTCGACCAGGTCTGGACTGCGCCCCATCCATTCGGAGTAAATTATAACCTGAACATCGGATAAATCCGGGATGGCATCGAGCGTGATATTCTTTATGGCATAATAGGCCCCGGCCAAAGCAAATAGAGTGCCAATGATAACAATAGCCTTATTTCTGGCGCAGTAATCTATTATCGCTCGGATCATAAAAATATCATCATTCTATCGCTAATGGCTGTGCTCAACAGGTTTTTGTTCGGGCATATCGGGCATATTGGGCATGCCGCCCATACCGGAAACTGCCGCTTTCAAGCGGCTTTCCGAATCTATCAGGAAATTAGCGCTGGTCACAACCGTTTCACCCTCGTTAAGGCCCCTTAGCACCTCGATATAATCATCCGAAGACCTACCCGTTGAGATTTGCCGCGGTTCGAAATGGATGCGGTCGTGAACGACGAAAGCATATTTTATATCCCCGCCATCCATAACCGCCTCGGCAGGCACAACCATAACAGGTTTATCATCGCGGTTTATAGTAACTTGTGCATACATACCAGGCCGCAATTTTAGAGAAGGATTCTTGAATTGAAGGCGCACTTTAAGAGTGCGGGTTTTATCTGAAAGTGACGGATAGATCAGGCCGATGGCGCCTTCAAATATCTCACCTGGTGAAGAGGCCACACTGAGTTGCGCCGGTTGTCCGACGTATATGTACCGAATATCCTGCTCATAGACATCGGCAAGCACCCAAACATCGCTGAGATCGGCAATCACAAAAAGGCTTTGGTCGGGATTGAAATATTGGCCGGGCAATATTGATTTTTCCAAAACATACCCGGAAAATGGGCTTCTGATTAACAACTGCGGGCTGGCCAGGCCGGATTTCTCAATTTCGCTAATCTCTTTTTTGGAAAGCCCCATCAGGTGAAGCCGTTCCCGGGCGGCTGTAATCAACTGCTCGCGCATGGCGGCAAACGCTGAATCGGCCGATTCGACTTTTCCCGTAAGCGCGACTAAATAATCTTGTTCGGCCTGGTATAATTCCTGACTGTAAATGGTCAGGAGCGGCTGGCCGATCTCAATATATTCGCCCGGTTCATTGACTGCTAAATTTAATACCCAGCCGTTTACCCTCACATTGACGCTTTTTGTTATGGCCTCGTCCTGGGTAACAAAACCAACAAGATTGAGTTTGCCGCCTAAACTTCTTTTTTCGACTTTGCTCGTGCGAACGCCGATCAGCTGCAGGCGTTCCGGTTCGATGGTTACAGGCACCAGACCTTGAACAGGGGCGCTGCCCATGTCGCCGGATTGATTCATTTGAGCCATCTTTTGGCTATTTGCAGTAGCAGTGTTTTCTCCCTGCGTCATCTGCTTAGACATGCTGGTATCGGCGACTGGGACAAGATTCATTCCGCATATAGGACATTTACCGGGTTTATCGGAAATCACTTGCGGATGCATGGGGCAGGTGTATCTGGCAACGGTCTCATTTTGCGGCATTTGCATGTCGGACGACATCTCGGTCGAATGCTCCGGAGCTTTGGTTTTGGTCGTATCCGTAATAGGAACTAAAGTCATCCCGCAAATAGGGCATTCACCCGGCTGGTTGCTGACATATGTCGGATGCATTGGGCAGTGATATTGAATGGCAGTTTCGGCTTTTGCCTCCCATGGATGCAGGCCTAAATAATTCAGAATCATGATCACCGCAAATAACGATAATAAAATCAGGATTCCCCAACGAATTATCGCCATAGTTCGGATTAAGGGCGGCGGTCCTTCTTCGCCCTCAGGCATCGGCTCATGGGCGCCGGGATCATACAATTCGTTTTTATCAATCATTTTGATATCTCCAATTTTTTTATTTGCCTGCTATATTATTCAAACTATCCGGATCGGTAGTATAGCGTTCGATCTCGGCCATGGTTCGGGCCAGCACATTGGCGATTTGATTGGCGGTCAGGCGATCGCGGTAGATTGCCTGGCCATAACTCAAAAGAGAACTAAAGGGAATTCGATTGGCGCCATATCCTGCCAAACCGCTTTGATATGCCTGTTCATCAGCAGGCATAATCCTCTCCCGGTATAGTCGCAGACTCTCTACAAGCCGTAAAGCTCGGCTATGCAGGGTTTCGATGGCGGCGTCGATATCTTTCCTCAACTGGGATGATTCGGCCTCGACGCTTTTTTTCATCGATTGCATGGAAGAAGCCATATTTTTCTGCTGCCAACCGGAAAATATCGGTAACGTCAAATTCGCCTGAAATCCGACCATGTCGCTGGGTTTTCCCCAGGACATTCCGGCCCGGAAGCCATAGGTGGCCGAAAGCCCCAGCATCGGCCAGCGCATCCGATTGGCCGCCGAAGCGGAAAACTCGTAGCTTTGGGCCTGGCGATTCAATTTTTGCAGCGGCGGATAATGATTTTCCGCAAATGTTAGCCACTCGTCGGAAGTAGGGGGAATTGACGATAACGGTGGCAGAGCCAGGGGCAGGCTGTCCATCTCCAATCGCCCCATAAGGGAATAGAGGGTCCTTCTGGCTGATTCGCTTTCCTGGCGGGCCGAGAGCAATTCCGATTCGAGCCGCCATTGCTCGGCCTGGGCGGCTGCCACGTCCGCCTGGTTCGCCTGGTCGGTTTTAAGCCTGGCAATTGTCGAGGCCAATATGTCTTCCGCTAGATGATGCTGCCTGACCAGCTCTTTTATGGTCTCGTCGCGATAGTATAAATCGAAAAAGGCATATTTAGCGGCGGTGACAAGGTTAATCTCCATGCCCCATTTATCCTGCGTGGCGGCCTGAGCCTCGGCTCTGGCGGCCTTTGCCTGGAAGTGTTTCTGCCCGGCATAGGGGATATTTTGACTTAGGCCAATCATTTTCATGGTCATCATATCTTCTTTGAAATCGAAGCTTGTCGGCAAATTTACGACTCCAGCCATCAGCATGGGATCATCCCAGGCGCCAGCCTGGCCGATTTTGGCATAGGCGGCCTGCTCCATATAGCGGGAGGCGGCAAGACGATCATTGTGTCGTAGAACTTCGGAGATTACCATATCAATGCGAAGCGAATCTGATGATTGAGCTGCTGTCTTTGATGGAATCATTAATAGTAGAGGCAACCAGGATAATAAACCTATTAAGGCAAAATTAATCGATTTTGGCGTTTTTGTTATAAACTGGC
>Ga0315281_10015644_pt1 | contig 10165 bp, 7 predicted proteins | sample YL17G07_0_MG_FD_204540 | JGI IMG/M metagenome (GOLD analysis project Ga0315281, IMG submission 204540) | Sediment microbial communities from Yellowstone Lake, YNP, Wyoming, USA - YL17G07_0 | ecosystem: Environmental > Aquatic > Freshwater > Lake > Sediment | place: USA: Wyoming | collected...
GCCTTCAGGCTGAGCAGCTCCGCCTCGCCTTCCTGCGCGCAGTGCCAGTGCCAGCTGTCCAGGTGAATGCCGACGTTTCCGGTCCCGATGGCGGCGATCAGCTCCTTCACTTCGCTCATGCAGTGGAGGAACGGATGCTTCCCGCGACGCCAGGAGGTCATCGGTCCGACGTATTCCAATCCCAGTTTCTGGCCGTGCTCCTTCAGGACCTCGCCGCAGGCGCGCAGCCGAGTGGCGTGCGAGCGGAAGTTCTGGAGATAAGTGAGGTCGTTGCTGGACGAGGAGATGTAGGTGCTCACCCGCCAGACGCCGGCGCGCTGGAGCGCCTTGGCGACGTCGGGAAGCTGAGCCAATCCTTCCTTGAACTTGGCGTCATCCTTGCGGAAGTCGACCGGCAGGCCTCCGGCGCCGAATTTCAGGTTCTTGCCCTTGAGGTCCTGGAGCAGCTTCTGCAACTCCTCGTCGGACAGCGTCGAGAAGTATTTCGGATTCGGATCGACGCCTTCGAAGCCGTTCTTGACGGCCAGCTCGACGGATTCCGGAAACGTGGCCTGCACGCCGATCCGCCCGCAGCTGAGGTTCATGAAGAACTTCGTCGACAACTCCGCGGACTGCGCCGGGGCGCGGGTCGCCAGCGCGGCAACGCCGAGGGCGCTTTGGGCCAGGAAGTGGCGGCGGCTCTGAGTCATCAGCTGCCTAATCTACGAGTCCACCTCGACGCCGTTCTCCGGGGCCTTCGAAACTGGCATCGCCGTCCAGGTTACCCTAGACTGGGTCCGGGAGGATTCCGCCATGGACTTCAGCCGCCGCGATTTCGCCCGCGCCGTCCTTGGGGGCGCGCTGGCCGCTCATCCCGCGTTCCGTCCCGCCTGGGCCCAGGAGCGCCCCGCTCCCGGCATCAAGATCTCCCTCCAACTCCCCGCGGACTTCACGGAGGAGGATCTGGTCTTCGCGAAACAGCTGGGCGTCGGGTACGTCAGCGTCCCGACCCGAGGCGGAACCTACGACACCTTCGCCGGGATCAAGCAGCGCGTCGAGGCCGCGCGGCTGAAGATCGCCAACATCGGCAACTCGAACGTCCACAACATGCCGGAGGTCACGCTGAACCTCCCCGGCCGCGACGAGAAGATCGCGGCGTACAAGCAGTACCTGCGCGACCTCGGCAAGGCCGGGATCGGTTACACGACCTACGCGCACATGGGGAACGGGATCTGGAGCTCGGAGCCGGGGACGACGCGGGGCGGCGCCACGGCCCGATCCTTCAACCAGGAGACCGCCAAGGGCCACTGGGACGGAAAAGTCTTCGAGCCGCCGCTCACCCACGGGCGCAAGTACACGAAGGAAGAACTGTGGGAGAACTACAGCTTCTTCATCAAGCAGGTCGCCCCCGTCGCCGAAGAGGCCAACGTCCGGATCGGGATCCATCCCGACGATCCGCCCGTGCCTGAACTCGGCGGCGTCCCCCGTTCCATCTTCGGGAACTTCGACGGCTACGTGAAGGCCCTCGAGATCGCCAACAGCAAGAACGTCGGGGTCTGTCTGTGCTGCGGCACCTGGATGGAAGGCGGCCCGGCGATGGGCAAGGACGTGGTCGAGGTGATCCGCGCGTTCGGGAAGCTGGGGAAGCTCTGGAAGATCCACTTCCGCAACGTGACCTCGCCCGTCCCGCAGTTCGTGGAGACCTTCGTGGACGACGGCTACACCGACATGAAGAAGGTCATGCGCGCCCTGGTCGAGGTGGATTTCCAGGGCATCCTCATCGCCGATCACGTCCCGCAGATGGTCGGGGGTCGGAAGGTGGGATGGGCCTACAGCATCGGCTACATCAAGGCGCTCTACGACATGGCGCGCGAGGGGCGCTGATGATGAAACGGTTCATGGGGCTCGCCCTGGCGCTGAGTCTCTCCGGCTGCGGGACGATCATGAACTTCGGGCCGGGACCCTGTGCGATTTATTCCTATCCCCATATCTACGGAGGCGTCGCCTTCTCCGTCGGCGATGCGATGTGGATGGGCCCCCTCAATTTCATCTTCCTCCTTCTGGATCTTCCGTTCACGCTGGTCGCGGACACGGTGACCCTTCCGGTGACGATCATCACCACCGTGACCTACGAAGAGAAGGCTCCGAAGGAGAAGCCCAAGCCGAAGTAGGCCGACCCGTCTCAGCGCTTGCCTTCGATTCCCGCCTTGCAGGCTGCGATCGCGTCGCGGAGCTCGCGTTCGCCGGTGGGCTGGAGGCGCACCACGTGCTCGAAGTCGGTCAGCGCGGACTGGTAGTCGGCGCCGGCATCGAGGAGCCGACGCGACGCCTTCAGCGCCGCGCGGCGCTGGTAGGCCTCACCGCGGAACCGCAGGGCCTGCAGGTGGTCGGCGTTGAAGAAAAGAACCTTGTTGAAGTCGCCGATCGCCTCGGCATAGTGGATCATCGGCACGGGACGCAGGGCCGCCTGCAGCGTCCGGGCCCGTCCCTGCCAGATCCACGCGTCGGTGGCCAGCGGGTTCGCCTCGATCGCCGCCTTCGTATCCGCGAGCGCCGCCTGATAATCGGAGTCCGCATCCTTGCCCGCCGCCGTCCTCCACTCGCCGCGATGGACGTAGGCCTCGGCGCGCAGGATCCTCGCCGGCGGATCGCGCTTCGCGGCTTCGTCGAGGTCGCGGAATGCCGCCTCGAACGTCGAGACCGGGTTCTCGCCGCGGCGCGCCATTTCGACGCTGAGACGCAGCCGTGCCTCGCCCCGGCCCGACAGCGCCGTCGCGCTCTTCGGGTTCCGCGCGAGGGCGGTCTCGAAGAAGCCGACCGCGGCGCGGCTCCGGGCCGGAGCATCCTCGCCGGGCGTGGCCGCGAGCGTCAGCTCGATCTGACCCCGGCGCTCGACCGCTTCCGTCCGTTCGGGGAGCTTCTGGATCGCGATGTCCAGGTCGGCCGCCGCCCGGCGCAGGATGTCGGTCCCCTCCCGGCCGTGGGCGGTCAGGTAGTTCGCCCATGCGGTCTGGATCGTCGCCCGCCAGAGCCACGTCTCGCCGCGGCCGGGGTTGAGGCGCAACGCCTGCTCGAAGTCCGTGAGCGCTTCGCGGTACAGCGGCTCGGGATCCTCGCGCTTGAGCGCCCGCTGGACGGCCCAGGGAACGCGCGCGAGCGCCCGCCAGAGATAGGGCTCGTCTCCCTGCGGATTCCGGCGGATCGCCTCCGTGAGGTCGGCGATCGCCTCGCCGCAGAGCGCCGCCGGATCCTCGAGCTGGAGCATCTTGCCGATCGCCAGGGTCGAGCGGACGACGCCGCGCCACATCCAGGTCGGGGCGGCCTTCGGGTTCAGGGCCAGGGCGCGGCCGAGATCGTCGACGGCCGCCTGGAACTGGCGCATCGCGTCGTCCAGGCGGCCCCAGCCGATCGAGATGCCGAGCAGGAAGTGGGCGAGGCCGCGCTCGCGGAGCGCCCCGTCGCGGCGCGGATCCAATTCCAGCGCCTTCGTGAAGTCTCCGACCGCGGCGATGAACAGATCCGCAGGGTCTTCGCCCTTGAGCCACTTCCGGTAGCCCCCGTTCAGTCGCGCCTCGCCCCGGCCTTCGAGATGGGTCAGGCAGCCTTTGTCGTTCTCGAGGCCGCCGCTCCACACGGCGATCGCCTTCTCGAAGTTCCCTTCGTCCTGTTCCAGCGTGGCGAGCGCCTCGACCGCTTCCTGCAGATACGGCGCCTGGGCCAGCGCCTCCTGGAGCGCGGCGCGGGAACGACCCGCCAGTCCCTTCGCGCAGGCGAGTTCGCCCGCGCTGATCCCGCCGGCCTCCAGGCCGTCGAGCTTGCGGAGGTCCTCGTGAACCCGCTCCTTCAGCTCCCGGGCCGCGGGATCGCCCTTCGTCAGCTGGTCGCGGGAGGGCACCACGACTTCTTCCGCGTAGACTTTGCCCGCGCGCTCCTTGACGAGCTTCTCGCCGAGCCCGCGCCAGGCCCGCTCGACCAGTTCGTCCTCCCGGCGGCGGAGGAGGCGCGAGGTCAGGACGATCCGCTCGTAGAGCGCCCGGGCGCAGCGGGGATCGCGGGACAGCGCGAGCTCCTGCTCCTCGAGGGCGCGGTCGAAGTCCAGCAGCGCCCGGTGCATGCGGCCCAGCAGCGCATGGGGCTCGGCCAGGTCCGGATGCCGCGCCGACGCCGCGGTGCAGGTCTCCTGGGCCTCGCGCGCGAACGCCTTCATCCGCGTCAGGTCGCCGGCGCGCCGCAGTTCGAGCGCCGCGCGGAGCGACGTCTCCATGCGCTCGTTGAGCTGGCGGACCGCCTCGCGCCGTTCGCTCCGGGCCCAGACCCCGAGCGTCAGGACGATCGCGAGGACGACGAGCGCCGCGGCGGCGGAAACGGCCGCGGTCCGTTTTCTCCGAACGACCCGCCTCCACATTCGCGGGATCGGTCCCGTCGGGCGCGCGAGGATCGGCCGCCCGTCGCGGAAGCGGACGAGGTCATCGGCGAAGGCGTCGGCCGTCCGGTACCTCCGGCTTCCCTCTTTCTCCAGGGCCTTGAGACAGATGATTTCGAGGTCCGCCTCGACGGACGGGACGAGGAGCCTGGGTGAGACCGCCTCCTCGGTCATGATCTTCCGGAGCACCCCCAGGGGGGTGTCCGCGCGCCAGGGCAGCCGGCCCGTGAGGATCTCGTAGAGCATCACGCCGAGCGCGTGGATGTCGCTCGCGGGGCCGATCTGGTCCGCGCGATCCTCGGCCTGTTCGGGCGACATGTACTCGGGCGTGCCCACCACGAAGCGCGACTCGGTCAGCCGCGTCTGGAACGACTCCGCCCTCGCGATCCCGAAGTCGCCGAGCACCGCTCGGCCGGTGTTCTCGACGAGCACGTTCGCGGGCTTGAGGTCGCGGTGGACGACTCCGGCCGCGTGGGCGTGGGCCACGGCGCGCGCGACGTCCTCGAGGATCCTCAGGAGCTCGGCCCGGGGCGTGGCTTTGTCCTCCAGGAGATCAGCGAGCGTGCGCCCCTCGATGAAATCCATGGCGATGAAGGGGAGAGACGGGCCGGAGGACGGCTTGGTTTCGCCCACTTCGTGGATGGTGACGATGCCGGTATGCCGCAGCTGGGCGATGATCGCCGCCTCGCGGCGCAGCCGTTCGGCCGCGGTCGGGTCGGCCGCGCCCTCCTTGAGGACCTTGAGCGCGACGCGGCGGCGGAGGTCGGGATCTTCGGCCTCGTAGACCACGCCCATGCCGCCCCTGCCGATCTCCCGGAGCAGGGAGTAGCGGCCGATCTTCGCGCCCTCGGGGATCTGGGGCGGCGGCGCGGGCTTCTTCTGGCAGGCGAGGGCGCGGAGGAGCTGTTCGCCGCTGATGTACTTGCGGCGGAGGAGGAGCTCGCCCAGCAGGACGTGGGGAGTCGTGCGGCGCTGCTCCTCGAGGCACTCCTCGAGCTGCGCGTCCGTGCAGAAGCCGCGCGAGACGGCGATCTCGCCCAGCGGGGCGTCCGGCCCCGGGACGTCGGCGGCCGCGTCGTCCAGGAACTTGCGGACGTCTCCGAGCTCGTCCGGCGTGCTCATCCTCGGACGATCTTCTCGAATTCCGTCATGACGTCGTCCTCGCTGTCGGCGTAGTCGCGGATCCGCTCGAGGACGATCTCGCGGAGCACCGCGCGGCAGCGGGCGAGCCGCTTGCGCACATCCGATTCGCGGAGCCCCAGCGTCTTGGCCACATCCGCGTAGGTCTTCCCCCCGATCTCGCCCTTGAGGAACTGGCTGGACTCCGAAGGATCGCCCGATCCGTCTTCCGGGAGACAGTACAGGCGGAAGACGTCGAAGAGATTCGCGGACCCTTCTTTCTTGAGGCGCGCTTCGAGCTCGCGGATGGACTCGCGCAGCACGGTCTGGATCCACTCGAGGTCGAAGGCCTTCTCGGGGTCGACGGAAGGGAGGGCGTCGCGCACCTCTTCGAAGCGGAAGAGGAAGAGGCCGTTCGCGGGGCGGCGGGCCTGCTCGCGGCGGGCGGCGTCGATCATGAAGTTCTTGAGCGCCCGCTTGAGGAAGCCGCGGAAGCTGCCGCGCTCGGGGCTGAGCCGCTCCCAGTCCTTCCGCTCGACGAGCCGCGTGAAGAAGTCCTGGGTGAGGTCCTTGGCGTCCTCCACGCTCTTCCTCCCCGCCGCGCGGAGATAGAGGTAGGCCGGCTTCCAATAGAGGTAGATGAGCCGCTCGAGGTTCTCGCGCTGGGCCTTGCCCGCGCCTCGGATCAGGTTCCAGGAGGTGGACGGGAAGTCCCTCCGGGAGCCGCCGATCGAGGTATCGCCCGAGGCCGTCATAATCCTCCTATACAGCACGACGCGGGCCGATACCCGGAAAAACAATTCGAGGGGTCGAGGGCAGGAACCCGGATTATAGCCCGACCGGGAGGGCGGGGCACTCCCTCTCTCCGTCGGCGGATTTCTTTTATTTTTCCGGGGAGGGATCCCGGACCCCTCCGTATGGCCCGGTGAACAAAAGGGAGGCAACCAAATGGCGACCTTGAAGAACAGCGGACTGTGGGCGGCGATCCTGGCGCTGGGACTGGCGATCGGTTGTGAAGGGGACCCGGCCGGGGCCGCCCCGAGCGCCGCGCAGAAGGCCCAGGCTCAGGTGGGCGACAGCGGCAGCTCGGCGGTCGAGCAGACGGCGGACATCGCGACCACCGCGGTCGTGGAGTCCGGCGCGCCCGGCTCGACGTCGTCGAAGAGCTCCTCGGCGAAGACGCTGGCGACGATCAACTACCAGGCCTCCGTCAACGTGACGGTGGACCTGGACGCGCTCAACTCCTCGGGGCAGGACGCCTTCCCCAATGCGTCGGGCCAGTTCTCGGTTGCCGCGACCGGGACGATCGTGGGCAACGCGAGCGCCGGGCAGGCGACCTACGCGGTCCACGTCGCGTGGGTCACGGACGGCGTGTTCACGGATCCGGTCTGCGGTGCGAGCGCCACGGTGGCCTCGGGCAGCAACTGGAACTACAGCCTGGTGATCCAGTGGTCGAAGACGGACGACATCAACTGGTCGATCCAGGCCACGGCGGACGTGACCGGCGCGCTGAGCGCCTCGGTCACCAACGGCGTGAAGACGTGGACGGTGACGGGCACGGTCGCCCGCCATGCCAGCGCGGTCTTCAGCCAGACGGCGGGGAACTACTCGCTCACGTTCGGGATCAGCGGCCAGCGGACCGTGGTGATCAGCGACGGGGTCGAGACGCACACGGTGATCATCACGATGACGGCCCTGGACCACATCGTGATCGAGGTGGACGGGATCTCGTTCGGCCCGTACACGCTGGCCCAGATCCGGTGGTGGTTCGGCTTCGAGTGCAACGGATAAACCGACACAAACCCTTGCGCAGAGCCCGCCTCTCCCGGCAAACGGGGGAGGCGGGTTCTCCTGTTTTCAGAGATGGGATCGCCAAACATTTCGGGTAGAATGCCTGTCAGAAGGCGCAAACCAAGCGGAGGATCGACCCCCATGCGCAGCCTGGCTCTCATCGCGATCGCGTCCCTCTCGCTCGCCGCCGCGCCGGACGACGAGACCGCCCCGGACTTCACGCTGACCGACCTCGGCGGCAAGACCGTCACGCTCTCCTCCCTCAAAGGAAAGAAGGCGGTCGTGCTCGTGTTCGCCGGCATCGAATGTCCGCGGTCGACGGCCTCGGAGCCGCGGTTGGGGGATCTGGCGAAGAAATACGGCGCGCAGGACGTCGCGTTCTATGTCATCAACTCGAATTGGAGCGAGAACGTCGAGGCGATCGCCGAACGCGTGAAGAAGATCGGGTTTCCCATCCCCGTGCTGAAGGACGCGAAGAACAAGGTCGCGGATCTCTACCGGATCGAGATCCAGCCCGCGGCCGTCGTCCTCGACGGCGATCTCCGGATCCGCTACCGCGGGTTGATCGACGATCACAAGATCGAGGAACTGGTCCGGCATCCGTATCTGCGCCAGGCGATCGACGCGGTGATCTCCGGGAAGGACCCCGAGACGAAGAAGACCGAGCCCGTCGGCTGCGCGATCCAGAAGGTCGCGACGGGACCGTCATCGGGCGAGGTCACCTACGCGAAGCAGGTGGCGCGCATCCTCAACGACGGCTGCGTGACCTGCCACCGCAAGGGGCAGGTGGCGCCGTTCTCCCTCGAGACCTACGAGAAGGCGAAGGCCTGGTCCTACGAGATCTCGAACACCACGAAGAAGCGCCAGATGCCGCCCTGGAAGCTGGTGACGAATCCCGGGTTCTACCACAACGAACGGCGGCTGAGCGACGAGGACCTCGCGCTGCTCGAGGCCTGGCACCGGGGCGGCGCTCCGGAGGGCGACCCGAAGGATGCCCCCGTGCCGCCGAAGTTCCCCGACACCTGGATGCTCGGCAAGCCCGACGCCGTTCTCACCGCGGAAGGAGGCTACGAGCTGCCCGCCAAGGGGCGCGACGAATACCGCTGCTACGTCATCCGGAATCCGTTCGACGAGGACAAGTGGGTGAGCGGCGTGGAGTATCGTCCGGGCAACCCCCGCGCCGTCCACCACGTGATCGGCTTCCTGGATGCCAGCGGGGCTTCGGAGAAGAAGGACGCCGCGGATCCGCTGCCGGGATACCGTTCGGACGGCTCGGGTCCGGGAATCCTCCCGACGGGTTCGCTCGCGGGCTGGGCGCCGGGCAACCTGCCGCGCATGCTTCCCGAGGGAACGGCGCGACTGCTGCGCAAGGGCGAGCGGCTGGTGCTCGAGACCCACTATCACAAGACGGGCCGGGTCGAGAAGGACGAGGGGGCCCAGGTGGCCCTGCATTTCGCGAAAGCGCCGGTGAAGCGGCAGCTGCATGTCGCCACGATCATCAACGAGGCGGTCAACATCCCGCCGGGCGCGGAAGATCAGAAGATGGCGGCCCTCTGGGTCGTTCCGCAGGACCTCCACGCGTTCGATGTCATGCCCCACATGCATCTCATCGGGAGGTCGATCTCGGTCGTCGCGAAATTCCCCGACGGCACGTCAAAGGACCTGGTGGTCATCAAGGACTGGGATTTCAACTGGCAGGAGACCTACCAGTTCAAGACGGCGCTCGCCCTTCCGCGGGGAACCCGCGTCCGGCTCGAGGCCCACTACGACAACTCGGCGAACAACCCCAACAATCCGTCCAGCCCTCCCCGGCTGATCCGCTGGGGCGAGCAGACCACCGACGAGATGTGCATCGCGTTCGTCGCCTTCACGAAGGACCGGCAGGACCTGACGAAGACGGAGAAGGACGAGTAGGAAGAGGCATCAGGCAGCAGGCGGCAGGCATCAAGAGGATCTGCCGACGTTGACCATGGGATGGGTGTCCCGGTCGGCGCAGAGCACGACGAGCAGGTTTCCCACCATATCGGCCTTCTGCTTCTCGTCCAGGTGGACGATGCCCTGCTGGGCGAGGCCCTTGAGGGCCATGTCCACCATGCTCACGGCGCCTTCCACGATCTTCTGGCGCGCCGCGATGATCGCGATGGCCTGCTGGCGGCGGAGCATCGCCTGGGCGATCTCCGGGGAGTACGCCAGGTGGCTGATCCGCGATTCGTTCACCCGCACGCCGGCCTTGGTGACGCGCTCCTGGATCTCCAGACGCAGCTTTTCCGCGATCTCCTCCTGGTGGCTCCGGAGCGAGATCTCGCCCGCCGCCTGGGGCTCGTAGGAGTAGCGCGACGCGAGGTTCCGCAGGGCCGCTTCGCTCTGGATCCGGACGAAGCCGTCCGCATCCTGTACCTCGAAGACCGACCGGGCGCAGTCCTCGACGTTCCAGACCACCACGGCGCCGATCTCGATGGGGTTGCCCGCGTGGTCGTTCACCTTGAGCTGGGCGGTTTCGAAGTTGCGGACGCGGAGCGAGACGGTCTCCTTGGAATAGAACGGGTTGGTCCAGCGGAGCCCGGGGTCGCGCACGGTGCCGATGTACGAGCCGAAGAGCTGCAGCACGCGGCCCTCGTTGGGATTCACGATGAAGAGCCCCTTGAGGAGCAGGAGCGCGCCGAAGCCTCCGCAGATCATGGCGAACGCCATGAGGGGAGAGGACTTCGCCACTCCCAGGATCATGCCGAAGACGCAGGCTCCGGCCAGTCCGAGCAGGACCACGAGCGCGCCGTAACCGTTCGCCGAGGTATGGGGTTTTTCCTGGAACATGTCCACCTCCGAACCTTAGACGAGCCCGGAAGCGGAATGAAA
>Ga0315281_10015645_pt1 | contig 10164 bp, 11 predicted proteins | sample YL17G07_0_MG_FD_204540 | JGI IMG/M metagenome (GOLD analysis project Ga0315281, IMG submission 204540) | Sediment microbial communities from Yellowstone Lake, YNP, Wyoming, USA - YL17G07_0 | ecosystem: Environmental > Aquatic > Freshwater > Lake > Sediment | place: USA: Wyoming | collected...
GCGTGTCTGCAAACTCACACCGAATGATTTCAAGAACTTGGCCTTCCGCTCGAAGCGAAATTCGTTGCTTCGCGCCGCCAGTTGTGGAAGTTGGGTTAGGATGAAAGTGAGCTTCTGGTTTAAGGGATCCCTTCTCTTTTAGATGTTGGCATGGTACACCAACAGCCGTGAAAGCGCAGCTGGTCTTCGCGAAGAAGGAGGTGTACGCCGACGGGAGCCTCACAGACATTCGGATTTGGGAGGTTCGGAAGAGCGCAGCCTTTCCCACCGGCCTGAAGTATGCGTTCTACTTCATCGATCCGCCGCCGGAACGGAAAGTCATCATTGGATACGATAATCATCACGGCAAGGGACACCATCGGCACACTGGTGAGGCGGAGGAGCCTACGATGGCCGTGAGTGCGAGTGCTGTCCTGCGTCAGTTCCGCCGAGAGGTTGCGGAGCACCTGCGGCAGCGGCGCATCGAGTTGAAAGGAAGGCCATGAAGATCAAACGGGTCAAAATCGGGCTACGCCCTCCGGGGACAATTTTCCGCGAAGCGGGACAGGTGATTAATCGCGTTGAGGCGGGGAAGCGGGTCAGCCCCCAGCGGGAGTGGATCTATTTTTCCGATGTGCGCGCAATGAGCAAGGTCTTGACTCCGCGGCGTCTGGAAATCTTGAAGGCGGTCCGCGGCCATCGACCTGAGTCGATCCGCGCCCTGGCTCGCCTTGTTGATCGCGACGTCAAGAACGTCGCCGACGATCTGGCGTTGCTTGCTTCCCTGGGATTGGTCGAAATGGAAGTGAAAGATCGCTCGGCCGGACGGAAAGCGCCACGCGTGGACTATGAGACCCTTGCGCTAGAGGTGCATTTGTGACTCCGCTTCACTTCGCCTGAGAGTTGTAAGGTGTTCCGCCGCTGGCGCCGCGGTCGGCGACCGCTCCGTTGACCACGTCCTACGCGAAGCAGTCGGAGGGTTTTCCAGCTGGCCGTCAGCACAGCGGCAGGTCGTAGATGCGCCAGGTCTCTTGGTAGATGCGGCCCCCCATCATCTGCAAGGCGGCGTTCATCGGGCCGTTGTCTTCCAGGACCCAACTCATCTCGCCCGCCACGTAGCCCTTGCGCAGGCCGGTCTGCCAGACATGCTGGTACAGCAAGGCCCCGACGCCGCCCGGATGATTCTCGGGCAACACACCGAGGGTGAAGATGCGCAGGCGATCACGTCACCAATCGATACCGCCCCTCCATCGCGGCCTCACTTGCAGCGCGCGACGCTATCGGCCGATGAAGCGAGGCGTGCGCTTCTCGATGAATGCCAGCTGCGCCTCTTTCATATCCTCGCTTTGGAAGGCGGCGGCCATCAGTGCATCGGCTTCGCGGCGCGCGTCCGATGAGAGCAGCGTGGTTGCCTCGATCAGGTTCAGCGTGCGCTTGATCCCACGAAGCGCGAGCGGCGCGTTCCCGGCGATCTCCTCCGCCAGCGCGAACGTCGTCGCCTCCAGTTCAGCGCGGGGCACGAGGCGGTCGACCAATCCCATCGCCTGCACCTCCGCCCTACGGTATGTGCGGCCGGTGAAGAACACCTCGCGCGCCCGTGCCATGCCGAGCACCTGCGCGAACTGCGAGAGGCCATCGCAGGGATAGACGACGCCGAGTCGGGCCGCGGGCATGCCGACCGCAATGTCGTCCGCCCCGATGCGAATGTCGCAGCAGAGCGCGAGGTTCAGCGCGGCGCCGAAGCATTGTCCGTTCACCATGGCGATCGTCGGATATGGAAACTGCTTAACGCTGCCGAGAGCCAGCTCGAGCGGGTTGTGCTCCCGCAACTGTTCTGCCATCTCCGGGCTCATGTCGGTCGGGATGGCGAGAATGTCGTATCCCGAAGAGAACGCCTTGTCGCCGGCGCCGGTGATCACGACGGTGCGGATCTCGTCTTCTCGGGCCCATGCCTCGAGCGCCTCGTACACCAGGATGAGTAGCTGCGGTGACAAGGCGTTGCGCCGTTCCGGTCGGTTGAAGCGCAGCACCCCGATGCATCCGTGGCGTTCGGTCAGTAACTCACTCGGCTCGTCCATGCGTCCGCTCCTGCCCTGTTCAGTCTTTCAGATTGATGGCCGCAGTTCGCCGCGCCACGCCCCGCCCACAAAATCGTTCCAAGTGCGCGCTGGCATCGTCATCGAGGTTGCGAGCTCACACTCTCACCGGCTCGGCCTCACCGAAGACCCCGCGCAGAACGTCGCAAATCTCTTGCAGCGTCGCCTCGCTCTTCACGCACTCGATGAGGTCGGGCATCAGATTCACGGCCTCGTCCTTGGCATGCATCTCCAGCGCGGCGAGCCCGTCGGCGACCGCCTTGCCGTTGCGCTCGCGCCGCAACACCGCCAGCTTCGCGAGCTGCCGTTCCTCCGCAGTTGCCATGTGGGCCGCGTCGTACAGCTCGTCGACCATCCGCTGCACCGAGACGTCCAGTTCGTTGTCTCCCATGAAGCAGTTCACGCCGACCATGAAATCTTCCTGGTTCTCGATCCGCTTCTGCCGCTCGTAGGCGCTTAGGGCCACCGCACGCGGCATGTACCCGTTCTCGATGGCCGCGACTGCGCCGCCCATGGCTTCAATCTTGTCGAGCTCCGCCTGCGCGGCCGCCTCCGTTTCGTCGGTCAACGACTCCATGAAGTAGGAGCCGGCCCATGGGTCGACGACGTCGGCAACTTTCGCCTCGAAGATCAAGATGCGCGTCGCATCCATCTGCAGCTGGATCGATTCCAGACTGTGTCCGAGGCCGAGCGGCTCGTCGAACGGCGGATAGACGGCCGGCAGGCCGCCGCACATGCCGGAGGCGATGCCGCCCACGACCGCCCGCGCGAGGTTGTTGAGCGGGCGCTGCAGCGTCGTGCTCGTGCAGCCGATGTGTGCCGTGATGGGCTGGCGAATCATCATACTGCGCGAATCCTTGGCGCCGAAGCGCTCTTTCAGGGTCCGCGCCCACATCCGCCGCGCCGCGCGCTGCAACGCGATCTCATGATAGATTTCCATGCTCCCGCCGAAGGCGTTGAAGGTGAACATCGGCGCGAAATCGTCGATGTCCAGACCCGCATCCACGCCGGCCTGGAGGTAGGCGATGCCGTTGGCGAGGGAGAAGGCGAGGTCTTGCACGCGCGTCGCGCCCGCCTCCCGGATGTGGTAGCCGCCGATGCTGGTCACGTTCAGCTTTGGCAGATGCTTGCGGCAGAAGACGAGCGTGTCGCGGAACAGGCGCATCGATGGCCGTGGCGGGTAGATATAGGTGCCGCGAGCGATGAACTCCTTCAAGATGTCGTTCTGCGGCGTGCCGCGCAGCTGTGCCGGCGCGATGCCGCGCTTCTCGGCTAGAGCCGCGTACATCGCGATGATCACCGCCGCCGGCGCGTTGATGGTGAAATTGGAGGGTACGCGGTCGATGTCGCGATCGCCGGTGAAGGCTTCGTAGATCACCTGGAAGTCGCGGAAGGAATCGACGGCAACGCCGACACGGCCGACCTCACCGGCGGCAAAAGGGCTGTCCGAATCGTAGCCGCATTGCGTGACCAGATCGAAGGCCACGTTCGGTCCGCCGCGGCTGCCGAGGGACTGCATGCGGAGCAGGTAATCGCGGTAGTCCTCGGCGGTGCCGTAACCGCTGTAGCGGCCTGCGGCGCCGCTGCCGCCGTATTCCGGCCGCATGCCCATCTTCGCGCCGGCCTCGGCGTACGCTCGCCAGAAGTCGAAGGGATTATTGCCGGCCGTGAAGGGGTACTGGCCGGGAAACCCCACCTTCTCGAGAAAATCGAAGTCGCGCGTCGCGGTTGGCGTGTAGAAGCGCGTTGGGCTCTTCTCCAGCTGAAAGCGCTTCACGCGCGGCTCGAGGACGTCATGCTTCCATTGTTCCTCGGCGCGTGCGATCCGTTCGAGATCATCCTGCCGTTTCATGCTACTCTCCTCCGTGCCGCTTGCGAGCTCACATGGGCGCGACGTGCGACTTGATGAAAGCGGCGATCGACGAGATGGGTGTGCCGGCGGTGAACACCTCGGCGACACCCATTTCCTTGAGCGCCGGCTTGTCACTCTCCGGGATGAGGCCACCCACCAGGATCGGGATGTCCTCCACGCCCTGCTTGTGCAATTGCTCGATCACCTTACGCGTGAGCCCCAGATGAGCGCCCGACAGGATCGAGAGGCCGATCACGTCGACATCCTCCTGCATTGCGGCCGTGGCAATCTGCTCTGGTGTCTGACGCAGGCCGGTGTAGATCACTTCGAAGCCGGCATCGCGCAAGCCATAGGCGACCACACGCGCGCCCCGGTCGTGCCCGTCCAGGCCTGGCTTGGCAACGAGCACCCGGATCCTCCGTTCGCTGTTCATGCGATCCTCCTGTTGTACCTCAGTGCTCGAAACGGTAGGCGTTGTCCTCGTGCACGATGCGCCCAGCCGTTGGCGTGAAATGCGAGCTGATGACGAGCACCGGTGCGTGCGCGCAGCGCTCCAGGAACGCGCGCCGCGTCCGCACACTCTGGTCGGGGTCATGGTCGAGCACCGTCGACCACTCGGGATGCGCGACCTGACACGGGTGGTGCATCACGTCCCCCGTAATCACCGCGTCCTCCCCGGCGGACCGAATGCGAACGCTGACGTGCCCCGGCGTGTGCCCTGGTGTTGGCTCCAGCCGTACCTCGTCCGTGATCTCGTGGTCCGCCTCGACGAGATCCGCCAAACCGTCATCCACGATCGGGCGCACCGAGTCGGTGATCACCGGACCGAAGTCCTCCGGCTGATCCTTCCAGTACTGCCACTCGGCGCGCGGGAAGAGGTAACGCGAGTTCGGGAACGTGGGCACCCAGCGGTCGTTGACGCGCATCGTGTTCCAACCTACGTGATCGATGTGCAAATGCGTGCAGAGAACGACGTCGATCGACTCGCGCGGCGCTCCCGCGTTTGCAAGGTCAGCGAGAAATGGCGTGTCGCGCATGTGCCAATCCGGAACGATCGGCCGCTCTTTGCCATTCCCAAGACAGGTGTCCACCAGGATGCGCCGGCCGCACGATTCGACAACGAAAGCGTGGATACTGATGACGAGTCGTCCTTCGGGATCCAGAAACGGCGCTAGCCACGGGATCGACCGCACCGCCTCCGGCGTGGCCTGCGGCAGGATGAACTGACCGATCCAGCTGTTCACGTCATCGACGACGCAGGTAATGTTGACGTTGCCGATCTTCCACCGATGCATAGAGACGCCTCCGATTGCTGATCCCCTCAACCAGTAGATGCCAGGTGCAGGAGGTCCTCGACCGCGGTCAGCTCGTGCACCGACAACGCCGCATCGGCGAGACGGTTGGCCGCAGCCACGCCGAGCACGGGCGTCGCGAGCGCGAGGAACTTGCGCCGCAGCTTATCACGTTGCAGGGCTAGATCCGCGGCCGGTACGCCCGTATCTGCTGCCGCCTCAGCGTGGCGGCCCTGGGTCTCGACGACCACGCGTGCCTGCGTCGGCGTCGACTCCTCCGTGGGCACGACGCGTACCCGATCGCGCAGCGCGATCAGACGCGGCTCTCGCATTTTCGCATCGCTGTACGTCGCCAGGTCGCTAGTGTCGTCGCCGAGTAGGGCCAGTGCCGTGGTGGCGCGCAGGCTGAACTTGCCTTCGAGCCCTGTCGTCGGCGCCTCGATGTTGCAGACGCCGAGCAGCACAGGTGACACGTGGACCTCGACGGCACCGATCGCGTCAGCGTCGGTGTGGCCCTGCTTGCGCAACTGCGCCGCCGCCTCGATTGCCGCGTGCGTTAGGTAGCAGGCAGCATGGTATTTGAAGAGCGTCTCGCGGATCAAGAATCGACCGGCGTACTGATCAAGTATTGCGATCGACGGCTCGGCACCAGCATGCGTGGCGGCGAAGCCTTGTGACACTTCGAGGATCTGAGGCTGGGCCGTGAAACCGCGGCGTGCCAGTAGAGCCGCCAGCAGGCCGGCCGAGGCGGCGCGCCCAGCATGCAGCGGCTTCGCCATCGTCCCGAAGCTGCACCTGAGGCCGGCGGCCTGCGTACCGGCAAGCCCCAGTGCCTGCGACCACGCGTCCTCGTCTAGGCCGAGCAGGTGAGCGCACGCGGCGGCCGCTCCGAACGTGCCGACCGTGCCGGTGGAATGGAACCCGGCGGCGTAGTGCCCGAAACCGAGCAGCGCGCCGAGACGGCACTCGAGCTCGATGCCCGCGACCAGCGCGGTCAGCAACGCACGGCCATGAATCCGCTCGGCTTCGCCGAGCGCGAGCAGCGCTGGCAGCACGGACACACTGGGGTGGCCGGCCATCGTCGTATGCGTATCGTCGAAGTCGAGCGCGTGCCCCGCGGCGCCGTTCACCAACGCAGCGGTGAGCCGGCTCGCGCGCTCTGAGCGGCCGATGAGACGCGCCTCGCGTGCTGCTTCGCTGCGCACGATCTCGCTCACCAAGATATCCGTGAGCGCCTCGTGCGATCCGGCAAGCGCCGAGCCGAGAAAATCGAGGGTGCAGTGACATGCGACTTCGCGCGCTTCATCGGGAATGTCGTCGTACCGGATGCCGCGCACCGCTTCGACGAGCGCGCGCGTCACACTCGCAGGCTCATCCGCTGCCATCGCTCGTCTCCGGTGCTGCCAACTGGCGGCGCAGCCCCTTCTTCATGCTCTCGCGCACCGCCTCAATGTCGAAGCAGCCGCGGTCCGCGACCCACTGCACGGCGACGCCGCGCAGCATGCCGATGAACGCCGCCGCCTCGGCGTCCGGGTCTACATCGGGCCGGATCTCGCCGGCATCGATGCCCGCTTGGATCCGACTGCGGGCGGCGCTGCGGAAGCCGCGATTGAGTTCGACGAAGACGGGATTGATTTCGGTCACCGGCCCGAGGGCCTCGCCCATCAAGACGTAGAGTGCGCGCATACGCTCCTCGCGGATCACGAGCTCGTTCAGGTACGTGTCGACCGTCGCACAGAGCGCGTCGATGGCCGACTTGCCTTCGATGACCGGCTGCACCTGATCCTGATAAAACCGGCCCGCCGCCTGCCCGACCAGTTCGCGCAGTAGCCCTTCCTTGGACCCAAAGTGATGGCTCACCAGGCCGCCGGTATAGCCCGCTGCCTTGCCCACCTGCGCCAGCGTCGTCCGGGTATAACCCTGGCGCGCGATGAGCCGCATCGCCGCGCGGAGCAAGTGTCGGTTCGCCCGCGCGGTGCGCTCGGCTTGGGTGCGGCGAGGCCTGGTCGCGGTGCGCATCAGCCGCCTCGACTGCGGATCTGCTCAAGAATGGGGAGCATGTAGCTGCGGAAGCGATCCGGATCCTCGCTCATCGGGAAATGACCGCGGAACTCGGCGTCCCCATTCTCCCGATCGGTGACGTTGTGCCGCGCGATGTCCGTCATTGCTTGCTCCTCCGCCGTCTCCCCCAGGGCGTTCCCCTTGACCCGCCGGGGTGCGAGCATCGCAGCGACGCTAGCAAGAACTTACTTATTGATCAACCAATAAGTTCATGGTAGCGTCCGCGCCGTGGTGGACCCGGACCTTCTCGAAGGCGAGCGCGAAGCGCTGATCGAGCGCCGCAGCCACTGGGACAACCGATGACGCACCGCACCGGCCCGCTCGTGGATCTACGCATCCTGGATCTCACCCAAGCGCTTGCAGGTCCATTCTGTACCATGATGCTGGCCGACCTCGGCGCCGACGTCATCAAGGTCGAACCGCCGCAAGGCGATATGGCGCGCTATCTCGGACCGCATCCCCAAGACCGCGACACCTGCAACTACGGGGGCTATTTCGCCAGCATCAACCGCAACAAGCGCAGCATCGTCCTCGATCTCAAGACCGAAGCCGGCCGCAACACCTTCCTGCAACTGGTCGACACGGTCGACGCACTCGTTGAGAACGCACGCGTCGGTGTCATGGACGGCCTCGGAATCGGCTACGAGACGCTCCGAGCGCACAACCAGCGCCTGGTGTACGCGGCGATTCGCGGGTTCGGCGACCCACGCACGGGCGCCAGCCCCTACGCTCATTGGCCCGCCTTCGACATTGTGGGCCAGTCCATGGGTGGCTTGGTCGGGACCACGGGCCCTAGAGAGAGCCGCGGGATGCCGTGTGGCGCCAGCGTGGGCGATCTCTTCCCCGGTGCGCTGGCCGCTCTCGGCGTCGTTTCTGCTGTGCACGCGGCGCGGCGCAGCGGCACCGGGCAGTTCCTCGACGTGGCGATGTACGACGCGGTCCTGAGTCTCTGCGAGAACATCGTGTACAAGTACTCGGCCGACGGCAAAGTAGAGCAGCCGAAAGGGTCGGGACATCCCTTCCTCTCTCCTTTCGACGTGTATGACACGCGGGACGGCGCGGTAGCGATTGCCGCGCCGACGGGCGCACAGTGGGTAGCGCTTTGCGAAATCATTGGCCGCCCCGATCTCGTCGCAGACGAGCGCTGCACCAACGTCTTCCAGCGCGTCGAGCATCGCGACTTCGTGGACGAGGTGATTCTCGAATGGACACGCCGCCGCACGACACGCGAGGTGGTCAACGCGCTGGCGCCTCGCGTACCGGTCGGTCCGGTTAACAACGCAGCGGATATTTTCGCCGATCCGCACGTGAAGGTTCGGGAGATGCTCGTCGAAATCGAGCAGCCGGGCAATAATCGGCCGATCACGCTGGCGGGATCACCGATCAAGCTCACCGCGACGCCATCGGGTGTCTATCGCCGGCCACCCAACCTCGGGGAACACACCGAGGAGATCCTCGCTGAAGCCGCCGCGATAGCCCGACAGAAGGAGACAACATGAGCATGCGCGGGCCGCCGTAGGCGGCGACCACAAACGATCCGTCGCGGCCCGACCCCTGGGTCGCGGTCTTCGCAATATTCCTCGCAACGATATAAGTCGAGGGGACCTTTATGGAAGCACGGTACGAGCACTGGATCAACGGCGCCCCCCAGCCGCCGCACGCTGGCCGTTACTTTGAATCGAAGAACCCTGCGACCGGCGAGCACCTCACGGAAATCGCGCGCGGCGATGGCGCCGACGTCGCCGACGCAGTTGCCGCCGCCAAAGCGGCGTTCGCGGGGTGGCGCGAACGCAAGCCAATGGAACGCGGACGCATTCTCCTCGACATCGCCGCGGCCATTCGTTCCCACTCGGCGGAGCTTTCCGAGCTCGAACAGCTGGAAACGGGGAAGCCAGCCTATCATGCGCCGTTCGAGATCGAGTTCGCCGCGCAGTACTTCGAATTCTACGGCGGCTTGGTCAACGCGCTTCACGGTGAGACCATCGATCTAGGTCCGGACTACCACTCGTACACGCGCCGCGAGCCGTTCGGCGTCGTGGGAGTGATCACGCCATGGAACGCACCCATCAACCAGGGTTCACGTGGCATCGCCCCGGCGCTTGCCGCGGGCAACGTCGTCGTAGCCAAGCCTTCCGAGTTCACTTCGACCAGCACGCTGGCATTGGCGAAGATCGCAGCGGACTGCGGTCTGCCGCGTGGGGTGCTCAACATCGTCACCGGCACCGGACCGGAGGCCGGGGCCGCCATTGTCGAGCACCCCGATGTGCGCAAGGTCGCGTTCACCGGTTCAGTGCGCGCCGGCCGCGAGGTGGGTCGCATTGCCGCGGAGCGCATCATTCCACTCACCCTCGAGTTGGGTGGCAAGTCGCCGAACCTCGTCTTCGCTGATGCAGACATGGTGCAGGCGGTGCCCGGCTCGGCCCGCGCCTTCGTGGTGAATGCGGGGCAGGTCTGCATGGCCGGTACGCGCCTGCTGTTGCAGCGAGAGATACACGATGAGTTTGTAGCCGCGCTGTGCCAGATCATCGAGGGCGTGCAACCCGGGCAAATGCTCGGCCCTATGACCACGGAAGCCCAGTACCGGAAGGTGCAGGAGTACTACGAGATCGCGCGCCAGGAGGGCGTGATCGCGGCGGCGGGTGGCAGCCTGCCGACGGACCCGAGCTTGAAGGGCGGTTACTTCGTCATGCCGACGGTCTACACAGGCGTACGCAATGAGATGCGTATAGCCCGCGAAGAGATCTTCGGGCCCGTGGTGTCGGTAATCCCGTTCAGCGATGAAGAGGAGGCGATCAACATCGCCAACGACACGAGCTATGGACTGGCGGCCGGGCTGTGGACGCGCGACTTGTCGCGCGCGCACCGCGTGGCGGCGCGATTAGAG
>Ga0315281_10015646_pt1 | contig 10163 bp, 11 predicted proteins | sample YL17G07_0_MG_FD_204540 | JGI IMG/M metagenome (GOLD analysis project Ga0315281, IMG submission 204540) | Sediment microbial communities from Yellowstone Lake, YNP, Wyoming, USA - YL17G07_0 | ecosystem: Environmental > Aquatic > Freshwater > Lake > Sediment | place: USA: Wyoming | collected...
AGCCGCTCGACTCCTGTCCGCCCTGGATCGCCTCGCCGAAAACCCTTCCCTCGACCCGTATGCCCTGCTCTTCGCCCCGCCCAAGCCCGAATCGCCCTCCTCCCCCCTATGACTAACCGATTACTGTGCCACACACGACATCTTGAAAATGAGCCTCCTGTAACTGAGGCATTACCAGGCGAAAAGTAATTTGACTTCCCCTTCGGCCAGCGACTATACTTCGAGGCTGCGCCGAGCCGCAGCGCCCGGCCAACCGGCCCACGCGGGCCCGTGCGCCGAAGGAGGAATGCGAGACATGCCGCTTTACGCCCTCATCCTGGCCATCGCGGCCCTCGCCATATCCATCGCCACCGCGATCGGCGTCTTCATGCTCCTCAGCGGCATCCGCCGCCAGAGCAAGAAAAGCTACGAGGTCGCCTCGCGCGTGATGGAGGACTGGGAGAAGTTCTCGACCCGCGAGGCGGACGAGCGCCGGCGGCTGACCGAGCGCTTCGCGCGGTTCGAGAGCGCCACCAGCGACCGCGTCGAGCAGTTCGAGAAAGTCGCCACCAGCACGCGCGAGCGGCTGATCAAGCTCGAGCAATACCTCAAGGAGTTCTTCGAGGTCGAGCTCAAGTCGGTCTTCGACTCGTTCGACAAGACCGTCTCTTCGATCCTCGAAGAGATGAAGTCCGAGCTCCTGCGCGGCATAGATCGAATCGAGGACATCCAGGCGTTCGTGGACAGCAAGAGCATGGCCCAGGATCGGATACTGGATGGCGAGGGCAGCGTGTACCGGCTGCTCGCCGATACGACGCCGAAAGAGTCCGCTGCCGCCGGTTCAGCGCCCGAGGCGTCCGGGCCGCTCATTCGATACGCCGACGAGGAAAAGAACGCCCAGCAGTCGGAAAAACCCCCGTACCGTCTTGAAGCGGATGAGGCAGAATAATGAACGCGGGAACGGCCGGTTACGCTGTGTGCGCAGTCGTCGCAGGATTGATGGCGCTGTCGGGGTGCGCGAGCGCGCCGGCACAGGAAAGCGCGGCCGCTCCGGCCATCACGGACATCTCCCAGGCGCCTGGCCTCGAAAGCGCGCTGTACGTTTCCGAGTCGGCCTCGGTCACGCGCCCGCTGCGGCCGGCGCCTAGCGCAGAAGACCGCGCGCGCGCCGCGATGCAAAAGCAGACCGAAGGCATGGCGCCCGGCGCGGTCGCCGGCGGCCCCAAGGATCAGGTGATCATCCGCATTTCCGAAGCGAATGCGCCGAAAGCCGCCCCCAAGCCGAAAGTCGTGATCCCGGCCTTGCAGCCCGATGCCCAATCGCGCCCGCCGGTAGAAGAGAGTTCATGGAAGACGCCCTTGCCGCCGCTGCGGAACTTGGAAGACTAATAGCGCGGGACGAGGCGTTTCGGCGTCTGCGCGCCGCGGAGGACGCCGTCCAGGGCGACGCGGCCTCGCAGAAGGTCCTGGAAGAGTTCGACCGCCGGCGCCGGAAGATCGAAGACCTCGAACGCGCCCGCCAGCCCGTCGAGCCGGAAGACAAACGCGAGATGATCCGGCTGAGCGACGCCGTCCACGGCGCCCCCAAACTCCAGGAACTCGTCCGCGCCCAGGCGGACTACATGGAACTGATGAACCGGGTCAATAAAGCGATCCAGCAGGCGTTGCTTCCGGCCGGAAAGGCGGATTCGGGTTCGCCCCAGTAAGCGTCGGCAATCGCACGCGTTACCGGCTCGCCCAGAGCATTCCCCGCCGCACGATCTCCAGCGCCTCCGGGATCTCGAAGTCCTTGAAGGTGTGCCCGAACGAACAGTAGAACACCTTTCCCCGGCCCCACATCCGGGTCCAGACTGCCGGCATCACGCAGCCGCTCTCGAAAGTCGTCGTAGCCAGCACCTCGTTGGAAGGGTCCACGTGCAGGTAGTACTGCTCGGTGTTCACCATCGTGAAATCGCTGATCCCGCGCATGATCGGGTGGTCGGGCCGGGTGACGCGCACGCGATAAGACGGAATGCAGTTGCCCGGATGGGCAACCCACTGGCCGCCGGTCATCCACTGGTAGTTGGTGTTCGCGCGGAACGAATCGCACATGCCGCCGTGCCACCCGGCGATGCCCGCGCCGGAGGCGACCGCGTCCAGCAATCCTTTCTCCTGCTCATTCGTGATCTGGCCCATCGTCCAGATCTGCACGATCAGGCTGAGCGACAGCATTTTGTCCCGGTCGAGGTACGAGTCGAACGTGTTCGAGACGGCGACCTCGTAGCCGTTCTCCCGCAGCCACGGCGCGAAAAGTTCCGCACACTCCTTCGGCGTGTGCCCGTTCCAGCCGCCCCAGACGATCAAGGCTTGTTTCATCGGTGACTCCTTCCGCGCCCTCGCAGGGGCGACGAGAATTACGGATCCAGTTTGCCCTCGACCAGGCCCGTCGGCAACGCGGCGGGCCGCGCGCAGGTGCTGGCCGGCGTCACGCGCCGGCCTTTCCCGCTGGAATCCAGGAACGATTGCATGACGTCGAGGACGTGGAAGGCCATCTCGCCATTCGCGCGATGCGGACGGCCGCTCTGCAGGCCGCAGGCCATGTCCGCCACGCCGATGCCGCGCCAGTCCTCGGAATAGACGTGCGAGAGCGGCACGGGGCTCCACTCCTTATCCCCGGCGCGGCGCAGGGAGACCTCGCCGCCGAAGCTGTTCGGGTCGGGGCACGCGAGGCTGCCCTGCGTGCCGTAAATCTCGATCCACGGCATACGGCTGGCCCAGACGTCGAAGCTGGTGACGATCGTGCCAATGGCGCCGCCGGCGAATTCCATTACGCCGGCGACGTGCGTGGGCGTCTCGACGCGAATGACCTTACCCTTCTTCGGCTCGCTGGTGATGGTGCGCTCGGGGAACGTCACGCGCGCGCAGGCGGTGACGCGCCGGATCGGGCCGATGAGGCTGATCAGCGCGGTCAGGTAATACGGCCCCATGTCGAACATCGGGCCGCCGCCGATTTCATAGTAGAACTCCGGACTCGGGTGCCAGGATTCGTGGCCGTGGCAGAGCATGAACGCGGTGGCCGCGACCGGTTCGCCGATGAGCCCGTCATCAATGACCTTCCGGCACGTCTGCAGACCCGCGCCCAGGAAAGTGTCCGGCGCGCAGCCGACGCGCAGCCCTTTTTCCGCGGCCAGGTCGAGCAGGCGCTTGCCGTCCCTGCGCCGGATCGCCAGCGGCTTCTCGGAGTACACCGATTTGCCCGCCTTCAAGGCGGCAAGGGCCACCTTCGCGTGCGCCTTCGGCACGGTCAGGTTCAGGACGATGCCGATTTCCGGGTCGGCGAGAAGCTGGCGCACGGAGCAGGCCCTGGGAACCTTGAACTCCGCCGCCTTGGCCTTCGCGCGCTCGGCGTCGAGGTCCGCGCACGCCGCGACTTCGAGGTTCTCGAACATCGGCAGCCGAGTCAGGTACGCCGCGCTGATCGCGCCGCAGCCGATGATCCCGACTTTGATTTTCCCCTTAGCCATCGCCCGCCCTTTCCAATCATGGGAACATTATGGAGAGCCGTCGGTCGTTAAGCAAGCGTCCACGGCGTCCATGAACTCCTTCTCCGATGACGCCTTGATGACGGCGAGGTTGAACGCCTTTCCGCCCGCGAGGTGCTTGGCGTAGCGGCACGACTGCTTGCGCATGGAGATCGTGCCGCGCCGCTCGCCCTGGTGCGCGACGAGGCCGCGATAGTGTTCGAGCAGGGCGGCTCGAATCTCCGCCTGAGACGGCGGCGGCGTCTCGCGTCCGTCTTCGAGCAGGGCAGCGGCCTGACGGAAAATCCAGGGCCTCCCGATCGCGGCTTGTCCGACCGCGACGGCGTCGCAGCCGGTCTCGCGGAACATGCGCGCCACGTCGGCGGGCGTGTGGATGCCGCCGTTGCCCGTGACGGGGATCGAGACGGCGCGCTTGACCTCGGCGATGACGCGCCAGTCGGGCGGGGCGGCCGCGGCGCCTTCGGCTGGGCGCGGATGGACGCAGATCGCGGCCGCGCCGGCGCCCTCGCAGCGGCGCGCCATCTCGGCCGCCGTCGGCCGGCCCTTGAACCGGCCCGCGCGCATCTTGACCGTCACCGGCGTCTTCGCGCGCCGAACCATCTGCGCGACGATCTTTTCGACCTGCTCCGGCGAGGCCATCAGCGCGCCGCCCATGCCGTCGCCCAACACCCGCCTTTTGGGGCAGCCGCAGTTGAGGTCCACGATGTCGAAGCCCATCTCGCCGAGCCGCGCGGCGCCTTCGCCCGCCTCGGCCGGGTCCGCGGCGAGAATCTGTCCGGCGATCGGATGCTCGTCCGGCTTGAACTCGAGGACCTGGAGCGTCGCCGGGATGCCGAGCAGCAAGGCGCCCGCCTTGACGACCTCCGTGGTCGCCAGCGCCGCCCCGAACCGCCGGCAGATTCTCCGGAACGGCCAGCTTGTGTAGGCCGCCAGCGGGGCGAGAAAGATGCGCCCGGGAATTTCCACCGACGCGATCCGCATGCCGTTTTCCGACACTATTGATCTTTGTCTAAAAGAAAGGGCTCACGCAAAGTCGCACAGAACGGCCAAGACTTACAATCTACCATAATGAGGCGCCGAGATTGAAGGCGCCTCCGGCGCGCCACGCGTAATGCCTCAGTTACAGGAGGCTCATTTTCAAGATGTCGTGTGTGGCACAGGCGCCCTCGCCTGTGATAACGCCGGCAAGCCGTTCCGCACAGCCGGGGGCGGCTGTGCCACACCTCCTGTAACTGAGGCATTACCGCAACGCGGCGATTCGCGTTGCCTTGCGAGCGCCCTTGTGGTAAAAAATGGACTCTGACACGCCGCGCGTCCATCGTGCCGTGGCGGCGAAGACCCACTTCTTTCGAGGACGGCGAAATGAACGGGCGGCCCCAGGATTTCATGAGCGTCGGGATCATTCACTTCATGGCCTTCCCGGCAGTGGGCCAGGGCGAAGGGCCGGTCGTGGAGACGCTCCAGACGCTCTGCGACGACGAGTATTTCCAAGTGATCGAGGTGACGGCCATCCGCGACGCCGCAGTGCGGCAGCGGGCGATTCAACTGGTGCGCGATTCCGGCAAGAAAGCCGCCTTCGGCGCGCAGCCGATCCTGCTGGCCGGCCGGCATGATCTGAACTCGGCGGATCCCCGCGTGCGACAGGCGGCGCTGGACGCGGTCCGCGCCGTGATCCCGCAGGCGAAAGAGTGGGGCGCCTCCGGCCTGGCGGTGCTGAGCGGGCCGGACCCGGGCGAGGCGAAGCGCCCCCTCGCCAAAACGATGCTCTGCGCCTCGCTCAAGGAACTGTGCGAGTTCTCGCGCCGGGCCGGCGGGCCGCCGGTGCTGCTGGAGACTTTCGACCGCGTCAGCTTCGGCAAGAACTGCCTCATCGGTCCGACCGAAGAGGCCGCGGGGATCGCCGACAGGGTTTATCCTTACTACCGCGATTTTGGGTTGCTGCTCGACCTGAGCCACCTGCCGCTCCTCGGCGAGACGCCCGACCACGCGCTGAAGACCGCCCGGCAGGACCTGCGACATGTGCACATCGGGAACTGCGTCCTGCGCGACAAGTCCCACCCCGCTTACGGCGATCATCACCCGATGTTCGGAATCCCCGAAGGGGAAAACGGCGTGGATGAGTTGGCCGCATTCCTCAAAGTGCTCCTCGAAATCGGCTACATCGGCGTCTCAAAACGCAACATCGTCTCGTTCGAGGTGAAGCCGTTCGGCGGCCAGACCTCCGCGCAAGTGCTTGAAAATGCCAAGGAAACGCTCGACGCGGCGTGGAAAGTGTTATGAAGGAAACGAAGAAGCATGAGTGATGAAGCACTTCATCATTCATCACTCGTACTTCTGACTTCCTCAAGCGGCCGACCGTGGAACAAAATTACGGCTCAGGCGTCTAATAAAATGTCCGACACGCGCGCCGATCAACTGGCCGACGCATCCGCCGTGCGGCGGACCGACGCGGAGTTGGCGGCGGCCGGCGGCCAGGGCGACCCGGCGGCGTTCGGCGAGCTGGTCTTGCGCCATCAGGACCGGGCGTTCAACCTGGCGTTCCGGCTGACCGGCAACCGCGAAGACGCGGCGGATGCGGTGCAGGAGGCCTTCCTCAAGGCGTACCGGGGAATGCCGTCGTTCCGGCGGCAGTCGTCGTTCTACACCTGGCTGTTTCGCATCGTGGTGAACGAGGTGCGCAGCCGCCGGCGGTCCGGGTCGTCGCGGCGTCCGAGTTTCAGCCTCGACGCGGCGGGCGGCCGCGACCCGGCGGATGCGCCGGCGGGACTGCGCTCCAACGGGCCGGACCCTTCGGAGCAGGCCAGCCTGGCGGAGCGCAGGCAGATCGTGGAAGAGGCGCTGCAGTCGCTCGAGTTCGACCAGCGCGCGATCATCGCGCTGCGGGACATCGAAGGGCGCGATTACGCGGAAATCGCCGAGGTGCTCGGATGCCCGCAGGGAACGGTGAAGTCCAGGCTCCATCGGGCGCGGATGGCGCTCAAAGACGCGCTCGCGCCGAAGCTCGGCCCGATGCCTCAATGAGCGGCGCGCCGCAAGAGGTATGGCGATGCGTTGTAAGAAAGTGATCCGGCAACTCTCCGCTTACCTCGACGGCCAACTGACCGCCGCCGAGAGGGAAGCGGCGCGCTCGCACATCGCCGGCTGCGCGCGGTGCCGCGGCGAGATGGAGGCCCTCGAGCGCACGGCGTACGCGGTCGCCGACCTGCCGCGCCTCCGGGCGCCTTCGGACCTGCGCGATCAAGTGATGGCGAAGCTCGACGGCGTCGCGCCCGCGGAGGCGCGCCCCCCGCAGTGGCGCATGTATTGGGGCGCCGCAGCGGCCGTCGTTTTCGCTGTCGTCATCATGCTCCTGATAACGCCGCGCCGAACCGAGCCTGGAGCGGTCGCGCCGGCCGCGAAAAATGTCCCCGTCGGAGCAGTCGCCCTGGCCGACAGGGGCGGTTCCGCAGCCCCGAAAAGCGCTGACGAGAAGTCTTTGCGGGAGGCGACGGAGCTCAAACCGCCCGGCGGGCCGGCGTATTCCTTCGGGGGTCGGGCGCTGCAAACCGCAGGGATCACGCCGGCGTCAAGCGAGCAGATCGTCCTCCCGTCCGCGAATCCTCGGGCCGCTTACTTCAACGCGGTCGCCGTCGCGGCCAAAGGCGGCTGGCTGCCGGCCGAACTTCAGAAGGATGGCGCAGCGGTCGAACTGTTGAAGGCCGGCAAGGCGGAGCAAGGCGGACTTCAAGTGCTGCAGCTCACGCTCTGCATGAAGCGGAGCCAGGTGCCGCTCCTGAAAAACGCGCTCGCCACCGCCGGTCTGCTGCAGGCCGCCGAGAAAAAAGGCGACCGGGACGAAGAGGCGCGACCAACGTACGTTAACGCGCTGCGGCTCGAACCCGCACGCGCCGATCTGGATGAGACGCACAAGTCTCGCATCGTCGCCGGCGCGCCGACCGCCGCGCCGGCGGAGGCACTCACCGTCCTTGAAGATCGTATCACGACGGCGAAGCCGGCGACTGCCGCCGCCACTCCTCTCGCGCCGGCGGCGATGAAGGCTCCCGTGGGCGGCGGCGCAGCGGCCGCCGGCCCCCAGCAACCCATCATGGCGGAGCAGGCAGGCCAACCGACCGAAGCAACGACGCTGGGCCCGATGCGGAAAGCGGAAGCGGCCGAGGCGCCGCTCGTCCAGGTGACGCTGCTGTTCCCGCTCGCGGAAAGCCCCGTCCCAGCGGCCCCTCCGGCGGCCGGCGCCGCGAACTCCGTTACGCCTGAGTAACTTGAGTTCAACGCGGGCGTTTTAACGCGGAGGCGCGGAGGAACGCGGAGAAAAAGTCAGGATTTTAGAGCCCGGAAAAAATCCTCCGTGCTTCTCTATGTCCTCCGTGCCTCCGTGTTGAATATGACCTTCATCAGTCGGAGATATGCCCGATGAAAGCCGTCTTTCTTTCGGACGCGCACATCCGGGACCACGCGGACCCGAACCTGCCGCCGCTGCTCGGCTTCCTCGAGCACCTGGCGGGGCGGACGGAGCGCCTCTACATCGTGGGCGATCTTTTCGACACCTGGTTCGGGTTCCGGCGGGCGGTGTTCGACGAGTACGTGCCGCTGCTCGGCGCGATCGAGAAACTCAAGCGGTCCGCGACGCGGATCATCTACGTGACCGGCAATCACGATTTCGAGCTCGGGAATTTCTTCGAGCGGATTCTCGAGGCGGAGATCCACGACACGCAGTTCGCGCTCGAGGAGGACGGCCGCCGGGCCTTCATCGCCCACGGCGACATGGTCAACCCGCATGATCGGAAGTACCGCCGGCTGCGGAGAATACTCCGCGCGCGGCCCACGCGATGGCTCGGCCGGAACCTGCCGCCTTCGTGGGTCTGGCGGATCGCCGGCCGGCTCACCGTCCGCTGCACCGGCGACGAGAGCGCCGCCCGCATCCCGCTGAGGGAGATCTTCCGCGAATACGCCGAGGACCTGCACCGCCGCGGCTTCGACACGGTGATCCTCGGCCACCTGCACCTGCCGCAGTTCGAGCAGAGGCCCCCTGCCGCTCTGCGATCCTGCGCTGCGCAGGGCGAAGCAGAGAGCAGCGACTCCTCGCTGCGCAGCGCGAGCTCCGCGCGCCTCGACTCGCCGCCGGCGGCGGCCAGGCCTGAATCGCCCGCTCTTCGCAGCTCCGCTGCTTCGGCGGGCGAAGAAGAGCCGGCGCAAACCTACGCGAATCTCGGCGACTGGGTGCGCTGGCGCACGTTTCTGCGCTGGGAAGACGGACGGCTTGAGCTGCGGCAGTGGAACTGGCCGGAGGCCGTCGAACGGCCGTTCCGGCCCGGATGAACGGTGTGGCACAGCCCCGCTCGCCGAGCGGGACTGTGCAGAGCGGCTCACCCGCGTCAACACAGGCGAGGGCGCCTGTGCCACACGCGACATCTTGAAAAAATTAAAAAACGAGGCAGACCCTTGCGGATCTGCCTCGCCATACGCGCGACAACACGAACGAATTACACTTACTGACGCAATGCCGTGTAGCCGGTGTACGAGTCTAGACCGCCAGCGCCCTCCGGCGGGACTCCATTACCGAGAGTCACGTTGTAGTCAACCAGGTAGGCATCCGTGTCGGCGTTCCAGAAGATCGCGCCGCCACTTCCGCCGTTGGTCACGCCGCCTTCCGCGTAGATGTTGTCAATGGGGTCACAGGAGCAGTAATTCACTCCCTCCCACTTGACGTGGCCATCTACATAAAGGACGTTCTGACCGGAGCCATGGTTCTGGGAGGCCGTGTCGTGGTTGTTCTGCCAAGAGCCATCCGCGTCGGCAAAGATCGCCAGATTGGACGCAGCAGCCGGGTAGATACGCGGGTCGTAGCAGTAGCTGCTCGTTCTGATGATCGAGGTGGTGCCGTAGATGGGGTCGGCCTTGGACGCGGAGTTTCCGGCAGGCTGGTTGCTCGTCAGCGTCCAGTTGCGGTTCGACCACAAGAACGCCGGCGTGTAAGTGATCACACCGCCGCTGTTCGTGGACGTGACGCCCCCGGGCGTGTTCACCACGAACGAGGGAACATCTTCCGTTGACGGGCAACGGAAAACCACCGGCCCGTTGAGGTACTCCGGATAGAGGCAACCAAGGCTCGTGCCAGGATCGCACATCGTAGCGTCAGGATACCCATTAGCATCAAAGGCGGCTGTGCCCGGAACACCGCCCGCAGCCTGTCCGTGGCCGCTGGCCATGCCCCAGGCAAACGGGAAGAATTCCCCGTTGTTCTGGGTGTAGGCAAGTATCGCCTTGCCGACCTGCCCACAGTTTTCCTTGCAGTTCGCCTTTTTGGCCTCCTCACGCGCCCTTGCTAATGCCGGCAGCAACAGCCCGGCGAGAATAGCAATGATAGCGATCACGACCAAGAGCTCAATGAGTGTGAATGCCGATAGCCATTTTCTCATTTGATTTCACCTCCTTTCCATTTTTTGTCCTGAACACCCCCTGCCTTGCTTCTGCGACTCCCCAAGCACCATGAATTATAGCATCCGCAAACGCCATGTCAACAGAAATTTCACAAAAATTGTAATCGGTTAGTCATAGGGGGGAGGAGGGCGATTCGGGCTTGGGCGGGGCGAAGAGCAGGGCATACGGGTCGAGGGAAGGGTTTTCGGCGAGGCGATCCAGGGCGGACAGGAGTCGAGCGGCTGG
>Ga0315281_10015647_pt1 | contig 10163 bp, 8 predicted proteins | sample YL17G07_0_MG_FD_204540 | JGI IMG/M metagenome (GOLD analysis project Ga0315281, IMG submission 204540) | Sediment microbial communities from Yellowstone Lake, YNP, Wyoming, USA - YL17G07_0 | ecosystem: Environmental > Aquatic > Freshwater > Lake > Sediment | place: USA: Wyoming | collected...
GTTCGGCGCGCAGCTCGCAGATCCCCCCGGCACGATCTTCGGCTGCAACTCATTGGCGTTCTCTCATGACGGACAGGCGCTCGCTGTGTTGGGTAACGCGTCCCCATTCATCCATGCGTGGCATTTCTCGAGCGCTGGATGGGGGGCGAAACACGCTAATCCAAGCGCGGCGATCGTGGGCACATTTGCGATTCCAAAAGCGATCTCTTTCTCGCCAGACAGCGCTTATCTCGCTGTGCCGATGGCAGACACGCTCTCGTCTGTCAACGTGTACAATTGGAGCGCATCGGGTGGGTTTGGCGCGAAAGTGACGCTTCCGTCGACGACTCCGACGCAGGCCCGTGCGGCGAGGTGGTCGCCCGACGGCAAGGCCATCTTCATAGGATCTGGGGGCGGCCTCCTCTACGCCTGGAAGTGGTCGGCCGGGTTCGGGGCGGCGTTCACGGGCGCGACGGTATCTGGGATCATCCAGGACGTCGCGGTGGCCCTGACCAACAAGCACGCGGTGGTCGCGTATGGCACGCCGAGCGCGATCTGCGTCTACGCTATCGACACCGTTGCCGGCACGATCTCTCTGTCGCAGACGGTGAGCCAGAGCGTGGCCGTCGGTTCGGTCACGGTCGCGCCCGTGACTGGCAACGCGGTCGCGCGAGCGCAGGCCGTCGAGCCCGTCGAGGCGCGCGGGAGAGTCACCGCGACGGCTCTAGCGCCGATCGAATCGCGGAGCCCGGCGGCGGGTGCGGTGTCGCGCGCGTCGGCGCTGCTCTTCGAGAGCGCGCGCCGCGTATCGGCCCAGGCAGCAGAGCCGTTCGAGTTCATCCTCAATTCGCGCGTGTCAGACTCGGGTCGCGGCGTCGAAGCTACGATGTACATTAACCACATCCTGAGGAGGTTCCCGTGAGCCTCTCTTCGATCTCGAAGGCGACGTATTTCCCCGCTGGCGCAGCGATGTTCGCGCACCCGACGACGCACGAGATCATCGCTGTCTATCAGGCGGGATCGCTCGGAGTCACGGGCCTGGCCTACAGGACGTCGAACGACTTCGGGGCGACGTGGTCGTCCGAAGCGCAGCTCTCGCCGAGGCAGAACGTGGTCCCTTCGGGCGTCGTCAACCCGGCGACGGGAGACGTCCACCTCGCCTACGGTCAGTACGGAGATCCGTCCCTGTCGGCGGCGTTCGGCATCTGGGCGCGCGTCCTCGTGTGGAACGGGTCCGGATGGACGATCGGCGGCGAGTTCACGATCGAGGCCGGTGACGGGACACAGGGGCTCTCGAATCCGTCGCTGGCGGTCGATCTAAACGGTTTCATCACGGCACTCTACTATCGCAAGACGGCGTCGGCATCGGTCGTCCGCTCGGCCGTTTCGAACGGACCGTGGGACCTCACAGCGTCCACGACAGCCGACGCCGTCACGCTCGCGCTGGGCGGACCGATCTCGATCTCGACGCGATTCCTCTCCGTCCTCAACTGGTGGGCGGCGACGTTCCATCAGGACGGCGTGCTCAGGATCACTCGCTCGTCGGCGATCCTGTCGCCGGTGCAGCACGCGCACTCGTGGATCGCGTCGCAGACGATCTTCTTGCCGACGGCGACCGACGAGATGGACACGTCGTGGAACCCGGCGCCGACGGGGTCTCCCAATGGGCAGCTTGGGATCGCCTATCGCAAGGGGACGGCGGGGATCGTCTACAGGACATGGACGGCTTTCACGAACTCCCTGAGCGCCGAGGTCGCGCTGTCGGCGACGGGTCGCTATCCGGCGATCGCGAAGTACTTTAAGGACTGGATCGCCGGTTGGTTTGAGCCCGTGTCTGGCGACAAGAACAAGCTCCAGACCGCGTACATGAGCGATCCTGCAACGGTCTACGGGCTGGACGTCGACCCCGGCTTCGACGGCTGGGGCAACTTGCGGATGCCACTGGACGTCGAGGGTTTTGAGATCCTGCTGTTTCAGTGGTCTGACACGGCCGATCCGGGCGTCGACGGGTACACGGTCTATCTGGCGTCTGTGGCGGTCGCCATCTTCAAAGACGTCGTCGACGCGGCTCGCGCGACGGAGTCGTTCGTTCAGGGCCCATTTGTGTCTGATTCTGCGACGGGCACCGACAGCGTTGTTCAGGCGGGGATCGTCGGCGTCCCGATCTCGGTGTCCGATTCAGCGCTTGCCGTCGAATCGCTCGTCGTCGGGCCAGACGTGTTCGACACCGCTACGGGTGTCGAGGACCTGACTCAATTCGCGATCCGATTGGCCGTGCCCGACTCGGCGTCTGCCATCGAGACGATCTCGCTCGTCGCCGACATCGCTGTGGACGACGTGGCGACGGCGGTCGACACGGCGCTGGCGAACGTGCCCGTCTCCGTCACCGACGCGGCGGCGGCGACCGAATCGATCTCGATGAAGACGGCGCTCATCGACGCCCTAGCGTCGCCCGTCGAATCTGTGGAGATCGGTCTTCACGTCAGCGAGACGGCGACTGGCTTCGAGTCTATCGTCTCTGGCCCAGACGTCGCCGATTCTGTTGCAGCGATGGAGGGTCTCGCGATCGGTGTATCTGTCGCTGACACGGCGTCTGCGACGGAGTCGTTCGGCAACCTCGCGGTCGACAGGATGCGTCGCGCGATCGCCGTCGCGACGAACTCTGTCGAGGTGTATCCCGGCTATAAGAACGGGTGGACGCGCCGCGGACGGGCGCAGTTCGAGGCGGAGCCGCATTCTCGGATGTTCACGTTTGAAGACGTCGATCAGTCGTACGCGGGGATCGTCTTCATCTGCACGCCCGAGACGCTGTCCGCCTGGAAGAGGATGCAGCGGAGCGTCAACGGCGGAGTCACGTTTTCGCCAGTCGGGCCTCCGCAGATGGCGTGCGTCGCGCGCGGCGCCGACGGGGCGCTCTGGGGGGTCGGAAACGACGGGAGCAGGCCCGTCAATACCCCCCAGCCGCCGATCGCCGCGGCCGACGGGACGGGGGTCATGGGATGGGCAGTGACGCAGCGACAGATCTTCCGTTCAGACGACAGGGGGTTGAACTGGATACGGGTCTACGACGACGCTGATTACGGCAATCAGGGGCGCTTCCCGTCGTACGTCCACGTTGCCGCCGATCCGTCAGACCAGAACCGCATCATGGCCTTTGGGGTCGCGCGCGGGTCGGCGTTCCTCGACGACGTGCAGATCGCTGCGTCCGTGGACCGTGGCCGGACGTGGACGGTCGCACGGCCGTCTGTGTCGCAGCTGTCGAACTTTCCAGTCTTTGGGTGGGCGCTCCATTCTGATTCGATCCTGACGGCGCTCGCCGACGGTCGATTCATGCTCGGGTGCACGACGACCAAGCTTCTCAGAGGGCAGGACCTCGCTTTTTTGGGCGTAGTCGCCTGGCAGAGTCCGTTCTCATTCGCCGGGTTCGACCAGAACCATTCGACTGCGTTCTGGTCGACGACGTACGCGACGGGCGACATCTGCGACGCGTCCGAGTTGGCGGATGGGTCTGTCTACGCGATCACAGACGTGGGGTTCTTGGTGAGCGTCCGCAGCGGAGTGTTCCTGAACGTCGGGAGGTCGCTGCGCGCGATCGCTTCTGACGGGACGAACGTCTTCGTCGGCTCGTCTGTCGGTGGGCCGCCGACCATCTACGCGTTCGATTCGGGCTTCCACCTCCTGTCGTCTCTGCCGTTAGACGCGGGTGACTCGGGGATCGTCTCGATGGCCTACGCCTCGGGCAGCCTGTACGCCTCGGTAGGCAACTCACCGGCGCGGCTCGTCCGCATCGACGTGAGCGACCCGCACAGCATGTCTCGCGTGGGCGCGTTCGACCTGGGAGCGGGCGAAGTCGACCTCCGAGGGCTCACGCTCGGGATCGACGGCTTCGTCTACGGCGTGATCTCGAGCAGCCCGGCGCGCGTCTTCCAGTTCGACGTCAGCGGCGCGGTCCCGGCGATCAGTTCGCAAGCGGACGGCGATGCGGGTGAGAACGTAGGCATCGACCTCGCCGTCCAAGGATCGAACGTGTACGCTCTGGTCAATGGGAGCGTCGTACAGTTCGTCGCGGCTGGTCCGACGATCGCCCGCTTTCAGGCGACGACCTTCTCGGGGATTGGGGTCGGAGTCGGCGCGTTCGGCCAGTTCGTGGCGGTCCTACAGAGCGTCGGCGGGCGCAGCGTCCTCTCAAAATATGACTCGCTCTCGGCCCTGGCGCTCATCGTCAGCGCCGACGTCGGGCCGAACCCGTTCAGCATATATGTGTCGGCGGCGGGCAGCGCATACATCGGCGTCCTTGAGTCGTTCTCGGTCGCGGGGACGTCGCCGGCTGGGGCGACTTTCCCGACCACGTACACGACACGGGCGCAGATCTCGGCGTACATCGTCTACGCGATCTCTGGTTCATCGGCTGGGAACCATCAACTCGGTCCGACGGCGATCCTGATAACTGACGATATGGGCATCGCGTGGCTGGCGAGATGGGTCGACGGTTCGTTCGTCGGGCAGGACGTCGCGCCGTTCGTGGACGCCGCATTCAGAGGATCGAAAGCGTTCGCAGTCCGCAACGACATGGGAGACGCTGGGCTCGGGCAGCGCGCCCTGTTCAGCGTCGACAACGGGATGACGTGGGATTACGTGCCCGATATTGGCCAGGTGGGTGACCCGACAGCCCCCAGCGCATACGCGGCGGTGGCCTATGATTTCAAAGCGAAGACGCTCTACATCGGGACGCTCACGGGCGGGACATCGGTGTTCATGATGGATGATCCGTCGTCAGGCCGATGGGTCGACGTCACAGATAACCTCGCCGACGCCGCCGGCGACGCGACGCCGCAGGTCTCATTCCGTGGTCTCGGGATCCTGTCAGACGTCCTCTCGGTCATCGACCCCGAGGTCTCTGACGCTGCGACGGCGGTCGAATCGCTGTCGGTCGACGTGCGTGTCGCCGATGGTTTCACGGGGCTGGACTTCGCCGGGGTCGCCATGATCGCGCTCGACGCAGCGACGGCCACCGAGAGCTTCAAGATCGACATACGGACTGGGCTCACTGTGCGCCTCGTCATGTCGCGCGGCGGCCGTACGATCCTCAGGGTCTCTGGGGCGCGCGAACCGGCGGTCATAGCGAACCCAAATGGATAGGAGGAGCGCGTGAATACGGTCGCTGAACTCGTCGAGATCGGTCCATTCTTCGCGGGGAACACGGGGCCATCGCTGGATTTCATCCTGACGTGGGACACGGGCGGATACGTAGACCTGACAGAAGCGGACGTGCAGGCGTTGATCAGGCGTTGGGACCCGCGGCGCAAGGTGCCGATCGGTCCCGCGGTGACCAGCGGCCCGTGTGACATCGCGTCAGCGAAAGGCGGAGAAGTGACCTACGAATGGACCGACGGAGATCCGATCGACACCGTGCCGATCGACCCGGGATGGTACTACGTGCAGATCGAGGTGACCGACAACCGCGGAAGGCTTCAGCTCGGTCAGCGCGCGATCTTCGAGGTCCTGCCGTCGTGACGCCGGTCGCTTCGCTCTGGGGTTTCATACACTCTAGCGAGTGATCTAGGATGCTGAGGATACGCGTCGGTCCATCCGGCGTAGACCATCCAGGAGCATCTGCGTGGGCAGTCGGAAGCCAAGCGGTCTTATCAAGCTCGCTGAGAACCCTGACGACGAAGAATACTTCGACGACGATGACGGGTACGAGGACGGCGACGAGCTCGGCGACGACGGCGGAGACGCCGAAGGGGAGATGGAAGACACCGAGATGAAGGGCCGTCGGGTCGTGGGACCCCGGACCAAGCTCGCGTCTGCCGATCGCCTCGGTCGCATCGAGAACTCGGTCAGTTCGCTCGCGAAGGCGGTGAACGCGATCGCTCGCGTCCAGAAGGCCATCATCGAGAAGGACATGGACGAAGACGACGTCGACGGCCTTGACGGGTACGAGGACGACGATGACGACGATGACGACGGAGACGGTGGCGGCGGCGACGAGTCGCGGCTCGACATGAACCGAAACGTCAAGAAGGCCAAGATGAAGAAGGCCAAGACCAAGGCGTCTTCCACGGTCGCGAAGGACGACGCCGCGTCGTCGTTCGGCGAGAAGGACGACGACACGCCAGGGAACCGCCCGTTCGACCAGACCGGCGTCGGCGACGACGACACGGTCATCCAGGGCGGACCGGGCGCGGGCCCGGGCCCGATCAGCAAGTCGCGCGAGGCTTACGTGACGCGAAACGAGATGCGCTCGATGATCAGGAACGCGGTGCGCGAGTCGCTCGGCGCCGCCGGACTGACGGCCATCCACAAGGCCGACGGCCCCATGATCGACGGACCCTCGTCCAAGATCGACAAGTCCGCAGAGCCGGTCGACCTGAGCGACCTGTTCGTCCAGATGAAGGATCGCTCCTTCAAGCAGATCAACTCCATCCGCGAGGAGATCGGGGATCTGCCGCGCGGCTGGTCGATGCAGTAGGCACGGGCCAAAGACACCGAGGCAGGAGAAGGCACGACTCAATGACAACGAAGCTTCCGCTTTCCACGATCAGCAAGTCCGCGATGAGCGGCACCGGCGTCTACCAGCCGAGGAGCATCCTCGACTGGCTGCAGCGGATGCCGGGCGGCGGGCCCGCTGCGGACCTCAACTACGGGTACTTCGGGCCGCAGAGCTCGATCATCCGCAAGGACATCACCACGGCCGGCGACACGTTCGTCGGCACAGACTTCTTCACGAACACCTTCGGGGCGAAGGTGTGGGACTCGCTCAACAGCCAGACCCGCCTGTTCAACCTGATCAGGAAGGTGGCATGGGGGAACACCACCGGCTACCGTATTCGGTCTGGCCGCAACACGTCGACGCAGCCGGTCTCTGAGACCGCGGCGCTGCCGACGATCGACAAGCCCGACCTCCAGACGATCTTCGTGCAGCCCGGGTTCATCGTCACCTCGCTCGGCGTGAGCGCGCTGGCGCAGTTCCTTGGCACCCTCGAAGGCGGCATCGGAGACGCGCTCGCCGTCGCCCAGGAATCGGCGATGATCGACCACGTCAAGCGCATCAACCAGATGCTCACGGCGTCGAACAACCAGCGCGTCGTCGCCGGCGCTTCTGGCAACAGCAACGTGACCGTCGTCGACGCGACGTGGGCGTCGGTCGGAGACGTCTTCCGCGAAGCCGGACAGTCGCAGGACATCGTCTGCACGGTCGGCGGCCTCGCGCTCACTCTCCAGTTCGACCAGACGACGACGACCGACAGGATCCTGTACGCCAGGTCCCGCGCCGGCATCTACTCGGTCGACGACGTCGTCCAGCAGACGGGGCTCCACATCAACGGTTCGACGTTCTCGGGCGCCGAGGCCGGCGGGTACGGCAACCTCGTCGTCGCCGACCGCGACCCGCTTGCGTGGAACGCGGGCAACGTGTTTGAGTCGGGAGACGCGTCGCTTCGGCACCTCTCGACGGGCATGATCGACCAGGCGATCGACACGGTCCGCCGCAACGGCGGCGAGCCAGACCTGATCGCCACGGGGATCGAGCAGCTCACGCGGCTCGGGACGATCCTGCAGGCCAACCAGCACTTCATCGGCGAAGGCACATTCCAGGTGAAGCAGGGCGGCGAGGGCACGCTCCTCGGTTACCCGACGGGCTTCCAGGTCGCCACGTACAAGGGCATCCCCTGCTGGCACGACTTCGACACCGCCACCAGCTACCAGCAGGCGGCAACGGGCGACGCCAAGCGCGGCGCCAACGCCTACGTCCTCGACACCCGATTCATCGAGATGCCGGTGCTCTTCACGACCCAGTACCTCGAGAGCCGCGACTACCTGCAGAACAATATGCTAGGCGTGAAGGGAATTTTCCTCACGGCCCTACAGACAAGGTGTTACGATTTTCGCAAGCAGTCGAAAATCTCCGATTTGAGTGACGGAATCAATCTCACGTAGCAATACGCGAACAACAGTCACCCTTAGAGGGCGCCAGAAACGGCGCCCTCTTCCGTTGTATGATGGCATTGATGACGCGCGAGGACGGTCGGTTCGAGAAGGGCCACAAGGCCGGTCCTGGTTGGAAGAGGAATGTCGGTCATGGATGGACTGACGAGGATCGCGCCAAGCGAAAGAATCCAGGTGGACGCGGATTTAAGCACACGCCCGAAGCGAAGGCGAAGATCTCCCGGGCGTCGCGCGAACGAGCCCAGGATCCGGAGTACAGAGAGCGCCACGGCGTCGCACTGAAGAAGGCGTGGGAGACGCGCGATCGGACAGTCTCCGAGGAGACGCGCCAGAAGCTGCGGGCCAGCCGGCTCGGCAAGATCCCGGCCAACAAGAGGGGCCGTGAGGCGGAATGCGCCAGGTCAGGATGTACTAATATCATCTGGATATCGCCGTCGCGCGAGGGCACGAAGCGACACTGTTCGACGCCTTGCGCTCTCTCGGATCGCGCCCCTGAGATTGTGTCGAGCACGATCGGCAAGATGCACGCTGCCCTCCAGGACGGTCGGCTGATCAGCGACCCAGAGCTGCGCCTGGGAGCGTTCCTCCTCGTCTGCGGGTTCGACGTCCACGGGCAGCGCGAGGTCGGCGCGTATCGCGCGGACTGGCTTGACGACGAGAACGGCCTTGATTGGGAATGCGACGAGCCGTACTGGCATTCGCGGCCTGAGGTGATGAAGAGGGCCGCGAACCGCTCATACGCCTTCCGTCGCGCGGGCTACGCTCGGATCGGACTCGAGCCGTCAGAGATCCCCTCGTGGGACGACATAAGTGATATTGCCACCTTCTCATCCGGCATGATGCTCTGCGCTGATGAAGGCGAGACCGTCTGCGACTGCTCGCCACGCTCTCGGCTCTCGCGTGATAAAATACGAGCATGAAGAGATTGTTGAGAGCGGCGCTCGCCGTCCTGCTGATCTACACCGTCGCGCACGAGGTCATCGCGCCCGCGTCGGGCGGCGAGTACCCGAAGCGCATCTACACGGGCGAGCTGCCGCCGGCGGTCTCGGAGCTGAGGGCCGGAGCGGGGGCGCCCGATGCGAGAGCTCGATAGCGCTCTTCCCGCGTGCGCCCATCGGTGGACGATCGACGAGCCCAAGGGGCCCACGTCTCGCGGCGTCTGTCGCGCGTGCGGGGCGTCGCGCGACTTCCGCAACTGGGGCGACGACCCCGATTGGTCCGATCACAAGCCGAAGCGTCGCGGGGCTCGGGTCCCTCGCTGAACCGTCCTCGGGTTTCTCTCTGATCGGTCACGGCGTATCTATTCAATAGCCTGGACTTGCTGAAAAGCTCACGTCCGCAGAGAGCAGGCCATGAAGCGACCGCTCGTCGCCCTCGCGATCTTCGCCGCTGCCGCGGCCGCGCTGTGGTTCTTCATCGAGAGCACTGGTCGCGCTTTCGGCTACGGAGTGGGGCGATGAACGAACCAACCGCCCTCTGGGAGCGCTTGCCGTGGCATCCCGACTGCCCCATCACGCAGCCGTTCGGGGGCGACCACCTCGGCGTGGACGCTGGTCCGCGATACGGCGTGCCTGAAGACGAAGAACTCATCTACGCTCCCTACCCGTGCAAGGTGAAGCTCCACGTACCCGGCGACGGGTACGGCAACGGCACCTTTGGAAACCATGTTGTTCTGGACGGCGGCGACGACTTCCCGACGACGCTCGCGCATCTCAAGCGTTTCCTCGTCGCTGACGGCTACGAGGCCAAGACGGGCGATCCACTTGGTGTCATGGGCTACACCGGGCTCACTCGCCCTGCGGGCCCTGGAGGCCGCCATACGCATGCCCAGCGCGACGCCGCTGGGAACCTCACTCGCGACATCGCCATCTGTCGCGATCCACTTTTGTACTTGGAGGATGACTTGCTGACCGCGAACATGAAGGCGATGCTGACGCTCGCTACGGGCAATTTCGACAAAGCGAAGGATGTTTACAACGTCCTCGTGCAGAAGGCCGTCATCGACGAGATGGCGCTCACCGGCGGCCACTTGGACCCAGCCTCCGATGACCTGAACAGCGTCCTGACCCGCTGGCGAGTGTTAGAGAATGTTGCCTACACGAACGCCGACGCGGCGGTGGCGGCCCTGTCGTCGTGAAGGCTCTGGGAGAGTTGGCGTCCACGCTGGTGCGCCCGCTCGTGACGCTGCTCTTGGTGGGCGCGCAGGTGGTGCTGGGCGTCGCGTGGGCGCACGGGTG
>Ga0315281_10015648_pt1 | contig 10163 bp, 7 predicted proteins | sample YL17G07_0_MG_FD_204540 | JGI IMG/M metagenome (GOLD analysis project Ga0315281, IMG submission 204540) | Sediment microbial communities from Yellowstone Lake, YNP, Wyoming, USA - YL17G07_0 | ecosystem: Environmental > Aquatic > Freshwater > Lake > Sediment | place: USA: Wyoming | collected...
TTGGCTGGTTTAAATTCCAAATATTTATCTTAATGTCTATAGTTGAGTAAAACCAGCCTTTTCAGCCAGTAGACCCAAGTTTGCGTAATTATTCGAGGGTTTGAGCAATAACTTGTCATGCTCAAACTGCCAGTTAATTACTCGCGTTGGCTGGATTGCCCCGTTTTTTGCTATTTTGGGGCTTTTTACGAAGGGTTATGAGGTAACTTTGTCAAAAGTCCAACTTTGAGTTTGTACACAATATCCGTCGTCGCGGCAAGGCTTTGCTTCACTCATAGATCCTTGAAATTGCTGATAGAGCGTTTCAAAAAACTGACGCGCACCCCAAGCGTTTATGCGTTTGCGTCTAAATCTTTTTTTTCGCTTGACTTTACAAAAATAAGGTTATAATTCTTCTCATGATAAGAACGATAGCGGAAGGCGACTTACTATTTTGCAAACTAGAAGTTATCGAACTTGACACAATGAAAGCCATGTTCTAAAATAGACCGATACAATGAAATCGGCGCCCCAGAAGGTTCGGGCGTTCACATCCCTTAGGAGGGCTGGTTTGTCTAAAAATCGTACGCAACAAATGGTTGATCGCCTGCGCGAATTACAGGCATCGTCACCTGACATTGAAGCGTCAGCTGTTGTCAGCGTGGACGGTCTTAGCATCGCGTCTGCTCTTCCTCAAGGCGTGGAAGAAGACCGTGTTTCGGCGATGTCTGCCGCAATGCTTTCATTAGGCGAACGCATCGCGGGCGAATTAGGGCGCGGTTCCCTTGAACAAGTTTATATCAAGGGCTTGAAAGGGTACGTTGTGTTAATGTCGGTCGGTGAAGAAGCTGTTCTCACCGCGCTGGCACGCGAGCAGGCCAAGCTTGGTCTTATCTTCCTCGATATGCGTCGCGCCGCCGAAGACTTGGCGAAGTTGATTTAGTGGAGTTTCTATGACCGCTCTTCAAAAAAGCAATTTGTTTTACCCCAATAAATTTGGCATGATTATCATCAAGTCGTTGGAAGAAGTGATGGGCAAGAACGGCTTAAACGCGATCTTGAATCTGGCTGGTTTAAGTCATTATGTCGAAAACTATCCTCCCGACAATCTTGATAAAGGTTTTGATTTTGCCGAACTTTCCGCGATCGGTTCTTCTTTGGAAGATATGTATGGTCCGCGCGGTGGGCGCGGTCTTGCGCTTCGCGCGGGACGCGCAACCTTTTCAGACGCTTTGAGAAATTTTGGCGCATTGGCTGGCGCGGCAGATTTAGCGTTTGTCGTCCTTCCGCTTCAGTCTAAACTGAGAATTGGCTTGCCAGCTTTTGCAAAAATATTTAGTCAGTTAAGCGACCAGGAAACCGCTGTTGAAGAGAAAGATACAGAGTGGGTCTGGACAATTAAAAAATGCCCATGTTGCTGGGGGCGCACAGGCGCGGATAAGCCCGTGTGCTTTGTCGCTACCGGTTTGTTGCAGGAAAGCCTAAAGTGGGTTTCAGGCGGCAATGAATTCCGCGTGAACGAATCTAAATGTATCGCTCTTGGCGATGCTGTTTGCGAGTTCATTGTACAAAAAGAACCAATATCATAACGATTGCAAAGGTCTGGCATGACAGACATCAAGTCTAAAATACTCATCATTGAAGACGACCTTGACGTGGCTGAAATGCTGAACGCGTATTTCCGCGTTCAAGGCTATGACGTGTTCACCGTTAATTGGGGAGAGGACGGCGTTCGTTCATGTCAAACCGTTCATCCCGACCTTGTGATTTTGGACATTCGTTTGCCGGATATTGACGGTTACGAAGTCGCCCGGCGTTTACGCAGCGACCGCCGCACCGCTGAAATTCCAATCATCTTTCTAACCGAGAAACGCGACCGCGCGGATCGCTTGCAGGGGTTGGAACTTGGCGCAGACGACTACATCACCAAACCTTTTGACGTGCAGGAATTACGTCTGCGCGTGCGCAACGCGCTTAAGCGTTTGAGTCAGGGTTCGCTCACCAATCCGGTAACCGGCTTGCCTGAAGGGGCGTTAGTTGACGAAAGACTCTCTGAAATCCTAGAGAAAGACAGCGAGGCTCTTTTATTCATTTCCATTGAAAACATGGACGCTTTTCGCGAAGATTATGGTTTTGTCGCCTCAGACGACGTTTTACGAGCGATTAGTTTGATGATTGTGAATACCATGCGCGAAGTCAGCCGCCCCGAAGATTTCCTAGGGCATTTGAGCGGAACGGATTTTATTATCGTGCTGCCGCCGTCAAACCTGGCGGCGCTCAACGAAAAACTGCGCTCTCGGCTTGAGCAATCTATGGAATATTTCTACCCCATCAAAGACCGCGAACAAATGACAAAACGCAACAATCGCCTCGGCGCAAAATTAGCGGGGCTGATCCCTGCTAAAGGTCAATTTGAAACGATAGAACAAGTCAAAGCGGAGTTGGTCAACCTAAAAAAGTAGGCGTTTGTGCGCATTACAGTTGTGACGCCAACCTATAATGAAGCGGAGAACCTGCCCCAGCTGGTCTCCGCTTTATTTTCGCTTCCGCTCGACTTACGCGTACTGGTCGTGGACGACAACAGCCCCGACGGCACAGGGCGCATCGCAGACCAGTTGGCTACGGCGTATCCTGATCGCGTCGAAGCGTTGCATCGCCCCGATAAGCTGGGATTGCGTTCGGCGTATTTGAGCGGGTTTCAAAAAGTATTGGACAGCGACGCGCAGGTTATCGTTCAGATGGACGCGGATTTTTCCCATGACCCATCCGCGCTTGTGAATATGGCGAAGCTGCTCGAAGCCTGCGACGTTGTGCTTGGTTCCCGTTATGTCAAGGGCGGCTCGGTGGACAAACGCTGGCCCTTTTGGCGCAAATATCTTTCAGCTTTTGGCAATTATTATGCGCGCACGATTTTGGGTTTGCCTTTGCGCGACGTCACGACCGGCTATCGCATGTGGCGCCGCGAGACTTTGCAACAAATGCCGTTTGAACGCATCCAATCCAACGGTTACGTCTTTCTGGTGGAAATGGCGTATTTTGCGCATTGCCTTGAATTTAAAATCGGGGAAGCGCCGATTTATTTTGCCGATCGGCGTTGGGGAAAATCCAAGATGTCCCTCAAAATTCAAATCGAAGCCGCGTTTCGCATCTGGCATATTTGGTGGGGGTATCGCAATTTGAAGAAAGTTGGCAAAGCGGGAAGATTGTAAATCTGCCGTTGTGCGCGCCTCGTGTGAAAATTACCGAGCGCCAGCGCAACCCGGCGTTTTTCATGTACAATTGCGTTTATGTCCAAAACTATCAACGTATTATTTCTTGCGGCGGAAGCCGAACCTTTTGTCAAAGTGGGAGGCTTGGGCGACGTCGCTGGCGTTTTGCCGCGCGCCTTGCGCGCCCTTTCTAACGACGACATAAAATTAGATGTGCGGCTGATTTTGCCGTATCATTCCGCGGTCAAAGCGGATAACCTCAAACCAGTGGGCATGTTTTTCCTCAAGCGCGACGGCGTTGAGATTCAAGCGGAAGCGTTTGAAACGGCGTTGAACGGCATGCCCGTTTATTTTATCAGCGGCGAGCCGATTCGCGCGAACGGTTCGGTTTACTCCTCCGATTCAAAATTGGACGCGGAAAAATACGCTTTCTTTTCCCTCGCCGCGTTGGAGTTGCCGCGCCAAATCAATTGGCTTCCCGACGTCATTCATGGAAACGATTGGCACACCGCGCTGAGTTTGTACGGCTCGCTCACGAAACGCTGGGAAGAAGGCGCGCGGCACGTTGCCTCTGTCATCACCTTGCACAATCTTCCGTTCATGGGACCCGACGTCAGCGCCGTTTTGAAAAGATACGGGTTGAAACTCGCGCACACCGACCTGCCCGATTGGGCGCGCGGGACGCCTTTGCCTTTGGGATTATGGGCTTCGGACGCCATCGTGGCGGTCTCGCCGACCTACGCCAACGAGGCGCTCACGCCCGAATACGGTTGCGGATTGAATGAGTTTTTACAAACCCGCCGCGAAACGTTGAGCGGTATTTTAAACGGATTGGATACGGTCTCATTTAACCCCGCCACCGATCCCGCTCTGGGCGTTAATTTTGACCTTTATTCGCTTGATCAGCGAGAAGCGAATAAAGGTTTATTGCAAGAACGACTGGGGTTGCCGCGCGAACCCGAAACGCCTTTGCTTGCGATGGTCTCGCGCATGGATAAGCAAAAAGGCGTCGACCTGGTTCTCTCCGCGCTGAAACGCCTCAAGCGTTCAAATTGGCAAGCCGTCATTTTGGGAACGGGGAATCCAAAAATTGAAGAAGCCGCGCTCAAATTTCAAGCCGAATATCCCGACCGCGTCAAAGTTGAAACGCGTTACGATTCAGGGTTGGCGCGTCAAATTTACGCGGGCGCGGACATGTTGCTCATGCCTTCGCGGTATGAGCCTTGCGGTCTGGCGCAAATGATCGCGATGCACTACGGCTGCGTCCCGATTGCGCGCGCGACGGGCGGATTAAACGATACCGTGACCGACGGCAAAACCGGGTTTGTCTTTGAAAAAATTCATCACATGGCTTTGGTCGCCGCAATCAACGTCGCGCTGAAAATATTTCCCAAGCGCGAGCGCTGGCAAACCATTCAACGCGCGGGCATGGCTCAAGATTTTTCATGGGAAAACTCGGCGAAAAAATATCTTGAACTTTATCAGTCCTTGCTCAAGCCATGACCTTTAAACGTTCTGCCGGCGTCCTCCTTCATCCCACCAGTTTGCCCTCGCCTTATGGAATTGGCGATCTGGGTCCGCAGGCGCAGCGCTTCCTCGATTGGCTGGTTGCAACGGGGTGCAAACTCTGGCAAGTCCTCCCGCTGGGACCGACGGGCTATGGCGATTCGCCGTATCAAAGTTTTTCCGCGTTCGCGGGAAATCCTTATTTAATCAGCCCAGCTGATTTGCTCGCCGAAGGGTTGTTGACGCCGGACGATTTGCAAGCGCCGCCGAACTTTTCCGCCGCGCGCGTGGATTTTGGCGCGCTCATCCCGTGGAAACTTGAGCTTTTGCAACGGGCGTTTTCTCGCTTTCAATCCGCGCTCAATCTTTCGACTGCGCTCAAGACGGCGTTTGACGATTTTTGCGCAGACGCTTTGCGCGCCGCATGGCTGGACGACTACGCTCTCTTCATGGCGCTGAAAGAAGCCAACGGCGGCGACGCCTGGAATCATTGGAGCGAACCGTTGCGGACGCGAAAAAAATCCGCTTTGCGCCAAGCTCAAAACGAACTCGCTGAAAGCGTGACGCGTTACAAGTTCTATCAATTTATCTTCTTTCGCCAATGGAATAAACTGCGCGCGTACGCCCACGAGCGCGGCGTTCAAATCATCGGCGATATTCCCATTTTTGCCGCTTATGATTCCGCGGACGTTTGGTCGCATCCTGAATTATTTTTTTTGGACAAACAGGGAAACCCAACCGTCGTGGCGGGCGTTCCGCCGGACGGGTTTTCCGACACGGGGCAGTTGTGGGGCAATCCGCTGTATAACTGGAAAGCGCACAAAAAAGACGGCTACGCCTGGTGGCTGGCGCGTGTGCGTTCCAGTTTGCAAACCTTTGATATTTTGCGTTTCGATCACTGTCGCGGGTTTGCGGGGTATTACGAAATTCCCGCCAACCATCCAACCGCCGAGCATGGAAAGTGGGTGCAGGGTCCCGGAAAAGATTTATTCCGCGCCATAGCTCAAGACCTCGGCGCCGGACTGGCGACAAAAGGCGCGGGACTGCCCATCATCGCCGAGGACTTGGGAGTCGTCACGCCCGACGTGGTTGAATTGCTCGCGGCGTTTGAATTGCCGGGTATGAAAGTTTTGCAATTTGCGTTTTCGGATCCCGCCAATCCATTTCTCCCACATAATTACATTCCCAATTGCGTGGCGTACACCGGTACGCACGACAACAACACCGCGCGCGGCTGGTTTGAATCCGCTAGGCAACACGAGCGCGAGTTTGCCTTGCGCTACTTGCGCACCGACGGCTCCGATTTTGCGTGGGACTTAATCCGCGCAGTCTGGGCTTCCGTCGCGGATTTAGCCGTCGCGCCGATGCAAGACGTTCTCAATCTCGGCGGAGAAGCGCGGATGAATTTTCCCTCCAGTTTGGGCGGCAATTGGGAATGGCGCATGAGCGCGGACGATTTGACGGACGAGTTGGCGGGAAAACTGCGCGAGTTGAATTGGTTGTATGAAAGATAGAGGATAAAAAAGACGTCCGAGTTTTTTTAAAACTCGGACGTCTTTTTTATTACGCCAATTCGTTGGCGACCTATTTCTCCCGCAACGTCCTGCGGACAAATTTCGGCGGTCTTTTGTTATGCAAATCTGTTTCTATTCGCTTTTGCTTACGGCGATTTAAAGAAAAAGCGGATTGTCTTGTCTATTCTTGCATTTTTATAATTTTTTCAATTTGCTTCCATAAATCAGGCAGAGCGAGAATTTCGGCGAAAGCCTCGACCCATTGTTGAATGCGCTTCAAATCTAGGTTAGGGTTGACGTCTACAATGGTTCGGATATCCTCTAAATCTTTTGGACGATGAGCGACGGCTTTGAATATAATCAAATCTTCCGGAGTGGGCAGGCGCACGGACAACGCTCCCACTTGACGCCTGACTCCGCGTTCAACCGCTTCTTCTTCAAATTTTAACGCTCCAAGCGAAATATCAATATTCGCGCCGCTGGCAGTATGACGCATAAGCAAAACGCGGCTTTTTTGGGCGAACTCTTCGACTTTTTCTATGCGCGGCGTAATGCCTTCAAGTTTGGCGATTTCGAGAATGCGGGGAATATCTTGGATGGACGCAAAAAACATTGCGTCTAGATCGGCTGTAAAACGCGGTTTGCCCAAAAAGCCAACCGCAATTCCGCCGATGATGAGGCTTTTTTCGCCAAAACGGTCAAGCAAACGCTGCAACGCCATTAATGGCTCGATTAATAAATTCACATGTTCGGGGACGGTCATTTTTTCCTCTTTTAACTTTGCCCAGCGCATGAACACTTTCATTTCGCTTTCGTCGGGCTCAAAAGAAAAGCCAAGCCCTTTTCCTAGTTGCCAGATCATGTTCATTTGTTGCAGGCGCGTTTCCATAGAAAGCGAACGTAATTCCTGCCGTTCAACTTCTTCAACGGCTTTCCAACCTTCAACGTAAAAACGGGCTGTGGCGGCGTCCATCAGAGTGATTATAGCATGACGAGAACTGCGTCAAAGCGTTGCAGGCGCTTCCATTCGTTTGAATTCACAACAACCGCCCGCGAATTTAAACGAATACTTCGGCAAGCTCGGCGCCAGTGAACGAATGGCGCGCCGCCATTCGTTCATTCGCGCCCCCCTGCGCGGACGTTTTTTGACCAATTTCTAAAACTTGGCATTGGCGATTAATTTTGATTTGCTTTCGTTTATAATCGTCAAACTTATTCCCGTCGCCAAACGCAAGTCGGCAGGTTGTTTTTATTTGCGTTCTCGTCTGACGCGGAATTCGCCCCCATCCCCAGCCCTTCCCCGACAGCGGGGAAGGGAGTAGTCCCCTCTCCCATTTTGGGAGAGGGTTAGGGTGAGGGCGCGCCAAGGAGGTCGCCTATTGAGAAACTAAAATAGAACTTTCGCTTAACTTCAGGTCGCCCTGAGCGACAGCGAAGGGTCTCTGAGACAAGCGTAGAGATGCTTCGCTTCGCTCAGCATGACCAGCGAAAATCCTGTAAAATTGAGCCCGTCGCATCGGCGCTGGATACTGCCAGCGCCCGCGAGTCGTCGTTTTTTCATTTTCATTCAAAATTTCTCTACCGTACACGGCAAACCCTAAAGGTCTGCTTGCCTTCGCAAAAAACCGATTAACGAAAAGACCTTTAGGGTTTCTTTTACGAAGGAAGTGTACGGTAGCGAATTCAAAATTTAGGAGATTACTCAACATGAAACTAATATCTATGCTCAAACGTTCGTTTGCGCGTTCGCTTTCGCTCTTTCTGATTATCGCCCTCCTCGCGCTGACCTTTAGCGCCATCGACGCCTCGCCGGCGCAAGCGGCGCTAGATTGGCGCGCGCTGGGAACAACGCCGCTAAATGGCCTCGTCTATTCCATCGCCGTCAGCGGGACGGACATGTATGTCGGCGGGACCTTCACCAACGCGGGCGGAAACGCCAACGCGGACTATCTCGCAAAATGGAATACCCTCACAAATACTTGGTCGGCGCTGGGCGCGACGCCGTTGAACAGCACGGTCAGAGCCATCGCCGTCAGCGGGACGGACGTGTATGTCGGCGGGGACTTCACCGACGCGGGCGGCAACCTCAATGCGAACAGAATCGCCAAGTGGAACGGCAGCGCTTGGTCGGCGCTGTGCGCAACGTGCGTAACGCCGTTGGACGCCAGCGTCTTCGCCATCGCCATCAGCGGCGCAAACGTGTACGCCGGCGGACAATTCACCGGCGCGGACGGAGTCGCTGGCGCGAACAGAATCGCCAAGTGGAACGGCAGCGCTTGGTCGGCGCTGGGCGCTGGCTTGAATAGCTCCGTCTATGCCGTCGCCGTCAGCGGGACGGACGTGTATGTCGGCGGGAACTTCACCAACGCGGGCGGAGTTGCAGGCGCGAATACCATCGCCAAGTGGAACGGCACGGCTTGGTCGGCGCTGGGAACGCCGCCGTTGAATAGCTACGTCTATTCCGTCGCCGTCAGCGGGACGGGGGACGTGTATGTCGGCGGGGGCTTCACCAACGCGGGCGGAGTCACTGGCGCGAATGCCATCGCCAAGTGGAACGGCAGCGCTTGGTCGGCGCTGGGCGCTGGCTTGAATGGCTACGTCTATGCCGTCGCCGTCAGCGGGACGGACGTGTATGTCGGCGGGAACTTCACCAACGCGGGCGGAGTCACTGGCGCGAATGCCATCGCCAAGTGGAACGGCAGCGCTTGGTCGGCGCTGGGCGCTGGCTTGAATGGCTACGTCTATGCCGTCGCCGTCAGCGGGACGGACGTGTATGTCGGCGGGTTCTTCGACAACGCGGGCGGAGTTACAGGCGCGAATGCCATCGCCAAGTGGAACGGCAGCGCTTGGTCGAAGCTGGGAACGACGCCGTTGACCGGTGTCGTCTTTTCCATCGCCGTCAGCGGCACGGGGGGCGTGTACGCCGGCGGATTGTTTAACAACGCGGGCGGAGACGTCAACGCGGACAACATCGCCAAACTAGAAACTTCCTCAACGAAAGCGATAACCTCGTTCACCTTCCCCGCCTCGACGGCTACTATAATTAATGAACTCGCGCACACCATCGCGGTCACAGCGCCTTATGGCGCGAACCCCTCCGCGCTCGTTCCCACGATTGCCCATAACGGGGCGTCGGTCAGTCCCAACAGCGGCGCGGCGCAGGATTTCACCGCACCCGTAATTTATACGGTCACCGCCGAAAACGCTTCTACGCAAACTTACACGGTCACGGTTACAGTTGAAACGTTGACGCTGAGTTGGCAAACGCTCGGCGCGACGCCGTTGAACGGCAGAGTCAATTCCATCGCTCTCAGCGGCGCGAACGTCTACGCAGGCGGCTGGTTCACCGGCGCGGGCGGAGTCACTGGCGCGGATTACGTCGCCAAGTGGAACGGCACGGCTTGGTCGGCGCTGGGAACGACCCCGTTGAACGGCACGGTCAACGCCGTCGCCGTTAGCGGAACAGACGTCTACGTCGGCGGAAACTTCACCGACGCGGGCGGCGACGTCAACGCGGATTACGTCGCCAAGTGGAACGGAACCGCTTGGTCGGCGCTGGGAACGACGCCGTTGGGTCCAGGTAGCATGGTTAACGCCATCGCCGTTAGCGGAACGGACGTCTACGTCGGCGGAACCTTCTTCACCGCCGGCGGCGTCGCCAACGCGAATTACATCGCTAAATGGAACGGCAGCGCATGGTCGGCGCTGGGCGCGACGGCATTGACTGGCGCCGTCAAAGCCATCGCCGTCAGCGGGACAGGGGACGTCTACGCCGGCGGCGCCTTCCTCGGCGCGGGCGGCGACGTCAACGCGGATAAACTCGCCAAATGGAACGGCAGCGCTTGGTCGGCGCTGTGCGCAACGTGCGTAACGCCGTTGGACGCCAGCGTCTTCGCCATCGCCATCAGCGGCGCAAACGTGTACGCCGGCGGACAATTCACCGGCGCGGACGGAG
>Ga0315281_10015649_pt1 | contig 10163 bp, 6 predicted proteins | sample YL17G07_0_MG_FD_204540 | JGI IMG/M metagenome (GOLD analysis project Ga0315281, IMG submission 204540) | Sediment microbial communities from Yellowstone Lake, YNP, Wyoming, USA - YL17G07_0 | ecosystem: Environmental > Aquatic > Freshwater > Lake > Sediment | place: USA: Wyoming | collected...
TCCCATGGCGCAATGCGCGTCTGGTTCGCGAGCACCTGCCAGCGGGATTTGGATGCCGCGAGGCCGTCGTCGAGCCACTTCTCCTGGACCGGGCCCATCATCGTGTGCTCCGGGTTTCCCCAATCCCCGCACGGCACGTCCTTCGTGCCGTCGCCGCAGGGCTGGTCCGTCCGGTACTGCCGCGTGTCGAGCACGAAGAACTTCGCCAGCGTTCCCCACTGCATGGTGCGCACGATGTTCAGGTCGCCCCAGCTCTTGGCGCGCGGAACGCGCACGGGCTGGTGCTCCCACCACGCCTGGTAGGCGGCGGCGCGGCGCAGGTGCATCTGCTCTTCGGATTCCATGACGTTCTCGCCGACGAGGCCGGCGTAGTTGTTGTCCACCTCGTGGTCGTCCCAGGTCAGTACCCACGGCACGGCGTGGTGCGCGGCCTGGAGCATCTTGTCGCTCTTGGTCTGCGCGTAGCGCCACCGGTACTGGTCGAGCGTTCGGCATTCCGTGGTGGCGTGGCGGCGGGGCCGTCCGTCCATCGGCCCGTATTCATAGATGTAGTCGCCGAGGTGAGCCACGAGGTCGAGCTTCCCCTCGCGCGCGAGATGGTCGTACGCCGTGTAGTAGCCGGTCTCGTAGTGCTGGCAGCTCACGAACGCAAAGGCGAGCGGCGTCAGCGCGCCGTCGGCTGGCGTTGTGCGCAGCCGCCCCACGGGACTCGAGCCGGCGGTGAGCGTAAATCGGTAGAAGTACCATCGGTCCGGCGCGAGGCCGGTCACGTCCACGTGCGCCGAATAGCCCAGCTCGGGGACAACCGTGACACGCCCGCGCTGCGCCACGTTCGCGAACTTCTCGTCGTCGGCCACTTCCCAGTTCATGGTGACCTTCTCGCCAAGCATCCCGCCGTCGGGTTCGTAGAGCTTCGGCGAGAGGCGCGTCCAGATCACCGCGCCATTGGGAGTCGGATCGCCCGACGCCACGCCGAGCGTGAAGGGATCGTCCGCAAGACGCGGCGCGGTGGTCACGCGCCAGTGGTTCGGGACGCCCGCGCACAGCACGGAGTACGCGGCGATGTCGGCGAGGAAGTCGCGTCGTTGCATGGATCGGTCTTGGGTCGGTGTGGATCTCGGGAAGCCTAGCGGCGAATCTGGGTCACGTCGAGCAGTGTTTTCCTCACATCATTGGCCTTCCCCGCCCGCTCGAGCGCGGACCAGAGTCGGGCGACCGTTTCAGGATCGACCAGGCCGGCCGGCGATCCGCCGGCGGACGCGGTTGCCATCTTCTCGCTCGTGCGAAACGCGTCCACGGCCGACACAGTCTCGACCGTGTAGAGATTCGCGTCCGGTCCACGCGCGGGGATCGCTTCACCCTTCTTGTAGAAGCCGAGCGCGTTGAGCATCACCTTCAGCTGGTAGACGTCGCCACCGGCGAACTGCTCGAGCGTGCGGTAGCCGAGCGTCTGCGAGACCGCATCGTAGATGCGGCGCAACTCACCGACCGGGTCGGCATTCTCGCAGACGTTGATGTTCACCGTCTGGCCGTCGGTGCGGCGGGAGACGCCGGGCCTCGTATCGGCCACGACGACGGCCGCCGAGGTGCGCAGCCCGTGCCGCTTGTCGCCGCCCAGGACGAAGCCCGCATGAATGGCGTCGATGAGCCGGTCGGCGAGGTGGTGCGGCGTTCCCTCGCTCGCCTCGAAGCTCTTCGCGACGGCGTCGATCACTTCCGGCCCCACGAGGATGTTGCCCTGCGTGACGTAGTTCTTGCCGGCGCGATGCCCGGCCCACTGGTTCGGCCCGGTGCCGGTGTGCTGCGCCGAGCGCCCGTCCATCGCGATCACTCCGACCTGCCGCGACTGGAAGCCGCTGTCCGCGGCGAGCAGGCGCTTCAGGGCAGCATCCGGTGCCTCACCATTGGCGAGCGCGTCGAGCAGCTCGTTGCCATACTCGGTGCGCGTGTTGGCCTGCGTGGCGACGGCGCCGACGCCCTTCCGCACCCACGGCACGCCGTTGCCGACACACGGTACGCGCGTCGTGACCGCGACCCCGACCTCACCAGTGCGCGGATCGATGGCCGCGATCGAGAAGGTGTGGAAGACGAGCGAGTCGCGCCACGCGTACGGTTCCTGGGCACGACCGGCCGTCGGGATGGTCGCGGCAACGGCAACGGCCAGCGTCAGTGAGCGACAACGCATCCCGAACCTCCGATTGAGTGTGCCAATGTTAGCTCCGCGGTGCGCGACTCGCATTGGTGCGCCGTTCATGCATCTCCTGCCGAACCGCGAAGATTCGCAGAGAAAAGGGCGGAGATTCTCTGATGGCACAGCCAGGAAACACCGAGGAACAGCAACGACGATGGTTTCAACGGGTCTCTGCAGTTTCCCCATCTATTGTCGTTGCGGTCTCCGCGAATCTCCGTGCCGGTCTCCGCGAATCTCCGTGCCGTTCTCCGCGAATCTCTGCGGTTTCGCCGTACCTGTATGCACGAACGCCTACGGCCGCACCTGGCCCCGAAGCTCCGGCATGTTCGTCAACCGGAGCAGCAGTACCGCCGCCCGCTTCGTTTGAGCCGGGAGCATCCGGAGATCCGCCGTTTCCTTGTCGCTGTGGTCGTCGTGCCCCGAGAGGCCGATGCCATCGATGATCATCGGCACGATGCCCGCGATGAACGCCACGTCGGCCGCGCCCGCGCGTGACGGATCCACGCCCTGCACCTCGCCGAGGCCCAGGTCGCGCGACGCGCGGTCGTACAGCCCGAGGAGCCGCCTGTTCCCGTCGGAAGGCGCCATCGGCGGGTAGCCGTCGCTGAAGGTGATTTCGGCATCGGTCTTCGGGAGATGCCGCGACACGATCTCCCGCATGGCCGCCTGCGTGCGCGCGAGCTGTTCGGGTGAGATGGTCCGCATGTCGCCCGTCACCACCATTCGTTCGGCGATCACGTTCGTCTTTCCGCGCGCCGTACCGGAGGTGAGCGTCGAATCGAGCGTCACGCCGCTCCCACCCAGCGCGAGCCCCGCGCTGAAGGCGAGGTACTGCTCGCCCGCGAGCTTCTGGTAGAACTCGCTCATGATGCGCGCCATTTCGTTCACCGCGCCCGCGCCCAGTTCGGACCGGAAGATCTGCGACGCGTGCCCGGCCTGCCCCGTGGTCGTGAGCGTCCACGTCGTGGCGCTGCGTCGCGCGATCACGGCGGTTCTGGGGTCGCCCGCGCCATCTTCAAAGCCGAGTGCAACCGCAGCGCCCTTCGCCGCATCGACCAGCGCCTTCCGCGCCAGCGAGTGCGGGTCACCCGCTTCCTCTTCGTCGCCGTCGAACACGGCGGTGATGTTCATCCCCGCGAGCAACGACGCATCACTGAGCGCACGCAATGCGCCGATGATGATCACGTCGCCGCCCTTCATGTCGATGATCGCGGGCCCTTTCGCCGTGGAGTCGTTCAGCCGTTCGTACTTCTGGAACGGACTGGACGGCTCGAATACCGTGTCGAGATGCCCGATCAGCAGGATCTTCGGTCCCTGGCCCGGATGCTCGGCCACGAGATGGCCGGCGCGCTTGAACGGCGCGCCCTCAACCCACGTGGTCTTGAAGCCGAGCGCGTCGAGTTCGGCGCGGAGCACGTCGCCCACTTGGCGGACGCCGACGAAGTTGAGCGTACCGCTGTTGATGTTGACGATGCGCTCGAGCAACGCGAGCGACTCGGCGTTGCGCCGGTCCACGGCGGCCGTGACGGCGCGTTCCTGTTGGGAGAGCTGCGCGTGCGCGGCGAGGGGTGCGACGACGGTCGCGGCGAATACCGAGAATACAACGGCGCGGACGATGAGGCGACATGGCATGCGCTCAATCTACCGCAGCGCGGGAACGCAGGAACCGCGACGGCTGGCGAACGTCGTCGCGGTTCCTGCTCCCTGGAAACGTCCTCGCAGTTCTAGAGATCGGGTGGCGGATCGACCGGCTTGGTACCGTCGGGGTCGCTGCCGCTCGGGACGCCGCCGACCATCTTCTGGGCAAACCCGCCGAACTTGATCCAGGTTGCCACGCCCCCGGCGGCCTGCCCCGGCTGCCCCATCGGGGTCCCCATGATCCACTTCACGATCTTCTGCACACGCTGGTGGATCACGTAGACGATCGCCGCGAGTACCAGCAGCGCGAGCAGCAACACGACCGTCATCGTCATCGATGCCGGCATCACCAGAATGACGGCGTACACGATGAGGCCGAGCAGGAGCACGAACAGTGCCGCAATCAGTGCATTCGGTGGCATGAAACCTCCTGTGGGTGGGAGAACTGTGGTGGACTACTGAATACCGGACGCGGAACCGCGGAGTGCACGCGCACGGCGTACGGCGTCCCGCGACACCGCGGCATCACCCGCCTTTGCGCGAATCTGCAGACTTTCGTACAGGAACATCAGCGACGCAACGGACTGGGCATTGTCGAACGACGTGGCCACACGCATTGCGCCGACTCGGTCGCCTCGCGCAACGAGCAACCGTGCGAGCAGCATGCGCTCGACCTCCAGCGGCTCAAACAAATCCGCGATCAGGCTCGGCGGACGCGCAGACGGGCGCAGCGACCCAAGGACGCGCAACGCGGACGCCGTGTCGCCGGCGAGCAGCAGACGATGCGCGGCGATGGCGCGGGCGAACAACGAATCGGCCCGAACCTTCGTCGAGTCCGCGCGATGCGCGAGCGACGCGGCGATCGCGCGCACGCGTGTGGTGTCGCGCTGCCGCGCGAATGCAAGCGCGAGCGCCCATTGGGTTAGCGCAGGCCGCCTCCCGAAATCATCGCCCGAGAGCGCGCGCACCGCAGCGACGAACTCGGCCTCCTTGTCCGGCATCGCGTTGCCAGCCTCGTTGTTCAATACATACAGCAGTGTCGCGGCGGCTCGGCCGCGTCTCACTTCGTCTGCAATGAGCGTCCGAATGTCCGCCGTTCGCCCCTGCGCGCCCAGCAGGCCCTGCAATCCGATCACCGCGTGCCAGCGGTCCGGACTTCGCGGTGCGCTGTCGACTGCGAGCGTCGCGCGGAACGCCTGCTCGGCGCATCGCGTCTGGAGTCCGGCGGCGGCGAGTTGGTGCGAAGCGAGCGAAACGGCCGTCGGGCTCGTGCGGGCTGCCGCGAGCCAGTCCATTGACGACCCGCCAACGCAACGTTGCATGAGCAGGAGTTCTCTCAGAAACGTCGTGTCGGGCTCCGTTTCGCGAAGTCGCGTGATGAAGCGGCCAGCGGAGCGCGTCTCGCCGGCGCGCAACGCCATCTCGGCGAGGTGCACCAGCGGTGGCGTGAACGCGGTGTCACGCGCGACCGCCAGCGCGAAGAGTCGCGCCGACGTCGAGTCGCCGGCCCAATCCGCCGGCAACAGGTGGTAGTACACCTCGCCCAACAGCATTGGCGCCTCTGCCCCCGTCGCCGTGAGCTCCACCGCGCGCGAGAGCCAATGCACCGCCGAGTCCGCCGCACCCGCCAGGTAGGCCGCGAATCCCCGGGCGAGCGCCGCGTGACCGGGAGCCAGCAATGAATCGTGAACCATCGCGACAGCCACAAGTCGTGATGCAAGCTCGGCGTCGCTCAGCCAGCTGGCCGCCTGCGCGCCGCGCAGCGCCGCCATGGCGAATGCCGAGTCTTCGGCGACGGCGCGCTGCAGGAGGTCGAGCGCCTGCGCGAAATGCGCCTGTCGGTAGGCCACTTCGCCCTGAATCCAGAGCGCAAGCGACGACTTGCTGCGGTTGAGCAGGAACGAGACATCCACCCGGCGGCCGGGGTCGAGCAGTCGCGGGAGGAGCTGCGCATAGGCCTGCGCACCCGCCTGCACCACCGACGGAAGGTCGCTCGTTCCGGTGGCCCGTTCCTGCGCCGCCAGGGAATCTCCGACCGCGTCAAACAACTGGAGCGATACGGTCGCGCTGTCACCGGTCCGGAGAATGTTCCCGGTGACATAGAACTGCGCCCCACGCCGGCGCGCGACGTCGCGCGCGACGCGAGCGGTCACAAGGCGCGCATCGGCCCGTGCCTCCGGCTCGAGATACGTCCAGCCGTCGAGCCCGATCAGCGGCACGGCGTGCATGAGCGACTGCGCCATCGCGAGTGACACGCCGAGGCCGACGCTCTCCATCGGGCGCTCGATGTCGACCAGGGGGAAGAGCACCACCTTGTTGCGATCCGATGCCGGCAGTGTCGGCCTGAGCCAGAGCGCTACCGCGACGCCTGTCACGGCGACGGCCACCAGGCCGGCGAGTACGTTGCGCTTGCGGCGCGCCGCCGCGACCAGATGCGCCTCGCGAGGTCCGGTCCAGCCCGCCGGGGCCTCGGACTGCAGGGCACGGACGAACTCCCCGGCGGTTGCGAACCGATCGGCCGGCGACTTGGACAGCGCGCGAAGGAGCGCGTACTCCACGCCGGTCGGCACCGTCGGCCGCACAATGCGCACCGACGGCGGCGGTTCGTGCGTGTGCCGCGCCGCCACCGCGCGGGTGGAGCGACCGGAAAACGGCGGGTCGCCGCTCAGCATCTCGTGGACCACGCACGCCAGCGCGTACTGGTCGCTGCGCGGATCGAGGTTTCGTTCGCCGGCCGCCTGCTCCGGGCTCATGTACGCGGGGGTGCCGACCGTGACTCCGCTCTCCGTCAGGCGCTCCCCGGCCGCCTCGCCGATCACGCGCGCGATTCCGAAGTCGGTGAGCACCGCGCCGTCGCCGGCGAGCAGGATGTTCTCGGGCTTCACGTCGCGATGCACGATACGTTGCGCGCCGGCGCAATCGAGCGCCGCCGCCACGTCGCGCGCAATGGCGATCGCCGATGCGAGCGGCAGTTCGCCCTCGCGCTCGAGCCGGTCGCGCAATGAACCTTCCGGCGCGAACCGCACGACGAGGTATGGCAACCCCTCCGCAGCGCCCGACTCGACGACCTCGGCGATGTTGGCGTGCGCGAGCTGCGACTCGATGGCGATCTCCCGAATGAACCGGTCGCCGCCGACGCCGCTCGCGATCTCGTCGCGGAGGATCTTGATGGCGACGCCCAGTCCGTCGGAGCGGCGGCGCGCGCGATACACGACGCCGCTTGCGCCCCGGCCCACTTCCGCTTCGAACTCGTACGTCGCAGCCAGCGCAGCGCGTGCGGCGCCATCACCACGACCCGCGTCGTTCCGGGTCATGCTGGCTAGGGGAAGGTGCGCAAGACCGAATCCGCGAACGCCCGCACCCCGGGGTCGAGAGCGAAGCGGGCATTGATGGGAATCGCCGTCACCGCACCGCGCAGCGCATGCCGCGCCGCCGGCGTGCCGATCCTTCGCATGAGCATGATCGCGCGGCGCTGCCACGAGCTTCGAAAACGCCGAACGGCCAGTTCCGCCCGCGCCGCGGCATTCGGCCAGACGTGCGACGAATCGAATGCGGCGACGCGCACCGCATCGTCCTTCGCCGCGGCGCGAATCCTGGCCTGATGTGCGCTCCCGGGCCCGGCAATCGCGCGCGCCAGCGCCGGGAGCGCGGCATCGCCGCGGACGACGACCGAGTCGTACTCGCCGTCGACGCACTCGTCGCACACCAGCGCGCGGACCGTCGCCGGACCGGGGACGTGTTGATCGCAGGCTCCGAGCGATGCGGTTCCAATCAGGAGTACGATCATTCCGGCGCCTCGCGTGGCGCGATGCCATCGCTGCCGTGTCATGGTGTCGGCCTCGCGGAACACGCGGTAGCCGGAACATTGCCGGACGAGGCCATGCCCGGGAGGTCGAGAGCGAGCGCCGGACAGGCCCGCGGCGCCTTGGAGTCGCCGTCGCACTGGCACGTTGCCGTCGCCGCGCCGGGCCTGGCGCCGACCTTGTTCACCCACGAATCAACGTCGGCCGTCATGCGATGCACCTGGCCGAGCGTGAGGTGAAATCGATCCGGACCCGTCGAACTCACCGTGGACATGATGTTGTGATCGCCAAACCCCGTGACGCCGGCCTCGTTCACGTGCTGTGGCCATCGCAGCGACATCGCGTGGCCCAGCTCGTGCGCGAGCGACGACGCGAGCACCGCTTCGCCGTAGCCGATGATGATGACCTTGTAGGCCTCGTCCGGTCCGTCGCCCACGACGCCCGCGTGGTGGCACGTCACGGCGCGCGGCAGGTCGGTGACGTGCTCCACGGCGTAGATCGTCAGCCCGCGGGCGCGCGGTGTCTCCGTCCGCAAGACGTCCGGGAGCGGCACCGTCTCGCAGTCTTGCAGCCCGGCCATCGGCGCCGTGACCCACTGGTCCACCCGCAGCCGGATGCCGGCCCGGTACCCCTGGAATACGAGGTTGGCATACGACAGCTGCTCCTGAACGACGAACCTGGCAAATCCGTTCATCTCATCGACCGAATAGCACTTAATGAGCCATCCGGAGTAGTCGCAAAACCCGTTCACCATGCCGAGCACGACGCGCGCCGTCAGTTCGAGCGGCGGCGCGTCGTCCGTCGGGACGCCGCCGTTGGTGGGGAGCCAATCCTGTCCGCCGTGCCAGACCATGGTTCCGTACCACGGCGCCGATTGCGTCGCGAGCACGGCGCCAAAACCGGCGCACGCGGTGGATTGGTTGACCACGTTCGGCAATCGACCGCGACGCACGAATGCCCGTACGCTTCCCGTGGTGCAGTCGCCGCCGCTCAGGCCACCGGCAATCGCCACTCGCGGGAGTTCAAACGCCGCCTGGCCGGTTGCCGCCGCATCGGGTGACGTAGCGCTGACGGCCGTCAGTTGCGCGGTGTTCGACATCATGGTCGGTTGGTACGTTGCCGTCACCGTGATCGTGGCGGGGAGCGTCGCGGGAAGCGTCACGAGAGCCAGTTCGCCGGAACCGCCCGCCGCTGCCCCGCCGGTCGCTGTCCAGAGCATCGAACCGGCGGGCGGTTGGCTCGTCGTGCCATCCGCGTGCGTCACCAGTGCGCGCAGCGCGACGGCACTCCCGGCCGCTGAGGTGGCGATGTCCACCGCGTTCGGCGTGAGAATCACGCCGATGACGGGTGAGTTCGTCCCGGGATTGTCGGGGATGTCGTAGCAGTCGTCGGGACATGCCGCGAGACCCATGAGCAGAACCGCGAGCATCGCGCGCGTTGAGCGGCTCAGTCGCGTCGTGGCACGCTCGCCAAGGGGTGCCGTCCCCAACGCCATGCGGTCGGACGAATCCCGTCCAGAACGTATCATCGGCCCCTCGCGAGGATGATAGCCGGTTCACGATACGGCTATCGGCCTCGGCACGCCAGTACATCACCAGCTGCGTCAGCGATGGGCTGCGGGGCAGCGGACCCAACCGACACGGCGAGTCGCCGATCGCGGGGGGCACTAATCCTTCAGACGCCACTCCGTCTGGATCGTTCCCCAGCTCGCGGCCGGCCCCTGTCCGTCGTACTGCCGTCCGGAGTGTGTGGCGCGGTACGTGACGCCCAGCTGGCGCCAGCGAAACGTGACCGCGAAGCGCGCTTCCGTGACGATGGGCTGCTTCGCCACGCGATCGCTCGTTCGGAAGATCGTACCGTCGAGGAATTCATCGCGCAGCACGAACTGTCCGGAGAGGCCGGCCGTGAACGCGAGATGCGGGGCCGCCGCGCTCGCGGGAGCTCCGCCCAACGCGACGTCGGTCGCCACGCCCACTCCCGCCGAGAGCGCCGTCAGGATCGTCCCGGCGGAGCCGCCGAGTTCGGAGGTGAACGCCCCGCGCCACCGATTCGCGTCGCCGAACGTGCCCACCGTCGACGTCCGCAGGTACCGGGCGACGAATCCCGGTTCGAAGGGAAGCTGCCGGGTCCAGTCCACGGACCGCTGGAACTCCGGGCCAAGCGAGTGGAAGAAGCGCTGCATCTGTTCGCCAAGCGCCGGTGGGCCAATGACGCCAACGGCGACCGCCAGCTCGGTGGTCGCGCGTGCCGTCGAGTCGCGCTCCGCCGCCTCGACGTAGAGCCATCCGGCGTTCGGGCGGACTCGGTGCTGTCCATCGTCCTTCCAGTCGTTGGGCCGGGCGAAGATGTTGGGCTCGCGCACGCCGGTATAGATCGCCTGCCCAATCGAGAAGCTGTGCGAAGACACGCGCAATGCATCACGGGAGAGCCGGGGCCAAACGGGCCAACCGGGCCGTCCGGCGTACTCCAGCGTACCGCGCGCACCGCTCGTGTACTCGCGGTCCGGGCGATCCCACGGAGGCAACCAGAAA